>JAEEGG010002221.1_pt1 | contig 50646 bp, 54 predicted proteins | sample 9134161 | NCBI WGS metagenome assembly JAEEGG01 (sample SAMN16246543, study PRJNA631951) | gut metagenome | biome: gut microbiome; feature: rumen; material: CR-attached | host: Bos | place: Iran: Karaj | collected 2018-10
AGATGATCTGGCTGGTCATGACCTTCATGTTCTCATGGTTGGCCAGCTCGGCCTCCGCATCCTTCGACATGACGACGTTGAATCCCAGTATGACGCTGTTCTTCTTGTCACCGTAGGCGGTCTCGACTATGTCTCTGCGGGTGATCTCTCCGACTCCGTACTTCCTGATGGGTATTCCGTTGGCCTTGGCCTCGAAAGCGAGGGCCTCCAGGGAGCCTACAGCATCCGCCTTGATCGTGATTCCCTTCTCCTGGGTCTCGATCTTTATGCTGAGCTCCTCTTTGATAGCGTTGACAGCGGGGTCGTTGGCGTTCTTCACCACGACCAGTGGCGCTCCTGCGATGACTCCGTCGCAGCTCTGGCAGGAGATCTTCACCCCTGCGGCGGCATGGAGCTCCTTCATGGAATCGAACCTGTCGCGAGGATCGCGTATCTCGTCCAGGGGCTTGGGCTTCAGGATGGCCCTTATCTTGGTCACGAGAGGCTCTCCGCGGGTTCCGATGGCGACCGTGTCCCCTTTCTTGAGGGTTCCGGAGTAGAGGATCATGTCCAGAGTCTTCCCCAGACCGCGCTCCTCCTTGATCTCCAGGATGGTCCCCTTTCCGGGTCCCTCCCCCTTCTCCAGCTGGCTCTCCAGGAAGCGCTGGGCCAGTCCGATGAGGACCAGGAGCAGGTCGGGTATCCCTTCGCCCTCCTTGGCGCTTATAGGGACGAGGGCTACAGCCTTGGTGAAGTCGTCGATCCTGTCGTATCTGTCAGCGGATATCCCGTTCTCGGCTAGCTGGGCTATCACGGTGTACAGCTTATCGTTGAACGCTTCCAGGGTGTGATCCTGCTGGGACTTCTCGGCGAGGACGAACGGCCTTCCGTCCACGCTCTGCCATCCCTGTATGGTGTCGACCTTGTTCAGGGCTATGACAAAAGGCGTCTTGTACTGCTTCAGGATGTTGATCGACTCTATGGTCTGGGGCATTATGCCTTCCTTGATGTCGATGACGAGGACGGCCAGATCGGCCAGGGAGCCGCCTCTCGCACGGAGCGTGATGAAAGAATGATGTCCTGGGGTGTCTATGAAGAGCAATCCGGGCACTCCGAACTTCTTGTTGCCGATCAGCGGCTTGCAGACCTTGTAGATGTGGTCTATCGGAACTTCGGTCGCGCCGATGTGCTGGGTGATCGCCCCAGCCTCCCTCGCTTGGACGGAAGTCCCTCTGATACGGTCTAGAAGTTTGGTCTTGCCGTGGTCGACATGGCCGAGAACGCTGACGACGGGTTGCCTAATAGCCATAGAACTCACCTGGATAACATCGTATATGTAATTATGGTTGATAGTATTTTTCGGTCTGCATCCATCCAGCCACACGCCCGAGAATGACGGAACGTTGAAAAGTCATATGGAAGATGATGCGTCCCGTCACAGAAGCGTGAACTCCTCAATCTATGCAAGAGAACACAGTTCCATACAAACCATATGTAAGAATCGTATTTTTCAGGTTGCGTCAATTTCAGAGCATCGCAGCCGAAAAGTAAAAAGGGGAAAGGAAAGAGAACCGCCACGCCCTCCGAAGAAGGCATGGCGGCGTTTTGATCGGGAGCTTCACTCGTAGATCCACTTGTCGAGGGTCCTGTCGTAGGTGACAAGCTCCTCGGGCTTGAAGAAGATGGAGATCTCCCTCTTGGCGGACTCGGTAGAGTCGGACCCGTGGATGATGTTGCAGCCGGTGACCATGGCGAAGTCGCCGCGGATGGTTCCGGGAGCGGACTCGCTGGGCTTGGTCTTTCCCATCATGTTCCTGCAGACTGCGACCGCATCCTCTCCCTCGAGAACCATCGCGAAGACGGGTCCGGAGGTGATGTAGTTGATCAGGGAGGGGAAGAAGGGCTTGCCCTTGTGCTCGCCGTAGTGCTTCTCGGCGGTCTCCTTGGAGATGACCATGAGCTTGACTGCGACGATCTTGAGTCCTTTCTTCTCGAAGCGGGAGAGAATCTCGCCGCAGAGTCCGCGCTGGACTCCGTCGGGCTTGACCATCAGGTAGGTCTGCTCCATTGCCATGGGATTCACTCCTTCTTCTCGGCTGCTCTGAGCCTGGCTGCCTTCTCCTCGGCTGCCTTCTGGGTCCACGCGGTGGTCCTTGCGACTCTCTTGAGCTCGATCATGTTCTTGTAGCACTTGTTCTTGTCGAAGAGGAGGACGGTTCCGTCCTTCTTCACGAACATCTTGCCGGTCCCGGGCTCGATAGGAGCTCCGCAGAACGAACAGACTTTGGAATAATCTACCATCAGAATCACCTCATTCCGAGCTTTCTGGCCTCTCTGGAGGTCTCTCTGAGCATGAGGATGTCTCCCATCCTGACGGGGCCCATGATGTTCCTGGTGATGATCCTTCCTTTGTCGCGGCCGTCGAGGACACGGACCTTGACCTGTGTCGCCTCTCCGGTCATTCCGGTCCTGCCGATGATCTCAACGACCTCGGAAGGGATGCTGTCAGTGTCGACCATTCAGCTCACCTCAGTTCTTGAGGGCTTTCACTGCCTGGGCGATCTCTTCGCAGAGGGCCTTTCCCTTTCCGACATCCATGATAGCGACGGAAGCGGCGGGCTTGTTCAGTCCGATGGCCTTTCCGAGCTCGGCCTTGCTGGGGACGTAGACGTAGGGGACGTTCCTCTCCTCGCAGAGTGCAGGGACGTGGGCGAGAATTTCCGGGGGCTCGACGTCGACAGCCATGATGACCATGGCTGCGGCTCCGCGCTCGACGACCTTAGTGACCTCGTTGGTTCCCTTCTTGACTTTGCCGCTGTCCTTTGCAGCCTCAGCGAGAGAGTACGCTTTGTCAGAAAGCTCCTTGGGGGTCTCAAACTTAACGAATACAGACATTTTAATTACCTCGTTCCAACGCTTAACGCGCCGTCATCATTCATCGGCTCTTAAAGAGCGACCGCTCTATCTATTCGTACTATTTAACAGTGTCCGATTGGCCTCTGAAGGTTCCGTGCGTCCCGGGTGACCGCCACTTGTTCGACGGTCTTCCCGGGACTGAAAAATCACCTGCGGAACTTCACAGCGACGACTGCGCCGATGATGATCATGGCCACAGCGATCGGGATGATCCATATGAGGACGCTGCCCTTCTTCTCCTCTCCGTCGAAACCTTCATCCGTGCTGTCGCCGGGATCACGACCAGGAAGGCCGCCGACAGGACGAGGATCGCCGATATCAAGAACAGATTGCGTGTGCCGATAGGAATCCCTCCCGAGATTACGGGTTGCAGGACTAAGAACGGAATAGCGGTAGATAACAATCCCGCAGGCCGAGGCCGAAGAAACGCGTCGGTACTTGCGGTTGGCGATGAACCTGACCAGCTTCGGATGAAGGTCCAGCTACTCCACCATCGATTCTGGAGTGCGGCGGTTCATGTAGAGCTGCAGGATCATGGACGTGACGAACGAGGCCACCGTGTTGCAGATGACGTCGCGGACAGTGTCGAACGGGCTGTACTGCATCCTCGTCCCGGTGAAGACGTCGACGACGTTCTCCAGGAACTCCCAGTAGACGCTGAATCCGAGCATCAGGAGGGCCACGAATATGGCCAGAGAAGCGCCTGCGAAGCGCACCCTGTCGTTCAGGACGTGGTAGCACATGAGCACCAGGAACACGCAGATGGTGACCACTATCGAAGACAGCGAATGCGTCAGGGTGTCGTAATGGACGAACTGGTCGTAGGAGAAGTACAGGACGCCGAGAGAGTGGAGGCAGACCGCCAGCAGTATCAGGATGGTGAACGGGCCGGGCAGGGTGAAGGCTCCGCAGCGCTTGAGGATCATCGGCACCAAGCAGATGACGACACATACCATCGTGGTGTTGAACTCGTATCCTCTGACAAATCCCAGCGAGCGGGAGTGGAAGCTGAGCACCAGAAGGAGGATGCATGCGAACACGCAGGCGAGCTCGTCGTAGGTCAGGCGCTTCATGCCGCATCCTCCGTCAGGGACTCCTTCGTCCTGCCCATGACCAGCACCCTTCCGAACACCACGAAGAACAGCGTCGAGATGACCGTGACGATCGGAGACGCCATGACCAGGCCGTTCATGAACTTCCCTTCCGGAAGCTCGGCGAAGTAGGGCTCTGTCAAGGGATATCCGTTGAAATACAGCCATCCGTAAGCGTAGAACATGCAGAAGACGGACACCCCCAGGCTCATCATCATGGCGAAGACCAGCATCCAGATCCTGCTTATCGCGATCATGCCGGAAGCGTCGGCCACCGCCAGAACGGAGAACCCCGAGACGAATCCCTGGAGGGCCATGGAGAACGACGACATGTAGACGAACACAGGGACGTCGTTGAAGGCTATCGAGCCGTCCGAAAGGGAATCCATGGACAAGTTCGCCGCGATGAACGCCAGCTGAAGAACAGAAGGGACGATCGTCCATGCCACGATGGCTCCGCAGGCCGCCTTGTCCGAATCCGTTATCGAGGAAAAAGCCAGGGAGAACAGCGCGAACCCCGACACGGCTATCCAGAAGTAATCCCCTCTCGCACAGGAGATGACCGCTAACGCTACGGAAAGCGCAGCGGAAGCGAGAACCAGGGGACGTCTGGACGCCATACATTTTGGATTGTAGCCGACATTATAACCGTGTCGAAAAAACAGCCGGATTGTTCGACAGAAAGCGGAACCGTCCGAACAAGAATTATATCGACAAGCGGTATGGAGCACACATGCGTATAGCTATGGTCACCGACAGCTACTATCCGACCAAGGACGGAGTAGTGACATCGGTCACCATAACGAAGAAGGCTCTGGAGGAGAAGGGGCACGAGGTGTTCATCGTGGCTCCTGATCCGGGCGAGAAGGACCGCATCGATGGAGTGATCTACATCGGCTCCATCAAATTCAGGTCCTACGCAGGATATTTCATCCCGATAATGCCCTCCAAAGCCCTTCGCAAGCTGGAGAAGCTGAAGATAGACATCATCCACATCCATGGTGTGGCCGTGATGGCCCTGAGAGGGCACGTCTACAGCAACCAGCTCAACGTTCCCGTAGTGATGACCTTCCACACCATGGTGGGGGACGTCCTGAAGTTCTACAGCCCGGTCAACCTTGACGAGGGTTTCGTCGAGAAGGTCGTCTGGAAGTACATCCGCTGGATAGTTAGGAAGATGGACGCGATAATCGTCCCCAGCCCTAGCATAGGGGAAGAGCTGAAGTCCCTTACGAAGCCTAAGAGGGTCGAGATAATACCCACCGGCACGGACGTCCAGCGCTTCCACCCCGGAGCCGATGGCACAGCTTTCCGCAAGGAGCATGGGCTGGAAGGGAAGGTCGTGGCATCGGTAGGGAGACTGTCCTTCGAGAAGAACATCGACCTCGTGATCAGAGCCATGAAGGACGTCGACGCGACCTTTCTGATCGTCGGCGACGGCCCCAGCAGGCCCAGCCTCGAATCCCTAGTGAAGGAGCTCGGCATGGAGGACAAGGTCGTCTTCACCGGATACATCGACAACGAGAGGCTCCTGGACGCCTATGCGGCATCGGACATGCTCGTCTCTGCCTCCAGATTCGAGACGCAGGGCCTTTCGGTCCTCGAGGCTATGGCTGCCGGGATCCCGGTGGCATGCTGCGATGCGAGGGCCTTCCACGACATCATACAGGACGGCGTGAACGGATTTCTTTTCAAAGGGGAGGAGGACTGCGCGGACGCCATCAACCGGTGCCTGAACGCCTCCGAAGAGGTCAGGCGCAACTCCCTGAACACGGCCCTTTCCAACTCAGAATCTATATCGTCCCAACGCCTAGCGGAGCTGTACGAGGACCTGATATCCAAGAAGGGGGGAAGAGAGTGAACATATCCGAGTTCATCTACAGCATATTCGGCGACTACGGCGACGTGGGCGTCCTGTTCTGCATCTTCCTCATATTCCTCATCGACGCCCTCATATTCCCGGCCCTGCCGGAAGTGTTCTTCATACTCGGATACGACTACAACCACTCCCCCATCTTCGGATGCCTGCTCATCCTGATGGCCGTCCTAGCCGAGCTGGTGGGGATATTCTCGCTGTACTACGTGGTGAAGCATGTCCGCATACCGAAGAAGATCTCTAGAATCGTCGAGAAATATGTCGGATTCCTATTGGTGAACGACGAACGGGTCATGCTCATCAACAGGGTAGCACCCATGATCCCGTTCGCAGGGGCGTTCATAGCCATAGTCGAGACGTGGGACCCCAAGAAGTGCGCGTTCTACATCGTCATCGGGTGCGTCCTGAAGTACGGCCTGATCCTGCTGGCCAGCAGCTTCTTCTACGCCTACTTCAGCGGGGACATGGCCCTCAAGGTCACGATGACGCTGGTCATAGTGATACTTGGGATCAGCCTGGTGGCGTCTTATTATCGCAAGAAGAAGGCAGGGATAGAGGAATGAAGTTCGTTGACGTGAATCCTTATTTCTTCCCTTACAAGGGAGGGATCGAGCGCCGCATGGACGACCTGGCCAGACGTCTGGCTGCCAGAGGGCACGATGTGACCATACTGACCGCGCGGCTTCCGGACACCCCCGAGGAGGAGAAGTCCGAAGCGGGATACCGCATCGTGCGCGTGAAGTCGAAGTTCCTGAACATATACAACCCTCCTTACGTCACATCGTCCGGCGTCCTGGAGACGCTGAACTCCCTGGATGCCGACGTGGCGAACTACAACTACCGCTGGGCGCCGTCCTGGAACAAGGACATGGCCAAGTACGACGGCCCCAAGCTGTTCACCGTCCACAACATGTGGAACGAAGGCATCGGGATCGAGGCGAAGATCTCCAGCATCAACGACAAGAGGTTCATCAAGAAGGTCCTGCCCTCGTTCAGCCACCTGGTCTGCGTCAGCAGGTACGTGCAGGACTCCACGGTCGCGCTGGGATTCCCGAGGGAGATGACCTCGTTCATCCCTTGCGGCCTGTCGGAGGACCCGACTCCTAACACCTCTCCCGAGGGCGACTACATCCTTTCCTTAGGCCGTATCGTCAAGACGAAGGGCCTGAAGTACATGGTCGAGGCCATGAAGGATGTGGATTCCAAGCTGATAATCTGCGGGAAGGGCCCCGAAGCCAAGAACCTGGAGAAACAGATCTCCACCCTGGGTCTGCAGGACAAGGTCGAGATGCGCGGATACGTCCCCGAGGAGGAGAAGAACAGCCTGATGGACGGATGCAGGTTCTTCGTGATGCCGTCCCTGTTCGAATCCTTCGGACTGGCGGCTATAGAGCTGATGTCCCACGGCAGGCCGATCGTTTGCACGAACGTGAACGGCCTCCCAGCGACCGTCGGCGACGGGGGCATAACCGTAGACCCTGCAGACCCGAAAGCCCTTGCAGAGGCTATGAACAGGCTCCTGAAGGACGACGGACTCCGCAAGGAGATGGGCGAAAAGGCCCTGGAATACGCGAAATCGTACTCCTATGACAGGTTCATACCGAAATACGAAGGCATCCTGGAAGCCGTAGCGCAGGGCAGGACTCCCGATCCAGACTGATCATAAGGATTGCGATACAGGGGCTCGATACATCTCGATCCAGATCCTCCGGTACCGTCCATATCCTGCCTCATAAGAACGGGCTGCGAATCCGCCGCCGCATTCTCGATGCGTCGAACGACACAGTAATAATCGGAAATCCTCATTCCGTGGCGTGATTTCTGACGCGAAGGTGTTCACAGGGCAGGACAGCCCTCTCGAGAACTCCCTCAAGGAGTCCATCTCGAACGCGAACCGCATCGACATGGTAGCGTCCTTCACAAAGGTCACCGGAGTATGCGAGATCCTCGAAGACCTCCGCATGGCGGTCGCCAGAGGCACGAAGATAAGATTCCTCACCGGAACCTACCTGGGGATAACCGAGCCTTCCGCGATCAGGATGCTAATGGACGCCTGCGGGGAATCCATAGAAATCAGGTTCTACAAAGGAACGAACTCGTTCCATCCCAAGGCATACTTCTTCTACGGAAACGGGAGGGACGAGCTCTACATCGGGTCGTCCAACCTGTCCAGATCCGCCCTCGTGGACGGTGTAGAATGGAACTACAGGCTGATCAGAGAGGAGAACCCTGCTGAATTCGACAGGTTCGCCAACGAGTTCGACCGTCTCTTCGAGAACGACGACCTCTCATACGATGTGGACGAGGAGGTTCTGAAACGGTACAAGGAGACCAGAGTGGTCCCCAAGATAGCCTATCCTCCCGAGACGACGCCCAACAGGAGGAACGACGTCCAGCTGGAAGCTCTGTTCAACCTTGAGAAATCCCGCGATTCAGGAATGGACAAGGCTTTGGTGGTGGCCGCTACAGGAACCGGGAAGACCTATCTCGCAGCGTACGATTCGGTCCCTTACAAGAAGGTGCTTTTCGTAGCCCACACCGAGGACATCCTCCAGCATGCGAGGGCGACATTCTCCAGAGTGCGTCCAGACGACTCCGCAGGGATGTGCTTCGGAGGAGAGCTGGACATGGACAGGGACATGACCTTCGCCACCGTCCAGACCCTTTCCCGCAACCTGGACAGATTCTCTCCGGACATGTTCGACTACATCGTCATAGACGAGTTCCATCACGCCGCCGCGGACAGCTACAGGAAGGTCATTGACCACTTCCAGCCCAAGTTCCTGCTAGGTCTCACCGCGACGCCCGAAAGGATGGACAACAAGGACGTCTTCGTCCTGTGCGACTACAACGTCGTCTACGAGATCGGCATGAAGGAGGCCATCGAGAGGAGATACCTCTGCCCCTTCAGGTACTACGGGATATACGACGATACCGACTACAGCAAGATAGCCTACGTCAACGGATCCTACAAGGAGGACGAGCTGACCAGAGCGCTGGCCAACGACAAGAGAGCCGCATCTGTACTGGAGAACTACAGGAAATACGGCTCCGAGCGCGCCATAGGATTCTGTTCGTCCATAGAGCACGCCGCCTTCATGTCGGAATACTTCAACATCCACGGCGTCAAGAGCGCGGTTGTGACGTCCAAGGTGGGGATGGACAGAACCAGAGCCATCGACGGCCTCGTATCCGGCTCCATGCCCGTGGTGTTCACCGTGGACATGTTCAACGAAGGCATAGACGTGCCCGCATTGGACATGGTGATGTTCCTAAGGCCCACACAGTCCTCCACGATATTCGCCCAGCAGCTCGGGCGTGGACTGAGAGTATACGAGGGGAAGAGGTTCCTCACTGTCCTCGACTTCATCGGCAACTACCGCAACGCGAACAGGATACCTTCCCTGCTAACCGGCAGAGAAGGAGGCGTCCGCACCATATCGGATCTTTCTCAAGCCCTCCCCGATGGATGCACGGCGGACTTCGACCTCGAGATCATAAAGCTGTTCGACCTGATGGAGAGCCGCAAGGAGAAGCTCAGATCCCTTCTTCGGAACGAATACGAGCGTGTGAAGAGCGAGATCGGGCACGTTCCCTCGAGATGCGAGCTGTTCGAGAACATGGATCCGGAGGCCTGGAAAAGGCTCAGGATCGACAAGGAGTGCAACCCTTTCAAGGACTATCTCGGATTCCTGGCTAAGATGTCCGATCTGGACCCGATAAGGTCTACATTCAGGGAGAACGAGGCGGGCGAATTCCTTAGAATGATCGAGACGACCAGCATGAGCAGGATGTACAAGGTCCCTCTGATCAGGTCGTTCTTCAGAGGAGACAGGATCGTCTTCGAACCTTCATCCGAAGACATTGCCAGGTCTTTCAGGGAATTCTACTCGAGAGACAACAACATGGTGGATTTCGAGGGAGTGAAGTCCAGGGAAAGGTGCGAATGGACCGATTCAAAATGGGTGAAGCTGGCTTCTGACAACCCTATACGCTTCCTGTGCAAGAGCGAGCCCGGGTTCTTCGGCAAGAACGGAAAGCTCATATCGCTGTCCAGACGCCTGGAGCGTTTCGATGGCATGGAGACGTTCGTTAACGAGGCTATGGACGCCCTTGTTCTAAGAGAAATGGACTTCAAGCGGAGCCGCTATTACGACAAGCGATCAGAATGGAGTACGACAAGCTGGTCAGGGACAGGATACCGGAGATCATCGCCGAGAACGGTGGCAAATGCGAAGTCGTGAAGGTCAAAGGCAAAGAGTATTCCAGATACCTCTGCAAGAAGCTCGGAGAGGAGGTAGACGAGTTCAGGGTGGACCACAACGCCGAGGAGCTCGCGGACATCCTCGAGGTCGTCTTCGCTCTCGCCGCCGACATAGGCGTGGACGAGTGCGAGCTCATAGACCTCCGCAACAAGAAGAGGGAATATCGCGGCGGATTCGAGCAGGGGATCGTCCTGAAGAGGACGTCCTGCTGATTTTCTGAAGAAAAATGAGACGGCCCCGGGATCGGAGCCGTCTTTTTTACTGTTTCAGTTCACGTAGTCGAGCCACGCGTCGTACTCGGGAACCTTTCCGGTGACGACGTCGTGGAACCTGGCGTGGATCGCCTGGGCGACCTTTCCGATCTTTCCGTCGCCGATGGGCCTTCCGTCGACAGACGTGACAGGCGCGATCTCGGCTGCGGTTCCGGTCATCCAGACCTCGTCGGCGGAGACGAGCTGGAACCTGGAGATCTGGGTCTCCTCGACGGTGTATCCCATGTCCCTGGCGACCTGGATGATGGAGTTCCTGGTGATTCCCTCGAGGATGGCCTCCGCGGTCTGAGGAGTCATGATCTTTCCGTGGCGGTAGATGAAGATATTCTCTCCGGTGCACTCCGCGACATGTCCGACGGAGTTCAGCATGACTGCCTCGTTGGCTCCCTGGGAGACGGCTTCCCTCTTGGCGAGGGTGGATGCGACATACGCTCCGTTGACCTTGGCTCCGGCGGGTCCGCACAGGTTGTCGGGCCTCTGCCAGGAGGATGTGATGAGCTTGGCTCCTGCATCGGCTCCGGGTCCGAGGTAGGCTCCCATGTGGACGCAGGTGATGGCGAAGGAGACGGGCACGTGGACGGGGTTCAGGCCGACTTCCTCTCCGCTGAGGAAGATGCAGGGCTTGACGTAGTCGACTGCGGGTCCGTTGGCCCTGACGGTGTCCTTGATCGCCTCGAAGACATCCTTCTCGGTGTAGGTCTTGCCGTCGAAGACGAGGTCGAATCCCATCATCTTGCATCCGTCGACGAGCCTTCTGACGTGGTCCTTGAGCCTGAACACGGCAGGCCCCTTGGGAGTCTGGTAGACCCTGATTCCCTCGAAGACGCCAGTGCCGTAGTTGAGCGCATGGGCGAGAACGTGGACCTTGGCGTCCTCCCAGTTGACAAGCTTTCCGTTGAGCCAAATCTTCTCTGTCTTATCCATTTGTTCACCTTGTTGGATTCTTAAAGGGCGTTCAACGCCTTGACGTACCTCTCGGGCTTGCTGCGCTCGATGAGCTCCTCCACCTGGTCGGAACCGCCGACGACGCCGACGTTCCCGCTGGAGGTGGAGAGCAGGGCATAAGCGGACTGTCCGGACTCGGGAACGAGCTCCGTCTCATAAACGTCCTGAAGCTTCCGCAGCCTACCGATGGCAATCTCCGCGACCGCCTTGTCCACGACCGAGAGGACTATGCGGGCTTTTCCGGGGAGCTCGCACTTGCCGACGACGATGGTCTCGACGTTGATCTTGTTGCGGGTGAACTCCCCCATGACTCTCTGCATAACTCCGAACTCGTTCTTGACGATCAAAGAGATGACATACATGGCTGCACCTTGTTGCGTGTAACCTATGCTCGAATACTTATAACTTAAGAAAAAGGAAGATTTCGGCGGGACTTGGCATCGTCGAGTATGAAATCCACCGCTTCGGTGAACGTGACCCCTTTTCCCACGCGGAAGGTCCTGCAGCCGAGGCGTCTTCCGAACTCCATGTCGGCATCGGAATCTCCGACCATATACGACCTGCAAGGGTTGACGGAGTACTCCCTGATCGCGTCCAGCCCCATTCCGATGCGGGGCTTGCGGCAACCGCAGTCCTCGTCGGGACGGTGCGGGCAGTAGAATATGCCGTCGATGTGGCCTCCGCCCGCCTCGACGACGTCCATGAGCTTGGAATGGATGGCTGAAAGGGTGTCCAGGCTGAAGTACCCGCGTCCGAGCCCGGACTGGTTCGTCACGACTATGACCTTGAAGCCGGCCTCGTTCAGCCTGGCTATGCCTGACGGGACGTCGTCGTAAGGGACGAATAGCTCGGGATCGCTGCAGTACGGGATGTTAGGGGCTAAAGTATCGTCCCTGTCTACGAATACCGCTCGGTTCCCGAAGAGCTCGCTCTCCACCAGATGGCACATGATGTGCGACGCGCAGAGGTATCCTTCCTGGACACGAGGCGTCTCCTTGGTGGGGATTATGACGGGGACGTCCGCGATCTCCCTGAGCTTCCCGCAGTCTCCGGAGAAGGAGATGACCTTGGCGCCGCGAGCGTGGGCCTCCTCGGCTGCAAGGATCACGTTCTCGGAGTTTCCGGAAGTCGAGTAGCAGACTGCGACGTCTCCTTTGCGACAGATGGCTTCGATCTGCCTCTTGAATACGATGCTGAAGCTGTAGTCGTTCCCGATCGCGGTGACAGGGGCTATGTTGGAAAGACAGACCCCGGGAAGAGCGGGACGGTCGATGAGGTACCTTCCGGAGAACTCCGCCGCTATGTGCTGCGCATCAGCAGAAGAACCTCCGTTTCCCATGAAAATCGCCTGGTTGCCGTTCCTGAAAGCCTCGATCAGGACATCGGCCGCGGCACGTATGGACGCGGGATCGATGCGCGCGATGATGCTGGAACTCCTCGTGAGCTCTTCTTTGATGGAATCAGTCATTTGGGTACCTCCAAGAAGTCACACCGTGGGGTTCGAACATGAAATCCTTCACGATAGCCTTCTCGTTAGCACGCCTAATGGCTTTCGCCACATTATATTTGCTGTTGTAATCGCAGATGAAGAACATGAACCCGCCGCCGCCCGCGCCGGAGACCTTGCCTCCGATAGCGCCGGCTTCCATGGCCTTCTCGTACATGGCGTTGATGACGGGGTTGGTGATCTTGCTGGAGAACTGCTTCTTGTACTCCCAGGAAGTGTGGAGAAGCTCGCCCGCTTGGGTGATGTCGCCCTTCTCGATGGCCTTTGCCATATCCTTGGCGATGACCTTGGATGCGTCCAGAGCCTTCTCGTTCGACCCTTCCTTGTAGGCCTTCACCTGGGATTCGATCACGTTGGCGGACTCGCGGGACTTGCCGGTGTAGCACAGCAGAGTGCGGGACTGGAGCTCGTTTATGACGTCCTGAGCCACAGGAACGGACTCCACGGAGACGTCGTCACCGTTGAACCTCATGATGTTGAACCCGCCGTAAACGGCCGCATACTGGTCCTGACGGCCTCCCTTCAGGCCGAGCTCCTTCCGCTCGAGGTCGTACGCCAGCTTGGCCATGTCCTTTCCGCTCATCCTCCTGTCGAACCATTTGCACATGGCGGAGATGATCGAGACGATGACCGTGGAGGATCCTCCCAAACCCGAACCGGGCGGCGCCTCGGACTGGAGGGTCATGGAGAAGCCGTCCTTGACGTCGAAATGGTTGGCCACGACGTTGGCAAGGCTTGTGTTTCCGTTGAGCGGAAGCGGTCCGGATTCGAGATCGGCCACCGAATCGCCGTAATCAGAAGAATGGACCGACATCGTGTGGTCCCCAGTGGGCACTATAGTGCAGTAAGCGTATTTGTTTATCGTAGTGTTGAACACCAGTCCGCCCTTTTCGGTCGCGTACGGGTCCACATCGGTACCGCCGCCGGCAAGACCAATCCTCAAAGGCGCTCTGGCCCTGAAATGTACACCTTGCATCAATCCACCTTCTTCGACTCGGAATCAACAGTCCAAGTCCCGCATCCCTCAGATTTAGAACGTGGGCTCTAGCGGATTCAAGATATTTATAGATAGAGATAAGATTGCACAAAATCCACATCTGGATGGATGATTGGGTCATAGTTGAATCTGCTGTAAGATTATATATCGTAGAAAACACTAGCCAAATTTCGCCCAGCATGGATATAACTATAGGAATCTGCGCCTACAACGAGGAGCAGAACATAGAAAGGTGCATATTGTCCATCTATGCCCAGAATACTCGCGAGGTCAATGTCAAAGAGGTCATTGTCGTGTCCAGCGGCAGCACTGACCGTACCGACGACATCGTCCGCACGCTGCAGAGGGACCACAGGGAGATCATGCTGATCCGCCAGGAGAAGCGCGAGGGCAAGAACTCTGCGATCAACGCCTACCTCGAAGCCAAGACCTGCGACATCGTGGTCATGCTTAACGCCGACAACGTGCTGGGAACCGAAGATTCTCTGTGGCATCTCGTCAGTCCCTTCGAGGACGAGAAGATGGGAATGATAGGCGGACACCCCGTCCCCACCAACAGCAAGGATGACAAGGTAGGGTTCGCCACCCACATGCTGTGGACCATGCATCACAACCTGGCCCTCATCTATCCGAAGATCGGGGAGCTCGTCGCGTTCCGCGACATAGGCACCCGCCTGACCAAGGACCAGCAGTCCGACGAGGACCTCATCCGCATGGCCCTCGAGAAGGCGGGATACAAATGCGCCTACGCTCCGGACGCCATAGTCCTGAACAGAGGCCCAGAGACCGAGGCGGACTTCCTGAAGCAGAGGACTCGCGTCAACATCGGCGAGTGCGTCATGAAGCAGAAGTACGACTACGATATCCCCTCATGGAACAAGAGATACCTGTTCAAGGCCCTTTTCGGGACCATCCGCGACCTCGGATTCCATCCGTTCAAGATGCTCTACGTCGGCAGACTCGAGCTTAAAGCCCGCAAGGACGCACAGAGATACGTGCAGGAAGGGAACCACGACATGAACGTCTGGGACCCTGTCAAGACCACGAAGAAGCTGTGAGATCAGACGTCGCGCCCATCGTCGCGCATCTCTCCGGGACCGACGACGTCGCCGTCGGCCAGCACAGAATTCACCACTTTGGCGCCTTCCATTATCCTGCATCCTCTGCCCACGATGCTGTCCTCGACCGTGGCGCCCTCTATGACGCTCCCGTCGAGCACGACCGCACGCCTGATGGAAGCCCTTTTTATCGAAACATTCGGCATCACGGACACGGAATCGAGCTTGGAATCGCAAGCTTCCGAGCCTTCCGCGAGATAGAACGGCCCGGAGATCTCGGAACCGGACACCTTCCCAAGAACACGAGGCTCGGCCCCAGCGACATGGAGGTTGGCCTTGACGTAATCGGAAGGCCTCCCTACGTCCATCCATGTCCCGGACAGGGGATAGCCGGCGATCTTCCCGCTTCTTGCGATGATCTCGGGGAAAAGATGCTTGGAGAAATCATAGAAGACCCCTTCGGGAACAGATTCCATCACCCTCTTGTCGACCACGTACACGCCGGCATTTATCAGGTTGGAATAGACCTCTTCCGGCTTCATGCCCTCTCTGAACTCGGAGATGAAACCCTCGTCGGAGATACGGGCGACTCCGAACTCCCACGGATTGGGAACCTCCGTCAGAGCCACGGTTATGTCCGCTCCGGACGAGAAATGACGCTCCACCTCCGCGGATACGTCTATGTCTGCGTACACATCGCCGTTGGCGGCCACGAAGACAGGGTCGAGCTCCTTCTCCAGAAGCTTCAGAGCCCCTCCGGTGCCTCTCGGCTCGTCCTCGTAGGAGTAACGGATTCTCACTCCCAGGTCGGACCCGTCCCCCAGAGCCTCGCACATCATGGCGGAACGGTACCCGCAAGCGAGGATTATCTCCTCTATGCCGGCCCTTGCCATCGACCTCAGAAGATACCACAGGCATGGCCTCCCGGCCACAGGAAGGGCAGGCTTCGGACAGCTCTCGGTCAGCGGGCGGAGCCTCGTGCCCAGCCCCCCGACCATGACCACGGCTTGGCGTACCTTCATGCGCTCATTCTCCTTCCGTTCAGGACGGCGAAGACGGCATTGCTCCCTATCGGGATGCCAGCAGACTCGGAGACCGGCTTGCACTTAGCGCGGAGGACGTGGATTATCGGTACGGACATGGCCATCTCGGAGGTGCACTCGTAGTTGGCCATCCCCTTCATGATGATCAGGTTCGTGCTGTTCAGAGCGTCGTTGAGCTCCACAGGGATGTGCTGCCAGTCCACTCCGACATAGAACTTGCCGGTGTCCAGAAGAGCATCCAGATCGGTGTCCAGGCCGGTGCGCACGGCATCCGCCTTGGTGACATCGTTCAGGATGGGCTTCCCGCGGACGACTCCGGTGACGTGCTTCCCGTTCTTGCGGAGCTCCCTTATCAGAATCCTATCCAGCTGAGACTCCCCACAGTTGTCGAAGAAGTAGGCGATGTTGGTGGCCCCGTTGACCAGAGACTGCACGATCTCCTCGTCGTACACGCCGAGACCCTCGGCTATGAGGTCGTCGAACATCTTCTCGAACTCCTCCGGAGCGTCTACAGCCTGCGCGTTGGAGCCGAAGTCCATGATGTTCCCGACCACGGAGACCAGCAGAGCGGCCCTCAGCTTGTCGTCCGACTCGTCCACGTACTTCTGGGCGCGGAACGATAGCTTATCCGCGATGGCGTCGGCGTTCACCTTGAGCTTTCTGTAGGGATCCTCCATGGAGAGCTTGGAATATGCGGCGGCGTGCACCTCCGTTCCGACCTCCGAGGTCGTCTTGCTGGCGCTGATGCTCTTGGCGAGAGCCTTGACGCCAGCCTCCACCGAAGCGAATTCGTCCGAACGGTCATCCAGCCTAGCCTGGAAGAGGACGCGTTTCATAAGGCACGGCACGCAGTCTGCACGGATCTTCATATGGGTTCACCCGGATTCTAAAGGTAGTACGACAATATCAAACAATGCGACAGCCTGACGGCGAATCCTGTTCGCTAAGCATTCTACTTATATACAATGACAATTATCGCAGCAATATGGCAGCCGACAAAATATGCTCTTCATGTGGAAAGAGGCTCATCGGTCACGGTAACACGTTCTTCAAGTGCCCCAAGTGCGGCGAGTACGAGATCGGAAGGTGCGACCAGTGCCGCGACCAGGGCGTGTCCTACGAATGCAAGAAATGCGGATTCATCGGACCGTGAGGTGCTGATATGGGACAGATCGTTGCTGGATACGACCTCATGCCTGAGAGTACCGACATTGACCTCGAAGCAATCATAAAATTGCTCCCCACCGTTCTTCCCGAGGGCGTCAAGCTTCTCGAGACCAAGATCGCGCCCGTCGCTTTCGGTCTCATGAAGGTCAACGCCGGATTCCTCATCGACGACTCTGATGAAGCCGTCGGCGGAAAGCTCGAGAACGCCCTCCACTCCATCGAAGGTATCGAAGGCGTCGAGTGCGTCTCCCAGACCGTCTACTGAAACTCGCGGGGGGTCAACCCCCATCTTACTTTTTCTACGATTTTAAGCGCTCTTTCCCAGAAGCAGCTTTCCCGCTATGCTCTGCATGGACATCGGGAGGTAGGTCACGAGCTCGGACCTCTCGTCCTTGCTGAACACCAGCCTCACAGATGCCACCACATAGATCGCCATCGACGCGAGGGCGACCACGGCGAGCAGGATCAGGGACGTGGGCATCTCGAACGCGATCGAGAAGAGATGCAGAACCACGACGGAGACGGCATAGAGGGCGAGGCTGATCAGGAAAGGCGGATGGAAGGCGAACGAACCCTTTCCGAGAAGCCTTCCTGCCAGCACGGGGTAGAACACGAACTTCATGATTCCCACGGTCAGCGCCCACGCCCAGCAGACCCCCATAAGGCCGAAGTCGGTGAACAGCAGGATCAGAGCGGCCAGACCGATGTTCATCGCGCCCATGACGCCTGTGAAGATGGCGACCATCCTCATCCTCACGAACAGGACCGGAACGTCTATGAGGGCCCCAGCGGCGCAGACCACGACTTCCACTGGGAGGATGGCGCGCATCAGAGGGATGACCTCGTCGTACCCCTGACCGAGCCAGACGCCTATGACCTGAGGGGCGAACACCGTCAGGAAGGCCAGGACGAAGGCCATCAGACTTCCCACGGTCTTGGAGAACAGCTTCAGGGTCCTCTCCATGCCGTCCATGTCCTTCTCCGAATAACATCTGTAAGCCAGGGGCACGGCGGCGGCGGACATCGCCGTGCACACGGTCCCCACCATGGAGGCGACGTTGGCCACTATCGAGAACACCGCCTGCTCTTCGTTCCCTGCGATGAGGTTCACGACTATCAAAGAGGCGTGGATGAACAGGAGGGAGCCGATCTCGCTCAGCAGGGTCCAGATGGCCAGGCCTCCCATCTCCTTGAGGAGGACGGGATCGTATCTGCTGCGGGAGGCCTTGAGTCCGGGAGCCACGCGAGGTATATAGAACGCCATTATCGCCAGACAGACGATGGCCGCGACCACGTTGGAGGCTCCGATCACTATCAGGCTGGGACCGAACAGCTCGAATACCGCCACGACCACTGCGATCTGGACGAGGATGTACACCGTCTTGGCCACGTACATGATGTACATCTTGTTGCAGGCCATGAACACGCTGCCCAGGCAGGAGCTGAAGGACAGCATCAGTGATGCCACCAGCACCATGAAGAACAGCATCTGGACGTCCAGAGCGGTGGCGTCCCCCGTATTGAAGACGTAAGGGGCCGATATGGAAAGGATTGCGCAGACCGCCGTCATCACCAGGACGCATCTCAACATCCCGATGAACGTCGTGGAGAACACGCGATTCGAATCCTCCAGGTCGCCCCGGTTCATGGACAGCGTCATGTAACGGGTGAAGGCCTGGGCAATGGAATCGGAGACCGCCACGAAATAGGTGGTGATCGTGGTGGCCAGGAAGATGACGGCGTATATGCCGAAGCCCATCTCCCCGATGTAGTACGGGACCATGATCAGTCCCGTGACAGCCATTATAGCGGTACGCAGGACGTTGGACACCGCGTTCAGGGACACTCTGCTGGAGAACTTCGGATCATCAGCCTCTTGCATGCAGAATCCTCCCTGCATACTCCTTGATGCGGTCTCCCAGCACGAAGTACGTGATCGCGACGATGCCCGCATACTGGACGACTCCTGCGAGGACGTAATGCGTAGCCAGGGGCGTCAGCCCCCAATTAACCATGTACGCCTGCAGGATCGATATGGCCGTGTCCACACCGAGGAGATCCGTCCATGCGGCAAGAGGCAGCAGCAGGGACCCGTTCGTCAGCGTGAAGAACAGGACAGCCCCGATGGAAACCAGGATCCACCCTATGATGCAGCGACGGTCCTCCACGGCTATCCAGTACGCCAAGAACGGCATCAGGACGATCATGTACTGGGGTGCGGGCGGGTACATCATGCAGACGAGGAACACGATAAGGCATCCCCTCATCCAGCGCTTGTCGCTCGGCATGGAGTCGGTGGACTTTATCATCTTCCATGCCTCGATCACCGATATGACCGCGGCTGCGAAATAGAGGAGTATCCTGGCGAACCCTGCGAAAGCGTCGAGGATGCCGTCTGCAGGCCCAGCTCCGGTACGATCTGTGAGGAATCTGAAGCACTTCTCGAAGTCTCCCTGCAGGATGGACGGACCGAACGTCACGATGGACACGATGGCGGCGCCCAGCACGAATAGGACTGCGTCCCTGGCCATCAGGCGCTTGTCGCCCTTGCGACGAAGGATCAGGAACGCTCCGAGCAGGAAGAACGCATACGCCGGAAAGAACTTCACGAACCCGGCCGCGGCGAAAGACGCTCCGGACAGAATCGGCATGCCCTTTCTGAGCAGGACGAACGACAGGAGCAGCATCATCACGGATATGCAGTCCGGCATCCCGACGATGCAGGACACCCCGATGGTCAGAGGGCACAGGAACATCAATGCCATGGCGGTGAGGGCCTTCCCCTCGTCCTTGGTGATGTCCTTGGTGATGACGTACAGGAGGTACGCGGCGATGGTGTCGAAGATCGCCAGAGGAATCTTGTACGAATAGATGAAGCCGAGGGACGGGACGGTGGAGCTCAGATAATACCAGTCGTCTCCCTCGATGAAGAACGTCTCGGAAAGACGCATCACGGGGTCGCCGAGGTCCAGGAACGCGCTCTGGAACGCTCCGATGAGCCCCAGGATGTACCCCCATATCGGCGTGTAATAGTAGCCTTCGAGGCCGTACAGGTCCTGCCCGACCTCCAAGTTCCTTATCACGATGGCCCAGTAGTCGGCGTCGTAGACGACCGTCAGAGGCATCACGAGCAGCCTCACGATCCATCCCGCCGCTAGGATCAGCAGGATGGGATGCCGGACCTTGGCCAAACGGGAGAAGACCATCCCCTCACGCATGGTACGCCGCTCCGTGCTTCAGGTACGTTCCGCCGATGTTGATGTAAAGGGTGCTTCCGGCCTCCGCCGGGATCTCTCCGGTGCATGTGGACCTCACGACCTTGCCGGACTCCGTGCGCTCCACTGAAGACCCGCAGGACGCTCCGGAGGCTATCAGCTGGGCGACGTCCTCCATCTGCTCGATGCTGAACGCACCGGAAACCACGCAGACCTCCCCCAGGCCGAGAGGGACCATCCCCACGGTGGAGTGCCCGTCGCGGGAGAATCCCATGGCCAAGGCATTATCCAGAACGCTGACGTCCACCGCAAAGGCGATATCGCTGTTCTTCAGGATCAGAGCGTCCCCGAACCCGTTGTCCACCTTCTGCGAGGCGCGTTCCGATGGCCCGATGTATACGCATTCGGCCCCTAGGAACAGCTCCTGCCCGGAAGGCACCTCCTTCAGCCCGGTGGAATCCGTATAGAAGCGGCCGGGCTCCGAGCCCACCCAGTAGACCGTCCCGCCCGCCTTCGCCCATTCGATGATCGGGTCCGAAGGATTGCCGGTATAGATGGAGGACGGCAACGAGCAGGAGACGACCAGGACCGCCCTTCCCTCGGCATCGCCCATGGTGTCCAGGATATGCTTCGAGAAGCCTCCGGACTCCTCCAGGGAGACGTTCGTGTAGCTGCGAAGCGCCAGCTGCTTCTGGATCTGCTCCGCATAGTATCTTTGGCTGAAATGGTTGAGAACCGTGACCTTGCGAGCCTCGTCGACGTTATCGTCATAGGTCTCGTCCACGAAGATGCAGAGCTCCCTGGGGACCGCCGCTCCGTCCATCACGACGACGGAATACGCATCGGATCCCGACGATGAAACAGAATAGACGAACCTTCCGTCCTTCCACTCCGCTTCGGAGGTGTACTCGAACGCGTCCGAACAGTACACGTAGTACTCTCCGACGGCCATCATGGCCAGAAGCGCGACTGCGAGCACGGCGAAGGGGACAGCTCCTTTCAACGTCTCACCTGTTGGTCTCCGCTTTCAAGGCGTCCGGAGACAGGCTGTCCCAAAGTTCTGAGGTCCGCGTCCGCGGCTCTGCATCCGGAGAAACGAGGCCGCTCGCCTGACTTCGACAGGACGTCCGGACACAACATCACAGGGCTGGCTACAGAAGGCCTCATCTCCTCACCGACTCTTGCTAACGTAGTGCCCTATATAAAAAGTTTCAAAATCGTACGGACAAGCATGAAACATGGACGCCCAGCCCTGTTCCATACAACATGAATCGCGCTGGTCATAGGTTATATACGAAACCGCGCATCGAACCAGACGGTGCTGCCGTGAACGAAGTCCAGAGCAAACTTCTGAAGATGTATGAGGACATACGCGAGGTTCTGGACAGGAACGGGATCGCATACTACGCGTTCTTCGGGACCGCTCTGGGAGCCGTGAGGCATAACGGGTTCATACCTTGGGACGACGACATGGACCTTGCGGTATGGATCGAGGACATCCCCCGCATCAACGAGGCCCTCTCCAAGGAGCTGGACCCCGAGAAGTACTACTACCACGTCCCCAGGGCGGACGATCACCCTCACGTCGTTCTGATCGAGGGCGACCTGGAGGAGAGCATAAGGGATAAGACGGCGCTCTTCATCGACCTGTTCCCCCTGAGCGGATTCCCCGATGGGAGGCTCAGGCAGCTCGCCACCGGCGCGGCCATCTGGGGGGACAACATAGCCATCTACGCCCTCGACCGCATCGGCCCTGCCTGGCTCCACAGGGGCCTCCGCTGGACCCACAGGTTCTTCTCCAAGCTGGCGGACCTCTGCGCGGGGAAGGGCTGCAGTCTCGTCACCGTCCGCGCCACGCACTACAAGGAATACACCTACCCCCGGGATCTGTACGGGAAGCCTGTGATGCACGTTTTCGAGGACACCGACATTCCTCTCCCCGAAAAATGGGAGGACATCCTTACCGGCCTGTACGGCGACTTCATGGTGCCCCCGCCCGAGGACAAGAGGTCTGGGGCTACCGGATTCCCGTGCAGCCTATACAAGGACTACCTCGAAGACCAGAAGAGGTCCTGATCAGGAACAATTATTCAAAAAGAAGAGCCCCCGAAGGGGTAAAGGGGGCCGAAGCCCCTTGATGATCAGCGGTACTCCTTGATGAAGCCGTCCGACATCATCTTGGCGGTGAGGCTCCTGGACCTGTTGATCATGAACTCCGCCTTGTCGCGGAGCTCCTGCGCGGAGAGCTTGAGCCTCGCGACTCCCTGCTCCTGGGCCTTGAGTCCTACCGCGACGGCCTCCTCGATGAAGGCGTTGGTCTCGGACATGGTCGGGACGATGTAATCCTCGCTGATTCCCTTCTCCTCAGCGGTCTTCGCGAGGGACCTGGCTGCGGCGATGCACATCTCGTCGGTGATGGTCTTGGCCCTCACGTCGAGCACACCGCGGAAGATGGCGGGGAATCCCATGGAGTTGTTGACCTGGTTGGGGAAGTCGGACCTTCCGGTGGCGAACACCTTGCATCCGTGCTCCTTGGCCTCCCAAGGCCAGATCTCGGGGATGGGGTTGGCGGTGGCGAATATGATAGGGTCGTCCGCCATGAGGTCGACGTACTCGGGCGGGATGGTTCCGGGTCCGGGCTTGGAGGCGGCGATGACGATATCGGCGTCCTTGAAGGCCTCCTTCATTCCTCCGGTCTTTCCGGCTCCGTTGGTCTTCTTGCATATCTCCCACTTCTGCTTGAAGCTGGCCTCGACGTCCTTCCTCTCGAGGTTCAGGATTCCCTTGGAGTCGCACATGCACATGTTCTCGGGCTTGAATCCGGTGGCGAGCATGAGCCTGGCGATAGCGATGGAAGCGGCTCCGGCTCCGATGACGGTGATGTTGGCGTCCTCGAGCTTCTTTCCGACGAGCTTCATGGCGTTGATGGCTCCCGCGACCTCGACGGTGGCAGTTCCCTGCTGGTCGTCGTGCCAGACCGGGATCTTGCAGTCCCTCCTGAGCTCGTCGAGGATGTCGAAGCACTTGGGGTTGGAGATGTCCTCGAGGTTGATTCCTCCGAAGGAGGGGGCGATCAGCCTGACGGTCTCGATGATCTTCTCGGGGTCCTTGGTGTCCAGGCAGATAGGCACGCAGTCCACCCCTCCGAGGTACTTGAACAGCATTCCCTTTCCTTCCATGACGGGCATGGCGGCTTCGGGACCGATGTCCCCTAGTCCGAGGACACGGGTTCCATCGGAAACGACGGCGACGGTGTTCCACTTCCAGGTATGCTCATAGACCTTCTCGGGGTTCTTGGCGATGTCCTTACAAGGCTCCGCGACACCGGGCGAGTACCAGATCGCGAAATCGTTGAAATCCCTGACACATGCCTTAGGGACGACCTCGATCTTTCCGCCGTAGTAGGGGTGCATGACCATGGCGTCCTTTCCGGGCTTCTGCGCCCTCTCGAGCCTCTCTTCGGGAGTCAAATCCTTGTAATCCTTCTTCTCAGCAACCATTTGAAATCTCCTTTTCTACGAATTTCGTAAGAAGTTTTTCGAATTCTATCGCATTGCATGTTTATGACTGTATTTATATGTAATCCCACAACGAACTTCATGCGAACCGTTACGATTTACAAATAATACGCATTCATCCTAGCAAAAACCGCTATCCCTTTCGATTTCTTATATAATTGGTTGTCCTTAAAAGTTTATCAGCCAACATATTTCCATGATAGCATCTGCACGCTCACAAGGAAGAAAGGGATTGCCACGATGATGATGCTGACAGGTCGAGTGAGGGGGCCCCCTTTACGGGGGAATTCTCCTCTTGTAACCGTACGTGAGAGTTTCCCCTCATCCGGCTCAAGCCGACCACCTTTATATCCAGCAGAGCATGGAGGTTCATGGAGAACGAGATCTCCGTAGTCCTCATCGACGGTTACATAGACGACCCTGCGGCCCTCGGGGTCCCGCCCTACATCTCGCCCATGATACGCTCCATAGCGGGAGCGGCGATCGATGCTGGAGCAGACAGAGTCGAATACATCTCCATCGACATGATCCGCCAGGGAAAGGAGATACCGGATGCGGATGTCACAGCGGTCTTGTCGGGAAACACCGTCCCTGGGAAGTATCTCCGCTCCATGCCGATGTCCACCAAGGAGCTCCGCAACATCTTCCCGAAGCTGAAGGGATGGCGCCTCATCAGCGGCTCTGCAGCGGACACCGAAGAGGCGAAAGCCTTCGACTTCGTCATCAAGAAGGACCTCGCGGCATCCCTCTACGACGGGATGAACGGGAAAGAGGTGGGGGAGAGGCTGCGCACCCTCGACGAATGGAACCGCTGGATGATGCTCGGTGCGAACATAGTGACGCAGCATCAGGACTTCCCGCAGCCTCTCGTGGCCGAGATAGAGACGTATCGCGGATGCCACAGATACTCCACCGGAGGATGCTCCTACTGCATCGAGGCCCTCAAGGGAAAACCGCTGATGAGATCCCCCGAAGACGTGCTGGCCGAGGCGAAGAAGCTCAGGGGCATCGGAGTAAGGAACATAAGGGTCGGCGGGCAGACCTGCATCGTCTCGTATGGGTCTCTGGACGACTCCCCTGTGCCGAGACCCCATCCGGAAGCCGTGGAGAAGCTGTTCTCCGGACTCCAAGCGATGGGCTTTGAAACCATACATGTGGACAACGCCAACCCTGCGGTGATCTCCGCCTATCCGGAGGAATCCCGCAAGGTCCTGGAGAGCATAGCGAACCATTGCACCGACGGGAACGTCCTGGCTCTGGGGATGGAGACGGCCGACCCCAGGGTGACCATCGAGAACAATCTCAACAGCACATCCGACCAGGTCCTGGATGCGATCAGGATGATCAACGAGGTCGGAGGGGAGAGAGGCGAAAGGGGAATGCCGAAGCTGCTCCCCGGGATCAACATAATCTGCGGCCTGGACGGGGAGACGAAGTCCACCTACAGCATGGACCTGGATTTCCTCAGGAAGGTCCGCGACGAAGGGCTGATGATAAGGCGCATCAACATCCGTCAGGTCCTTCCGATAAGACGCGAATTCAATGTTAAGGTGAACCAGAAGACCTTCAAGAAGTTCAAAGAGGAGGTCCGCGAGGAGATCGACCGCGCCATGCTTGAACGCATGGTCCCCTACGGAACCATCCTCAAAGACGTGTATATGGAGCTGAACGACGGCAACGTGACCTTCGGAAGACAGATCGGCTCATATCCTCTTCTTGTCGGTGTCCCTTACAAGCTGGATATAGAGAAGCCGTACGACATCTTCGTGACGGAATGGGGATTCCGCTCGATCACAGGCATCACCTACCCGTTCGACATAAACAAGATGCCGCTGGGGGCTCTGGAGGCTCTGCCTGGAATCGGAAAGAAAAGAGCCGCTAAACTGGTCATTGAAAGACCGTTCAGAGATCTGGATGACATAAGCAGAGCGATAGACGACCCGACCGTGATAGAGAGGCTTCGCGATATCGTGACGTTTTGACGGCTGCCTCGGTCAGTACGTGCGACGACGATAATCCGTACATCCTCGGCTATGTCCTGTGGCACTATTCTAATAGCGGCATCTAAGGTGACGCCCATGTCGTCCATGACCCTGCGGACGGAGAGCGCGTACGCCTCGATCATCCTGAGACGAGCCTTCTCCCTCTCTCTTGCCTCTCCTTCGGCCTCTCCTATGCTCGTCCAATGCTCCACGAACTCCTCGTCGAGATTCATGTTCACACCCCTGCTGTTCACCAACAGAATATCATCTTGCGCGCTCAACTTAAAGACTTGCCTCAGAGTTAACTCGCGCTCCTCGTCCCATCTTCCTGTCCAGAACAGTAGATCGAGGATGTAGGACTCCTAGGACTCCGTTTCGGATGGATCCCCGATGCCTACTCTGACGATCTCCAGCTTGTCCAGCTCAGGTATCTCCGGAACGTGGTCAACAGTGTCCGATTCCCCTTTCAACCGATACCTAACAACGGAGTTGCGCTCGTCAGCATGAGGATCGAGCATGACCCAAGCCGAATACACCTTGCGCAGGCTTCCATAATCCACCCATTCGGGGCTTCCTCTCTGGTCTTCCAATAACTTCACAGCATAAGCCAGAGCCCTGTTGTAATCCATGTCCCTGGGCTTCCTGTACAGCTGCCCCTCGATGTCCAGCAACGCTTTTTCGCCTCCGGGATGACTGATGCTGTAGACGACATCGGCCGACATCGATCTCTTGGCAGACACCAGCTCCGTGCTTACGGGAACGATATCGCCGTTCTTGCGCATCTCCGCGATCTCTTCCGGGCTTATGCCCCCGAGCTCAGGAACGAAGATGCCTATCACCCTGGACAGAACACGCGTATCCAGCATGATCGACTTGAAACGCTGGTCGCGCCTCATGTCGTCGACGATCTCCTTCCTCATGCGTTCTCGACCTATATTTCCACCTTATTAACCCGGTCCGTGCACGCACGCCACGATTAACCCTGCCCCAACCTTCCGAAAAGGGTATTCTATCAAGAGACGTATTCGGCAGCATGGACGCGAGGCTGTCAGCGAAGTTCCCATTCCTAAAGGAGGCCGCCGGATTCGTGGCGGAGAACTCCGTCGACCTGGAGGACCTCCTGACATCCGAGGGATTCTCTCCGGCCCGCATGCGCGGAAGGGAGCGCGTCCTGGACGCGATAAACACCGGAGAGGTGGTCTACAAGCCTCTCATGAAGGATTACGACTGCCTGATGGAGGTCATGTCGTACCCTTACGCCAGGATGCTCGTGTCCGTCATATGGGACCGCTACCTGACCAAGAGGTACGCCCTCGGGGAAGCCGTCCGCATGAACAAGATCCTCTCGGGAGAGGACCACCAGACCATACTGGACGTCTCGGACGAGCTGGGATTCAAGGCTTCGACGGACTCCGACGGCGTCATGCACATGGGATTCGCCGACTACCTCATGCTGGCCAGCAGGCTCAAGAGCGTGGACTGGAAGCTCATCAACAGCGACGTCAGGAGCGGGATCGTCCATCTTCCGAAGGAGAAGTTCAACCGCCTCATGCAGAACGCGCTCCAGGACAAGATAGAGTCCGAGCTGCCGCTCCTGCCACCGGAGGAGATGCGCCAGTACCTCGAGAAGGACGCCGCGGTCGTGAAAATGGCTCTGGACGAGGCCAAGATGAGGATGAGCCCGACCAGAGGCGAGGGGATGAGAGACGAGTACCTCCCGCCCTGTGTGAAGCACCTGCTGGACGCCTCCTTGAAAGGGATTAACCTGCCCCATAGCGGAAGGTTCGCCCTCGTGACTTTCATGAGCGCCCTGGGCCTCGACTACGACGCCATCATCAAGATATTCTCGGAATCCCCGGACTTCGACGAGTCCAAGTCGGAGTACCAGATCAAGCATATCACTGGGGAGCTCAACGGCAACGACCCGTACACCCCGCCGGAGTGCAAGACGATGAAGACCAATGGCCTCTGCTACGAGCCGGACAAGCTCTGCGAGAAGATCCATCACCCGCTGAACTACTACAGGATAAAGTCCGGAAAACCCTTCGACAAGAAACCGAGCCAATGAACTGGTTCCGAACCGATAGACGAACCGATTGGAACCAATCCGAGGAACTCATTTCTTGGCAGAATCCTCTTTGCTGAGGTTGTTCCAGGTGATTATAGCCCTCTGGATCGCGGTGAGGTTGCCTACGACGGCGAACCACAGCATCATGATCTCGAGCCAGTTGATGTCGAACCCGAACACCTCGAAGGACCCGTACCCGACAGCCATCATGACGTACTGGATTATCGGGAATATCGTGGAGAGCACGACCCTGTCGGCGCGTCCTAGCAGACCCGCGTACAGGCGAGGCGCCCCGATAGCCTGGGCCTGCGTCCCCATGTACGAGGTCAGCAGCACTCCGATGAGCGCTAGCATGCCCAGATAGGGGTTGCACCAGGCGCTGAACGCCACTCCGCCGATCATGAACACGTCGGCGTACCTGTCGAACACGTGGTCCAGGTAGTCCCCCTTGCGGGAGGCCTTCCCGGCCAGCTTGGCGATCTTCCCGTCCAGGGCATCGAAGTACCCCGACACGATGACCGCCGCGGCGCCCACGAGCAGGAGGTACTCCTTGCCCTCGTACGCGCTGAAATAGAATATCACTCCGCAAAGAAGCGCTATGATGAGCCCTATCCACGAGATCGTGTTGGGGTTCACGTTGATGAGCCTCTTCGCCACTGGGGCCAATGCGAAGTCCGCCCTCGCTCTCTGCCCGTCTAGAACCATCTTTCCATCTCCGAAGACCAGTCGACGCTTCCGGGAGGATGTCCCTCCCCTTCGCCGCTGGCAATTGACAGTATCTCGTCCGCTGTATCCTTTATGGAGGCCGACGTGCAGTCTACCTCGTGGACAGGGATGTCCGATTCGGTAGCCTCGCACAGTATGACGTCGAGCACCTCCGACTGGACGTTCTCGCGGACCTTCTCCTCGCTGTATCCTCTGGCTCTGAGCCTCCCGGCCAGGACGTCGGGATGGCACCTGAGCACCACTATGCTCCTGCAGTCCATGAAATGGGATAGGTGCCCCTCCATGAACACGACGCCCTCCCCGGAGCGGTACTCATCGAGGGAGTCGTTTAGGAGGTCGAGGTCCACCTCATGGGTGTCCCTGGCCTCGTCCAGCTCACCGAGGAGCCCGTGCTCGCGGATGTGCTTCCCGAGATCGACGACCTCATAGCCTCTCGAACGGATCTCCGCGGCCACGGAGGTCTTTCCCGTCCCGGGGGTGCCGGTTATAGCCACCAGCATCAGGATATCTCCGTGAAGTAGGGCTCGGCCCTCTCCAAGGCCGCCTCCCAGGTGGGGGTGTTGGTGAGGGCGCCAGTCTTCTCCACGGTGAACGAAGCCACCGCGGACGCTATGACCAGCGATTCTGGGATCTCGTAGCCGTGGTACAGCGCTGTGTAGTAACCTGCGCGATACGAGTCCCCCGCCCCGGTCACGTCGACGACCTTTTCCGCCTTCACCGTAGGAATTTTGATCTTCTCCTCGCCTATGCGCGCCATGCTTCCCTCGGCGCCGTAGGTGCAGACCACAAGGCCAACGTCGGCGTCGAAGATGTCGTACTCCCCGATGTACTTCCTGAGGGAATCCCCCTCGATCTTGTTGCAGAACAGGGCGTCGGCCATGGCGAGAGCCTTCGGGAAGTTCTCGGAGTTCCATATGCGGTGAGTCTCCTGGGCGGGATCTATCGATATGCTGGATTCGGGTATCCTCTCCATCACGGACAGGTAGAACGACGGCTGACCGGTGCAGAAATGCACGTACTTGGACTGGGAGGCCATCCTGTCGAGCATTATCCCGATCTCGGTGGCGAATCCCTGAGGGCCCTGGTAGAAGAGCACCTTCTGATCCAGAGCCGCATCGTTGACGACGACGGCCTTGGAGGTGTCGTATCCGTCCACATGCCTGAAGTCGTCCAATATCAGCCCGGAATCGCGGATCTCCTTCTCGTACGCGCCGGGGAAATCGTTCCCGACGAGCGCGCAGAGCGCCGTAGGGCAGCCTAGCCTCGCGGCGGTGACGGCTATGTTGGTGCCGGTGCCTCCGAGGGTCGTAGTGGCCGTAAGAACGTCCTCCGTCGTTCCTGTGACAGGGAACTTCCTGACCTTCATGATCTGGTCCACTGTCACATGTCCGTAGACGGAGAGGAAGGGCTTCATGTGCCTTCCTCCCACCCGGTGATGTATTTGACCTGGGTTTCGGTGAGCTCGTCGATCTCCACGCCCATGGACCTGAGCTTGATCGATGCGATCTCTGCGTCGATCTCGTGGGGGACAGCGTAGACCTTGTTCTCCATCTCGCCGTAGTGCTGGGACATGTGCACGATTCCCAGAGCCTGGGTCGAGAAGCTCATGTCCATGATCTCGGCGGGGTGTCCCTGGCCTGCGGCGAGGTTCATCAGACGTCCCTCGGCGATCAGGTAGAGGCTGCGCCCGTCCTTCATCCTGTACTCGTCGATGAAGTCGCGGACCCTCACGCAGGAGACGGAAGCCTCCTGGAGAGCGGGCTTGCTGATCTCGTTGTCGAAGTGTCCGACGTTGCCCATGATGCATCCGTCCTTCATCGCCGCGATGTGCTCGGCCGCGATGATGTCCTTGCATCCGGTGACGGTGATGATGATGTCAGCGATCTTCACGGCGTCGATCATCTTCATGACCTCGAATCCGTCCATCTTGGCCTCGATCGCCTTGATGGGATCGACTTCGGTGACGATGACGCTCGCTCCGAGGCCCTTGGCCCTCATGGCGACCCCCTTTCCGCACCATCCGTATCCGGCGACGACCAGCCTCTTCCCTGCTACGATGAGGTTGGTGGCGTTCATCCATCCGTCAAAGGCGGACTGGCCGGTTCCGTACCGGTTGTCGAACATGAACTTCATCTTGGCGTCGTTCACATCGAGGACGGGGAACTTGAGCGCTCCGTCGTTGGCCATGGCCCTGAGGCGGACGACGCCGGTGGTGGTCTCCTCGTTGGCGGCCTTCACGTTGCCCAGCTTCTCCTTGCGGGAGGTGTGGACCATGGCGATGAGGTCTGCCCCGTCGTCGATGATGAAGTCCGGGGACATGTCCAGGACGTTGTTCAGGTTGCGGTAGTACTCCTCGGAGGACTCCCATTTCTTGGCGTAGACCTCGAGCCCGTACTCCTCGCGGAGGGCAAGGGCGACGGAGTCGTCGGTAGACAGAGGGTTGCAGCTGGCCAGCCTGATCTTGGCACCGGCGTCTGCAAGGGTAACGGCGAGCATGCCGGTCTTGGCCTCCGTATGCAGAGCCATTCCGATCTTGAGTCCCGCGAGGGGCTGCTCGTCGATGAAGCGTTTCCTGACATCCTTCAGGACAGGCATGTGGCTTTCCGCCCAATGGAGCCTGAGGGACCCTTTCTTCAGCAGATCATCCATTAAATCACTCCTCATCAAACTCGGACATCAGCGAATCGCAGATGCACTGAACCGTCTTGCGGCGGTTATCTTTAGCGGAGAACGTCTTTGTCTCCTTTAATATTGTAGCCTCGTCCCCGCGGAGCTCCCCGATGAACCTTATCATATTCTCCAGGGCGCGGGACATCTCGTCCGAGATGGGGACGGTGGCGGTGCGCGACGTGCGGGACAGGGGGTTCAGGTCGATCGAGATGACGACCTTCCCCATGGATACGAGGGCCTCGGCGCGGTCTCCGTCCTCTATGGGGACCACGATGACGTCGCTGGAGAAGATGCCCTCCTCGGTGCAGAGGGCGCGGTCGTGGTTGAGGGAGGCTATCCTGCGGTCGGGGTTCCTTCCGAGGACCTCCTTGGCGCCTTTGGACTCGAGATACGAGATGATCCCCTCCATCCTCTCGGGGGTCCTGTGGAACAGGTTGACCTCGATCTTGGCGGGAATGGCCTCGGCAAGGGCGATGAGACCCTCGGGATCCAGAGCGGCCGCGTTGCCGTTGATGCAGACGACAGGGTTCTTGGCGTTCAGAAGGAAGGCTGCGGCAGCCTTCTCCGCTTCGAGCGCCGCCTCCGTGCTCTTCTCTCCCATGAGATAGTCGTAGGCTTCCCCGCGTCCGTGGGAGATGAGCCCGGTGGGGGTCACGAGGCCCTTCTGCACCATCTCCGCCAGACGCTCCCTGGTCATCAGGGATTTGTATCTAGGGTGGTCCTTGGGTATTTCCATGCGCCGAATACCCACGCACTCGTATTTTAGTGCTATTGATAGAATGAGCCGCCGAGACGAACGAAGGCTCAGGTATGCGCCCGTGCCCATCGAACAATACAAATAAATTCAATCGGTGCAGGTCGCATCCAGTTCGTCAGAACATCGTATCGAAGGAATTGACAGCCATGGGAAAAGCAGAATCTCGCAACATCCGCACCGACCTTCCGAAGACAGCCTCCGTTCTCGACCCGAGGAGGCAGGAATGATGGAGTCGTCCGTAGGGCCTGACATCCGCATCGTGGTGGTGGGAGCGAAGTTCGAGGGCAACGTGGGCGCCATCGCGAGGTCCATGGCTAACTTCGACGTGAAGGAGCTGTATCTCGTCAATCCCTGCGAGCTCGGAGACGACGCCTACCGCAGGTCCAAGCACGGGTCCCAGATCCTGGACAACGCCCAGATCGTCACCAGCTTCGAGGACGCCGTCAAGGACTGCTTCCTCGTCGTTGGGACCAGCGGAGTCACCACCAAAGGCGACAGGAACTACTCCCGCGTGCCCGTTCCCGTCCGCGAGTTCGCCGAGCACTGCAGAGGATACCCGGAAAGGATCGCGATCGTGTTCGGAAGAGAGGACATCGGCCTTCTCCAGGAGGAGCTCAACATGTGCGACGTCCTCATCACCATCCCTTCGGGCGAGGAGTATCCCATCCTGAACCTGTCCCATGCGGCAAACATCGTTATGTACGAGTTCTTCCAGGCCTGCCACGAGAACAGGAGGCCCGAGCCTGCCGACAGGGCCGAGAAGGAGCGTATGTTCAGGTTCTTCGACGAGCTCATGGACGCCATCGAGTACCCTCCCAACAGAAGGGAGATGACCCGCATCATGTTCAGAAGGATGATGGGCCGCTCGATCCCCACCAAGTACGAGTACAACACCATCATGGGCGTGTTCGGGGACGCTTCCAAGATCATCAGGCACGGGAAGCCCTGGGAGAAGAAGAAAGAGGAGTGATCAGCTCCAGACAGAGAAGAACACGACCATCTTCGTGTCCTCCTTGTCGTTCCTGCGGACTATGTCCGGCATGACCCCGGTCATATCCGCGACTTTGTCGTAGATCGCATCGGACTCCACGCTTCCGGTCGCCGAGCTCACAGCGACGACTATCCTTCCGATGGGGTCGACCACTGTCGGAACGGACGAGTTCACCGCCTTCTCCACCGCCATTACAGGGTTCATGTCGGATACATAGGCGAAGGTGTACACCTTGTCGAAGAACGTGGTGAAGAACGGTCCTGAGAGGAGGTCCGCGATGCACTTCACGGTGAATATGATCGAGTGGGCGATCATCTTGAAGAAGCTGTGCGCTTTCGCATCGGGGCTCATGCGTATGACGGCGTCCTCGTCCAGAAGGTACATGCGGTCCGAATGGGCGGAGATCTCCGCCAGCACTCCCTGCGCCAGCGCGCGCCTCTCCTTCTCGACTATCATGGGCAGACCCATGACGGATATGGTGCGGCATCCGCAGCCGGCGGCCGTCTTGAGTATCACTGGCACCATGCCGGTTCCCGTTCCTCCTCCGAGCATGGAGAAGACTATGACGGCACGATACCCTTTGAACGCCTCCTTTATGGCGTCCACGTTGTCGAAAGCAAGGGTGAAAGCGAGCTCGGGGTCCCCGCGGCATCCGCTGAAATCCTCCGGGGCCAGCTGGATGTCGCTTGAGCTGTTGGAGTTGATCAGCATGACAGGGCAATCGAGGATGTCGGATGCTTCCGAGAACACGTTGCGGCCGGCGCCTCCGCAGGCGACCACCAGGACGTCCTGCATCTCACTCCTCCTTCTCGGAGCGCTTCTTGACCATGCGCTCCACGGATTCTTCGAAGGAGAACGGACGACCGTCGCGGATGAGGTCCTCGATCGGGATGGGGACTTCGTCCAAAAGCGGAGACTTGGATTCTTTGGAACTGTCGCACGTCTCCGCCAACATGATATCGAAGCCGACAATGTGTAAAAAAGGGTAAAAGGTTTGTGATAGTCAGGTAGACCAACCAGATCATCCGAACAGAGCGGAAAGTCCAGCTGCGGCCTCTTCCTCACTGACTGCTTCCTCTTCGGGCTCCTCGGCTGCGGCTGCGGCTGCAGGGGCAGCGGCGGCTCCAGCGGCGGGGGCGGCAGCGGCTGCAGGTGCGGCGAAAGCTGCGCTTGCGATAGCCTCTTTGATGTCGACTCCCTCGAGAGAAGCAACCAGTGCTTTGATCTTGGCTGCGTCAGCGTCGACTCCAGCGGCGGTCAGGACGGCCTTGATAGCGTCCTCGGTGATGGCCTTGCCAGCAGAGTAGAGCACCATTGCACTGTAAATATACTCCATTTATTTCATCTCCTTTTATTTAGCCGAATAATGCACTAAGGCCAGCGGCTGCTTCTTCCTCGCTGACCTCTTCTTCTTCGTCTTCGACAGCTGCTGCAGGGGCGGATGCCTCGACTGCGGGTGCGGCAGCGGTTGCCGCGGCGGCGGAGCTGAGCCTCGCTGCGATCGAGTCGTTGGTGTATCCAGCGGCGGATGCCAATGCGAGCATCTGCGCGTCTGCCTTTGCCAGGAGCTTGTCGATGTTTTCTTTGGTCGGTATCGCGGCTGCGATCGAGAGTCCCATTGTCTCTCTGAACGCCTTAGCAATGAGCGGTACGATCGTATCCTTCGTGGGGAACGCGATCGACACACCGAGCGCGAGGGCGTCGTGTGCAGCCGTAGCGAACATCGTGGAATAGTAGTCCTCAGGAATATCGAGAACGTCCCTCTTGTAGATCACACCATCCTCGTAGGCGGCCCTGAGGTCCATACCTACCTCCATGGGGAGGATCTCAAGCTTGGGAAGCATCGCTGCGACAGGTCCGGGAATCGGCTCTCCGGCCTTGACGAGCGTCGTGTCCTTCTTGACTGCTATCTTTCCTGCCTCGATTGCTGCAGGAATGCCTATTTTCTGAAGTTCACCGATAATCGGGCCAGGTCCGAACGGGGTCGGTCCCTTAGGTACGACGATATCGTAAGGTGCAAGCTGCCCCTCCTTTGCGGGAGCTGCAGTCTTCGTCGACTCGAGCTTCTTGAAGAGCTTGAACGAGTCGATGTCGGTGGTGACCACCGCGCACTGCCCGTGGACGGCATCCTTGAGGTCTGCGATTCCGGGTTTCTCTTTCGCGATCTCATCGAGAGCAAGGAGAATGAGCTTGTCCTTGGTCATCTTGAGCTTCGCGTGAGCCCTGAGTCCGGCCCTCATGGACTGGATCTGCTGTCCGGGGATACCCTCCATGTCGACGATAGCGACAACGGGGTACTCGCGCATATCCTGTACCAGCTCGCTTACCATGTCCTTCTTCCAAGCTGCGACGTGTGCCATCTTTGAACCTCCTTACAATGCGATCTTCTCCGACGGTCCCATGGTCGTCTTGACATAAACGGAAGCGATGTTGTGCTTTCCTTTCTCAAGGTGAGCCTCGACACGCTTGAGGATGAGCTCGATGTTGTCGGAGATCTCCTCGGCGTTCATGTTGACGTTTCCGACGGGTGCGTGGAAAGTCTTCCTGTCTTTCGTCCTGATGGTCACAGACTTGCGGAGACCCTCGATCATCGCGGTGGGATCTGCTCCGGGCGCGATGGGCTTAGGCATCTTTCCGCGAGGACCGAGAACGGTACCGAGCCTCTTACCGACGACTGCCATGAGGGGAGCCTCGGCGATGAAGTAATCGATGCTGTTAGCGATCTTCTTAGCCTGTTTCTTGTCGTTCGCGATCTCTCCGAGTTCTTCGGGGGTGATGACGCGATCGGCCACGTCTTTGGCTTTAAGGGCTAGTTCGCCACCACCAATAACGCAGACCTTGACCGACTTTCCGCGACCGTTGGGGAGAATGATATCCTCCGTGATACGGTTCTTGGGGATCGTCAGGTCGACGTCCGTGAGATTGATGGCCAACTCAACCGTTTCAGTGAAATTGCGCTTCTTCGCACTATCCAGTGCCTTCTGCACAGCCATTACGGTTGGTTTTTCTGCCAATACAATTCCTCCTCGTAGTACGAACGAGTCTTGCGACTCTCCTACAAGCAGAACGCCCTAAACAAAACCTATATTTAAAGTTAATTTAAAGACGCGACACCAGGAGCACGTCTTGGAAGCCATAGCGGCCTTGACTATAGAAAAAGAAGGAAAAAGACAGGGGCTGAGCCCCCGTGGTTTCAGAATTTGTCGTCGTACTCGCCGGCCTTGACCGCAGCGGTGAACGCCTTGGGGTCCTTGCCGTCGATGGTGACTCCGACAGAGACGCAGTTTCCAGCGACCTCGAGAACCTTGGCCTTGAGGTCGGCTCCGAGGAGGTCGTCCTGCTTCATCTCGGCGATCTTCTTCGCCTGGTCGAGAGTCAGGTTTCCGACTTTCTCGGTTTTCGCGTTGTGCGCTCCGGAGTTCACGCCGAGCTCTCCTTTGATGAGAGCGGACATGGGGGGAGTACCGACCTTGATGTCGAACGTCTTGTCGGTGTTGATGAGAATCTTCACGGGGACCTTCATCCCGGCGAAGGCCTTCGTCTTCTCGTTGATCTTGGCGACGACCTGACCGATGTTAACTCCTTTAGGGCCCAGGGCGGGACCGAGAGGCGGGCCTGCGGTGGCCTTGCCTCCATCAACCATTGCCTCAACAGTATCTACCATTTCTCATTTCTCCTTTTCAATGACTCTGACGCTGTCTCCTTTGACAGTGACAGGTATGGGAACCATGGCCTCGATGAGCTCGACCGTGATTTCCTCTTTGACCTCTTCGATCTTCTGGACCCTAGCCTTCTCACCCTTGAAGGGTCCGTTGACGAGTTCGACTATGTCTCCCTCGGCAATGCCGATGACAGGGGATGCGGGGGTGAGGTACGCCTCGATGTCACCGATGGCCGTCTCGCCGTTGATGAAGTTCCTGGCTTTTTTGATTTCCCTGGTCTTCTCCAGCAGACGTTCCGTGTTCATCCCTTCGACGAACACATATCCTCTGAGTCCCTGAGGGCTCAGGATCGCATAGATGTCCTGTTCTCCCTTATCGCTGTTTCTGACCGTCTTCCCGAACAGCTCGTTCGCCACGGTCTTCTCCTGGTCGATCTGGGTCTTAAGGATCATTATGGACTGTTTTGCTACCGCCTCGAAGCTTATCGAGTCGGATCCTCTGTTGTTTTTGGCAGAGACGGTGACGACTATGGAATCACCGTATCTGACTCCGCTAGGACACTCGGCGGAGAGCCTCAGCGACTTGGAAGCGCTGATCTCGATCTTCTCGACAGGGACGGCGCTGTTCCAGAGCTCGGTGGCCCCGTCGAACAGCGAGACCTCCCACTCAGGAGCATCGTCGCGCCCGGAAACGACTGAGAACGATAGAGTCGCCGGGGACGCATTCACGGAAATCGAGAACAACCACTCGGCTATGCTTCCGGCAGAGACCTTCTTTATGGAGTCCTCTTCTGTGGCGAACATGCCGCCGGTCTGCATCACAGGCTCGGAGACGGTGGGCTCTTCCTTCTCGACGACCTTGAACTCCTCTTCGAGACCTTCGTCTTCGTAGACATCATCGAGATCCATGTCGTCGTCGTATTCGCCGGAAACGTTCTTCTGCAACCTTCTACCCCCTTATCAGAAGTAGGTCGGCAGACAGGTCATGATCCACCAGATAGCAAAACCGATGGCACCAATGGCTATGATGCCCAGACCGGTAATGTACATGGTCTTCTTGTGCTCCTCCCTCGAAGGGGTGTGAGCAGTCTTGAGGATCTTTCCGTACTTCCCCTTTCCGAAACCGCGGGCCTTGGACTCGAACTCGTCCGAGAATCCGCGCATTACTGACTCTTCTTCAGCCATCTTATCGTTCTCCAATCCGCCAGCTAGCTTTGGCGCCATCCGTCCTCGTTACCACTGGGGCAACCATTACGGAAACGCCCCTTAATCATGTCCCTATTTTAAAAGTTTCGTCAGCACATTAACACAGTTCAACTGTAAACAGGGAGTGACCATCAAGACCGCCGAATGTCATATTATAAATAAGAGTTGCAGATAAGGACAATATCCGAGGAGGTACCACTATGGAAGAGGTCCTTTGCAACGTAGAACTGGTGAAAGAAAACAACGACTTCGTCGTCAGGATCCAGAGCGATCTCGGCGGCATCAGAGAGTACAAGTCTGTCCAGTTCGAAGAGGTTCTCGAGCAGCTCGTCCAGGACATCCAGGAAGAGTTCGAATCCTTCTGAGAGGCGATACCATGGCAGCAGATAAAGTAAAACAAGTAACAGACGTTCTTGACATGCTCGCAGAAGACACGTCCATCCCGAGGAACATCAGGAAGGGCGCGACCGACGCGAAAGCGAGGCTCCTTGACACCAAAGAAGCCATGGACGTCCGCGCCACCAGCGCGATTGTCATCCTCGACGATCTCGCTAACGACCCCAACATCCCTCTGCACGGCAGAACGGTCATCTGGCAGGTCATCAGTCAGCTGGAGACCATGAGCCAGCAGAACTGAGGGCGACATTCTCCGGCCATAGCGGCCGGGAAGTCTTTCTTTAAAAAAGCAGAGAAGGGCAGGCGGAGGCCCGCCCCCATCAGCGCTTATGGTTTTCTACGATCTTCAGGAAGTTCTTGAAGACGTCCACTCCGTGCTCGGAGTCCTCCACTTCGGGATGGAACTGCACCCCGTAGATGGGGCGGCCCTTGCACCTGACGGCCTCGTTAGGACAGGTGGCGGACGAAGCTATGACCTCGAACCCTTCCGGGACGGCCTTGACCTCGTCGTTGTGGGAGGCCCATACCTTGAACCTGGCGGGAAGGCCTTCGAACAGGTCCTCGTGTGAAAGGACATCGATCTCGACTCCTCCGAACTCGGGAACGGATCCGGGACCGAGCTTTCCGCCGAAATGCTCGCAGATGAACTGCATGCCGGCGCAGATTCCGAGGATCGGGACCTCGGCCCTGTCGAGATAGACGCCGTTGTTCCCCATGCGGTTCTGATCGCAGGCCCCTCCGGGAGCGCCGCCGGAGAGAATGATCCCGTCGGCGTCGGAGATGTCCTCGAAAGGAGTGGTGTTGGGAACGATCTTCGTATCGACCTTGAGGTACCTGAGGACGCGCCACTCGCGATGCGTCCACTGTCCCCCGTTATCGACTACGTACACTTTCATGCCGCCTCATAGACGAACACGATAAAAAGTTGATGAGAGGAGGGGGACCCTCACTCCCATTCTATGGTCGCCGGAGGCTTGTTGGTGATGTCGTAGACCACGCGGTTGACCGATTCCTTCATTGTGTTGGTGATGCGCGTGGAGATGGAATCGAGAACCTCCAGAGGGATCTTGGAGTACGTGGCGGTCATTCCGTCGACGGAGGTCACCGCGCGGATGGCGATGGTGCGGCCGTAAGCCCTCCTGTCGCCCTGCACTCCGACGGACTTGGACGGGAGGAGCACCGCGAAGTACTGCCACGGCATCTCCATCTTCCCTGCCACGGATGCGGTCATGATCTCGTCCTCGACGATGAAGCACGCCTCGCGGACGATCTCGATGTTCTCGGGAGTCACCTCTCCGAGGCACCTGACCGCGAGAGCGGGTCCGGGGAACGGCTGCCTCTCGGAAGCCCTGACGCCCAGCATCCTGGCCAGGTCGCGGACCTCGTCCTTGTAGAGGTCCCTGAGGGGCTCGAACAGCTCCATCCCCATGTCCTTGGGAAGCCCTCCGACGTTGTGGTGGGACTTTATGGTGTCGCGGACGCCGTCCCCGCTCTCGATCCAGTCGGGAGCGATGGTCCCCTGGACCAACACGTCGGCTCCGAACTCCTTGGCCTCCCTCTCGAAGACGCGGATGAACTTCTCCCCGATGACCTTCCTCTTGGCCTCGGGATCGGTGACTCCCTTGAGGGCCGCGAAGAACTCGTCCCCGGCGTCGACTATCCTGTAGTTGATGCCCATGTCGGAGAACATGCCGCGGACCTCGTCGGTCTCGCCCTTCCTCATGAGCCCGTTGTCCACGTAGACGGCGAGGAGCCTGTCGCCTATCGCCTTGCTCACCAGCGTGGCAGCGACCATGCTGTCCACGCCGCCCGAGCAAGCTATGATCGCCTTGCCTTTTATCCTGTCCTTAGCGGCCTGCAGAGTGTCTTCGATGAAATCCTCAGCACCCAACATCGGAAACCACCTGCTCCGAATCGGCTATGACCTTCTTCGCCTGCTCCAGCCTGTACGCGCAGAGCTTCTCCCTGACGAGAGGGTCGTTGATGGCGACCATCTCCGCGGCGAGGACGGCCGCGTTGTCCCCACGGTCGAGGCCGACTGCGGCCACAGGTATCCCCGGAGGCATCTGGACTATCGAGAGGATGGAGTCCATGTTGACCTTGCCGCTGACCGGGACTCCGATGACGGGCCTCACGGTGTACGATGCCACGGCGCCAGGGAGCGCTGCGGACAGGCCGGCTATCGCTATGAACACTTCAGAACCGCTGCTCTTGACGAGCTCTTCGACCCTTCCGGGGGTTCTGTGCGCGGAGGCTACCGCTATGTCGAATGAGATTCCGAACCTCTTCAGCAGCTCCATGGCCTTCTCCGCTACCGGCAGGTCGCTCTTGCTTCCCATTATGATGGATACCTTGGACATTGTGACGACGACTGCTTTAACGATAAATAACCTTGTGCATGGCAAATTATAGAAAGGTATGATGGAAAACATCTGCCACAGTCCCCAACGGCCTGGCTGAAGGCGCCTTTCTGGTTATTCCATGACGGAATCCGAGTAAACAGGCATTCGAAACTCAGTTGAACGTAACATCCATTTACGAAGAGCTCTTAGTATCTTCACTCAGACACGGGCGCGTCTCGCGATGCGTCCGTAAGCAGGGATACGAGGGGACAACGTTTGATATTGAAATATCTGGACCGGAAATCCTGGGCGATGGTGGCGCTTTGCGCCGTGTTCATACTGATCCAGGTGTTCTTCGACCTCCAGATCCCGTCCTACATGAACGACATGACCATGGCCCTCCAGACCGGGAGCGACCTAGGCGCAGTCTCGGATTACGGTCTGAAGATGGCCCTATGCGCGTTCGCCAGCCTGGCCGCCGCCATCGGGACCGTGTACATGGCGGCCAAGGTTGGCTCGACCCTCGGAAGGAACCTGAGGCTGAAGCTCTTCGATAAGATCAAGACGTTCACGCCGCAGGACACCGTGAAATTCTCATCCGCCTCGCTCATAACCCGCACCACCAACGACGTCGTGCAGGTCCAGACGTTCGCCGCCATGGCGCTCTCCATCATCATCAAGGCGCCTATAATGGCCGTCTGGGCCCTCTCGCGCATATCCGGAGGCAGCTGGGAATGGACCGCCGCCACCGCCGCAGGGCTTCTGGCCATCGCCGCGTCCGTCGGGTATATCCTGTGGATCACCCGCCCGTACTACAAGAGGATCCCCCCTCTCACGGACGACATCAACCGCCACACCAAGGACCACGTGTCCAGCGTCAGGGTGGTCCGCGCTTACAACGCCGAGGAGTTCCAGGACGATTCCTTCAAGAGCACCAGCGAGAGGCTGCGCGACAACGACCTTTACATCTGGAAGCGCACCGCCCTCCTGCCGCCCATATCGTCCGGTGTGTCCGACTTCCTGACCCTGGCCATCTACTGGATCGGAACCCTGCTGATCGCGGAGACCTACGGCATAGGGGAGAGGCAGCAGCTCTTCTCGGACATGATCGTGTTCTCCTCGTACGGATTGCAGGTCCTGATGGCGTTCATCCTCGTGTCCCACATCATCCAGGAGTCCCCCAGGGCCCTGGTCTCGTCCAAGAGGGTCCAGGAGGTGCTGAGCCACGAGCCCGCCATAGACGACGGGGTTAGGAAGGACGGGGACGGCTCCACCGGCAAGGTAGAGTTCCGCGACGTCGGGTTCGAATACCCCGGAACCCGCGAGAAAGCCCTGGACGGAGTCTCGTTCACCGCCGAGAAGGGACAGACGGTGGCCATAGTGGGACCCACGGGATGCGGGAAGACCACGCTGGTGAGCCTCATACCCCGCCTGTACAAGGCGAGCTCGGGACAGGTCCTGGTCGACGGCGTCGATGTGAGGGAATACGAACGCAAATCGCTCGGAGCCAAGCTCGGATACGTCCCCCAGTCCAGCGTCACGTTCGCGGGGACCATCCGCTCCAACGTCGCGTTCGGCGACATGGCCAAGAAAGCCACCGACGAGGACGTCATGAAGGCCCTGGAGACCGCTCAGGCGGCCGAGTTCGTGAACGACCTGGACGAAGGCGTCGACACCGTCGTCCAGCAGGGAGGAAGGAACCTCTCCGGAGGGCAGCGCCAGAGGCTCTCGATAGCCAGAGCGATATGCAGGAAGCCGGAGATCTTCGTCCTGGACGACTCGTTCTCCGCTCTGGATTTCAAGACCGACAAGGCCGTGAGGGAGGCGCTGAAGAAGAACGCCGCCGGATCGACCTTCATAATAGTGGCCCAGAGGATAGGCACGATAATGGACGCCGACCTCATAGTGGTCCTCGACGAGGGCAAGGTCGTAGGCCGCGGGAAGCACTCCGAGCTGATGAGGACGTGCGACCTGTACAGGGAGATGGCAGAATCCCAGATGCCGGAGGAGCTCCTATGAGGGCAGAGGAGTTCATCGACCACAGGGAGGGCAGGACCCGCCACGAGACCATAGCCCTCCTGGAAAGGCTTCTGCGCACGTTCGGGAAATACAGGTGGTACATCTACCTGGGAACCGTCCTGACGCTCGTATGCTCGGTCCTGTCCGTCATCGGCCCCACATACCTCTCGTCCATGACGAACTCGGTCGCCGAGAGCATCTCCGAGGGAACCGGCGTGGACGTGTCGGGAATAGCATGGCTGGCGATAACGCTGGCCGCCATCTACGCCCTGGCGTTCCTGTGCAACTACCTGAGCATCCGCCTGGCATGGGTCGCCGAAGAGGCCAACGGGGACGTCCTGCGCAAGATGATGTCCGAGAAGATCTCCCGCATCTCGGTCGGTATACTGGACACCATGAGGCACGGGGATGTCATGAGCCGCGTCGCCAACGACACGGACAACATCCGCAGCAAGGGCGCCGACTGCTTCGTCAACATGGCGGCCGCCGTGTCCATGCTGACCGGGTGCATCATCATGATGCTGATAACCGAGTGGCGCCTGGCATTGCTGGTCATGATCCCAGCCGCGGTAGGGTTCGCGTTCATCCGCCTGATGGTGCGCTGGTCCCAGAAATACTATCGCGCCCAGTCCAAGAACCTCGGACGCATGAACACCCTCATAGGGGACGTGTTCGACGGACTGGATGTCGTGAACGTCTACAACGGCACCGAAGCTGCCCGCGAGGACTTCTTGGAGATCAATTCGAACCTGTACGAGACCGCGTTCAAGTCCCGTTTCGTCGGCAGCATGATGCCCCAGCTGTCCGGATTCGTGAACAACATAGGATACGTCGTCGTCTGCGTGGCAGGATGCGCCATGATCCTCGAGGGAACGTCCTCGTACGGAACCGTGGTGGCGTTCATCGTCTACGCCAAGCTCATGAACCAGCCCCTCGGAAGGATCGCGGGCGCCCTCGCCAACATACAGATGGTCGCCGCGTCCTGCGAGAGGGTCTTCGAGTTCCTGGACACCCCCGAGATGGAGGACGAGACCGGCTTATCGGATGCTCCGGAACATGTCGACGGAAGGGTGTGCTTCGACGACGTATCGTTCTCGTACATCCCAGGTAAGGAGGTCATCCACGGGTTCAGCCTCACCGCAGAGCCCGGGCAGAGGATAGCCATCGTCGGGCCTACCGGAGCCGGAAAGACCACGCTGGCCAGCCTCCTGCTGAGATTCTTCGACCCCGACTCCGGGACCATATCCGTGGACGGGGTGGACCTGAGGACCGTCAGGAGGGAGGAGGTCAGAAGGATGTTCGGCGTCGTCCTGCAGGAGTCATGGATACTGGGCGGAACCCTCCGCGACAACATCGCCCTCGGGAACGAGGGGGCCACCGACGAGGACATCCTAGCCGCTTGCGAAGCGGTCGGCCTGTCGAAGTACGTATCGTCCCTCCCGGACGGCCTGGACACAGTGATCAAGGACGCCGCTTCCATATCCTCGGGCCAGAGGCAGCAGATAAACATCGCCAGGGCGGTCGTCAAGCGCGCCCCCATGCTCATCCTCGACGAGGCCACCAGCTCGGTCGACACCCGCACCGAGAGGCGCATCCAGGACGCCATGGACGAGCTCATGAAAGACCGCACCAGCTTCGTCATAGCCCACCGCCTGTCCACCATCAAGGCGGCCGACCTCATCATCGTCATCAGCAAAGGCGAGGTCGTGGAGCGCGGAACCCACAAGGAGCTCATCGCGAGGGGCGGATTCTACAAGGAGCTGTACGACAGCCAGTTCGAGAACTGCGAATGAAATCGTAGAAGAAATGACGAAGGTAGTTTAGGTAAATGGTTTGGGGTATCCCGGGTTCAGCTCTTGAGAACGACGACCAGGAATATTCCGACGGCAACAAGCGCACCGATGAGGACACCGATGAGGTTGATGACGGCGTTCCATACTGTCTCGTACAGCTCGACTTCGCAGAAGGGAGAGATGTCGCTCCATCCGACGAGGTAAGCCCAGACGACACAGACGATGAGACCGACGACTGCCATCACGCCACCGAACGCCCTGCTTTTTCCAGAGCCGAGGATGGCTGCCAACGCTCCTGCTACGACCATTACGATAGCGAAAGCGAGGACAATCAGGGTCACAAATGTCATGAGATCCATTTTTCTGCCTCCGTTTTTCTACCCGTGGAACGGGCCTATGTTACGACATGAAAACGTTTACCGTAGTTAAACCTACGCACAATACCAGATGTTTTCGGTGTAGATTCTAGGTAAAGAAAATGTTACTGGCTAATAGAAAAATTCCCACGGTACTATGCATCCAGGATGGTTGAGTTTTTCGGGAATCCATTTATAGAACCACTCACGCAGATTGTCTCATTGTTAATAAATAATTCATAAAACTTTAAATAATAGTTTATTATAACGGGATATAACCAACGTACACGGAGTTCGGACGAATAATGGCTACATTGGAACGTCTTGGCCGCGTTGAGGAGGTAACCAACGACGGCAGACTGATTGTGACGTGCGATGTGCTGCCAGACATCGGTGACGTCGTGTTCGACAGCGGCCTGAACCGGATCGGGACCGTCAAAAGGATATTCGGTCCAATCGACAAACCATATGCTTCCGTCACACCAGACACGGACAGAGGCACACCCAAAATGAAAGGAATCGAAATCTTCTACAAGGAGAGGCAGCAGAATGGCAAAAACAAGAGAAGGAACAGAAGAGATTGAGGTCTGCCCCGAGTGTGGAAGCCACCATCTCGTACGTGACTATGAACGCGGCGAACTTCTCTGCGAGGACTGCGGACTGGTCCTTGACGACCAGTTCATAGACCAGGGGCCCGAATGGAGGGCTTTCGACGTCGAGCAGGGCGAGAAGAGGGCACGTACCGGTGCTCCAATGACCTATACCATTCACGACAAGGGTCTTTCCACCGAGATATCGTGGAAGAACAAGGACAGCTACGGAAAGAGCATCCCCACAAGGAACCGCGCACAGCTCTACAGGCTGAGGAAGTGGCAGAGAAGGATCCGTGTCTCCAACGCTACCGAGAGGAACCTCGCGTTCGCTCTGTCCGAGCTCGACAGGATGGCCTCCGCCATGGGGCTCCCCAGAAACGTCAGGGAGACCGCCGCCATGATCTACAGGAAGGCGGTCAACAAGAACCTGATCAGAGGAAGGTCCATCGAGGGAGTCGTGGCCGCTTCGCTGTACGCGGCGTGCAGGCAGTGCGGCGTCCCCAGGACTCTCGACGAGGTCGCCGGATCCAGCCGCGTAGGCAGGAAGGAGATCGGAAGGACCTACAGGTTCATGACCCGCGAGCTCAAGCTCAAGCTGATGCCCACCAAACCCCAGGACTACGTCCAGAGGTTCTGCTCCGAGCTGAAGCTGACCGGAGAGGTCCAGAGCAAGGCGGCCGAGATCCTCAAGGACGCCTCCGAGAAGGAGCTGACCTCCGGAAGGGGACCCACAGGCGTGGCCGCAGCCGCGATCTACATCTCCTCCATCCTCTGCGGAGAGAGGAGGACCCAGAGAGAGGTCGCGGACGTCGCCGGAGTGACCGAGGTCACCATCAGAAACCGTTACAAGGAACTCACGGACAAGCTGGGCATCGACATCCAGCTCTGAGAGCTTCCGCCCGGGCCTTCGAGCCCGGGAATCATTTTTCAAGGCCTGAACCACTGGAACTCCAGGTATTTTATGTCCCTGCGGGAGACCCTCCCGAGCAGGATCTCCTTCTTCACCCCGCCGGACAGCCTCACGGTCTTGGAGACCTCCGACCAGGTGCGTATCCCGCCGTCGGTTATCGCATGGACGAGATATCTAGCATGGCAGTCGTCGGGGGACGAGGTGTACGCGCGGAAATGGTTGCCGTACTTGAAACCGGATTTCACCACAAGGCCTCTCTCCCTGAGGTCGGAGAACACGGCCAGACGGATGTCGAAGCCGTCCTGGACCTTGGAGCTCACCTCTCTCAGATCGTCGAACGACATCGGCTCGCCGGCAGCGTTCAGGACCTGCATCCTCCCCTTGGAAACCAGATGGCAGCTCTCTACCAGGGACAGCTGCATAAAGTTGCCGACGGTCTTCCCGTAGAAACCGAACGTGCGGAGCGCCTCGGCGTCCTCCATCTCGTAGACGAACACCCTGTCGCGGACCAGCCAGCCTACGGGGGTCTCCTTCATCTTCACCGGGAACACCTTCCCGAACGGATCCCTCAGGGCCATCCTGTAGTAGGTGACGTCCCCCTCCTCGTCGACTACGGCGTAGAGGATGGACCTCTTGCGCTCCTCGGCGTCGATAGCCTGGGAGATGAGGTCCGAGGTCTCGAACGTGGCCCTCTCGGAGACCGCTTTGACATAGTATTCGGGGCGGGAGTTGCTGAGGGTCTTCCCTCTGGGAAACACCGACAGGTCGTAGTCGCCGGTCTCCGTCTTGACGACGAAGCCCCTCTGCCTGAAGTCCCTGTAGACGAGGTAGCGGATGTCGAAATCCTCCAGGACCGTGGACGAATGCCTGAACAGCTCGTCGAAGCGTACGGGGCTGCCGTCTAGCTCGACATCCAGCCTGTTGCATTCGGACAGGTATGTCGCCTCGATCAGGTCCAGGTCCACTCCGCCTCCGCTGCGCGGATATCCGTAGTTGCCTCTGGTGTACAGACGGCTGCCCTCGCTCTGGTCGCGGACCTCTACGATGTCGTCCACAAGTATGCCTGTCATCCATGCTCAATGTCAGAGTGCGTATGTAAACATGAGGTCTGGATCTTCCAGTGGAAATGACGGGGTCTAAAACAGGTGGTATAAAAAATAATGGGAAGCCCCGCCCAGGAAGGGAAGCTGGGCGGGGCGTTTCGGGATCACATCACATCGATGCGGGTCCCGACAGGCTTGGCGGTGACCGAGTCGAGGGTCACTTCCAGGAGCCCGTTGTTGTAGACCGCTTTCGCGGACTTGGGATCGGCCTCGCAGGGGAGCGCCAACTCCTTGAAGAAGCGCTTGTCCCCGCTCTCCACTTTGATCGAGAGGTTGTTTCCGGTGCACTCGAGATTGATGTCCTTCTTCTCGACCCCAGGGATCTCGGCTACGACCTTCACCTTGCCGTCTTCCATGGACACATCGGTGAATGGCTCCCTCACCGAGGCGATCTGGGGCCTTCCGAAGGATCCGTCCGTGTTCCCGAACTCTTTGACATGCCTCACTCCGTCCGGACCCTGGTACATTGTGTACCCATAGGTCTTGACGTCGGGTCCGTTCATGTCGAAATCCGCGAACATGTCCTCGATCCTCCTGTTCAAGCTCTCGAAGCTTCCGAAGAAGTTGTTCCAGATGTCATCGCTGCTCATATCTCTCACCTTTCTCTCTTTTTCGTCACGTTCTTCTTTCGTTCTCTTTCGAAGGGGTTTGGAAATGGTTTGCATCAGGACTTGTAGTCCTTGAGCTTCCTCCTGGATTCGGGGCCGAACTTGTCCATGGCCTTCTCGAAGTCGGCGGCTTCCACCTTGCAGGCGGCGACCTCCTCGTCCGTGGGGGCCTTTCCTCCGGCCACCAGGCGCCTGACCGCGTTCATCACAGCCTCGTTGCAGATGGCGGCTATGTCCGCTCCGGTGCAGCCCTCGGTCTTCTCCGCGAGGTCGTCAAGGTCCACGTCCTCGGCCATCGGCCTCTTGCCGGTGTGGATTCCGAAGATCGACTTCCTGGACTCCTTGTCCGGAGGCCCGATGTAGATCGACTTGTCGAATCTTCCAGGCCTGAGGAGGGCGGGATCCATGATGTCCGGCCTGTTGGTCGCGGCGATGACCACGACGTTGTCCAGGCCCTCGAGCCCGTCCATCTCGGTCAGCATCTGGGAGATGACCCTCTCGGTGACGTTGCTGTCCCCTCCGGTCCCCCTCTCGGGCGCGATGGAGTCTATCTCGTCCATGAAGATGACGCACGGCGAGGCCTGCCTGGCCTTCCTGAACGTCTCCCTCACGGCCTTCTCGGACTCCCCGACCCACTTGTTGAGGAACTCCGGGCCCTTCACCGCGATGAAGTTGGCCTCCGACTCCGTCGCCACGGCCTTGGCCAGCAGGGTCTTCCCGGTTCCGGGCGGGCCGTACAGCAGGATCCCCTTCGGCGGCTTGGCGTTCATGTGGTCGAAGACCTTGCCGAACTTCAGCGGCCACTCCACGGCCTCCTTCAGCTCCTGCTTGGCCTCCTCCAGGGCCCCGATGTCCTCCCACTTCACGTTGGGCTTCTCGATCAGGACCTCCCTCATGGTGGACGGCTGCATGTCCTTCAGCGCGTTCTTGAAGTCGTCCTTGGTGACCAGGATGTTGTTGAGCACCTCCCTGGGGATCTCCTCGGCCTCCAGGTCCACGTCCGGCAGCACCCTCCTGAGAGCGGCCATGGCCGCCTCCTTCGTCAAGGCGGAGATGTCCGCCCCGGCGTATCCGTGGGTCTTGTCGGCGAGCCATTTCAGGTCGACGTCCTCGTCCAGCGGCATTCCGCGGGTGTGGATCTGCAGGATCTCCAGCCTTCCGTCCCTGTCGGGGATTCCGATCTCGATCTCCCTGTCGAACCTGCCGGGCCTCCTGAGGGCCTCGTCTATCGAGTTGGGCCTGTTGGTGGCTCCGATGACCACGACCTTCCCCCTGGAGTTCAGGCCGTCCATCAGCGAGAGCAGCTGGGCGACTATGCGCCTCTCCTCCTCGCCGTTGACCTCGTCCCTCTTCGGGGCGATCGAGTCTATCTCGTCGATGAAGATGATGCTCGGCGCGTTCTCCTCGGCCTCCTTGAAGATCTCCCTGAGCTTGCCCTCGGACTCGCCGTAGAACTTGCTCACGATCTCCGGACCTCCGATCGAGATGAAGTTGCTGCTCGTCTCCCCGGCGACCGCCTTGGCCAGCATGGTCTTCCCGGTTCCCGGGGGCCCGTGCAGGAGCACTCCTTTGGGAGCCTCGACGCCCAGCCTCTTGAAGAGTTCTGGATGCCTCAGCGGAAGCTCCACCATCTCCCTGATCTTCCTGACCGCGTCGCCGAGTCCTCCGATGTCGTCGTAGGACACCTTGGGCACGTCGCCCTTGTCCGCGGCGGGCTTGTCGGAGATCTTGACCTGGGTGGTGTTGCACATGATCACGGCGTCTCCGGACGGGGAGAACGACGTCACCACCAGCTCGATCCTGTTGCCCATGACGTTCAGCGTTATGGTGTCCCCTTTGGATATCGCGCGGCCCTCGAAGTTCTGCCTCAGGAAGTCCTCTCCTCCCTGCAGCCTCAGCTGGTCCGTGGGGGCGAAGGTTATCTTCTCGGCGTTCTTCGCCGCGACCTTCTTTATCGACACCCTCTCGTCTATTGACACCCCGGCGTTGCGTCTGGTCGCGCCGTCTATCCTTATTATGCCGCGGTTGGCGTCCTCCGGACCTCCCCTGAGGACCTTCACGACGGTCTTCTTGTTCCCGTCTATCTGGATTATGTCCCCGAACTTTATGTCGAGGACGTCCATCAGGGCGGGGTCGAGCCTCGCAACGCCCCTTCCGGTCTCTCCCGGTTTCAGCTCCGCGACTTTGATCGCCTTCTCGTTTGCCATCGAAATCACTTCCTTTTACCTTCTCAGAGGGATTTCCGCCCTCTCCGTCTTATCTTCGGCGCCTCCGACGATGCTCAGAAGCCTTCCGCGCTCGTGGATCAGCTCGGATCTCCGGCGTTCCAGCTCCCTTATCTCGTCGTCTATCTCGGTTATGCGTTCCATGGCCTCCTCCGCCCTCATGGGCGCGGGCTCTTCCGGATCCTCGTCGGATGGGGGAAGGAGCCTCACCGAGAACATCCCGCCCTGCATGTCCACCACGAGGGTGAACGCCGCGCTCGGGACGTACACGGTCCGGTCCGGCCCCATGCTGCTGCTTTCGCGGTAGCTTGCGACCATTCCGTTGCGCTCCATCAGGACCAGGTTCTTCATCACGGCCTGCTGGCTCACTCCGAGCTCCTTCGACAGCCTC
>JAEEGG010002222.1_pt1 | contig 50635 bp, 42 predicted proteins | sample 9134161 | NCBI WGS metagenome assembly JAEEGG01 (sample SAMN16246543, study PRJNA631951) | gut metagenome | biome: gut microbiome; feature: rumen; material: CR-attached | host: Bos | place: Iran: Karaj | collected 2018-10
TCGCCGTGCTGCAATCTGATTTTTGTTGCCATTTCTTTAAATGATTTTGTTGTTAAAAATTGAATTTCATGCTCTTATCTCGTAAAAGCGGCTGCAAAGGTACTAAAAAGAAGTGAAAAGTGAAGAGTGAAAAGTGAATAATTTGCTACCGCACACACATTTTTAACTATTTTTGGGTGTTTTCTATATTAAATATTGTGGAAAATGACTAACTTTGTGCTCTGAAACATGGCAATTCATGCACTATCCATATTAATCCCCACCTATAACGATTTGTGTGTCAAGTTGGTGGATGACCTCAGACAACAGGCTGAGGAGGCGGGTATTGACTATGAGATTCTGGTAGGTGACGACGGTTCGACAGACACGGAAGTGATTGAGAAGAACCAGAAGATAGCCGACTGGCCCCACTGCCATTATCTCCGACAGACTCAGAACATCGGCAGGGCAGCCATCAGGAATTTCCTCGCCAAAGAGGCCCACCATGACTGGCTGCTTTTCATCGACAGTGATATGAGTATGGTGAGGCAGGACTATCTGTCGAAGTATCTGACGATGGAAGGAGCAGAAGTCGTTGATGGCGGTGTCGCTATAGGTGGTGATGCTGACACTCTCAAAGGAAATCTGCGCTATCTGTATGAGAAAGCTTCGGAACACGAACACACCACGGAGATACGTCAGAAGCATCCCTATCAAGACTTTCACACCGCCAATTTCCTGATTCGCCGTGACCTGATGTCGGCCTATCCCTTCGATGAGCGATTCAGGTATTATGGCTATGAGGATGTGCTATTTGGCAAGCAACTACGTGCCAAAGGAGTACACATTACTCACATTGATAATCCATTAGGATTCAGCACCTTCGAAGAAAACGCTCAATTTATACTCAAAACAGAGGAAGGTCTACGAACCCTCCATCAGTTTCAGTCAGATCTGCGAGGCTATTCACGGCTGCTCACCTTGGTCGAGGGTATTCATCTGCCCATCATCCTCACTCTCATCCGATGCTGGCACAAGCTCTTCGGCAAGTGGGAACGGAAGAATCTCTGCGGCTCTCACCCCAGCCTCAAGCTTTTCAAACTCTACAAGCTCGGATATCTTCTCACAATAAAAGGAAGTTAAAAGGAAGTTAAAGAGGAGTTAAAAGGAAGTTAAAGGGACAAATGTCCTGCTATTCACACAGCAAGAATAATCTCACAGCAAGAATAATCTCACAGCAAAAGTAATGTCCTTTTAACTTCCAAGCGGTCACAGACCGCGATAACTTCCTTTTAACTTCCCTTTAACTTCCTAATAAAATCTGCACGATACGTTCCGCAGTACGTCCGTCCCAACGATCCGGGAGGGCACATTTCTTCCAACCGCCGCTTACCATCTTGGCAACAGCCTCACGCAGCTTATCGGGATCCTCGCCGACAAGTACATTAGAACCTACGGTGATGGTCTCCTGATGCTCCGTATAGTTATTCAGCGTGATGCAAGGCACACCATTGAAGGTAGCCTCCTCCGCCACATTGCCAGAGTCTGTAATGACACCCGCCGAATGAGCCGTCAGCCAACCAAACTCAAGATATCTTAACGGACTTGTAAACAATAGATTACAATCAAACATCTCAAGCATTTTACGGGCACTAGGACGCAACGGTGCGATGATTGTCACATCCCCGGCAGCCTCTGTCATTGCACTCACCATCCGACGCATCTTTTCCTCGTCGGCCAACAATGCCCGACGGTTCAGCGTAAAGACGATATACCGCCCTTGCACATCATCCATCAACGCAGGCCGCTGTAACCTGTCGTGGTTAAAGCGCAAGGTATCCATCAGGATATTACCTACCATATAAGTCTGCGACGACTCTGCTTTTTCGCGAGTGGCAATACCAGTACTGCGTACACCGGCTGTAAACAGATAGTCGCTCAGGGCATCAATCACCAAACGATTGATCTCCTTCGGCATATTGATATCAAAGGAACGTGTACCAGCCACCAGATGCGCCAGCTTCAAGCCCCGCTTCTTTGTGACAATAGCAGCCGCCATCGTCGAAGCCAGGTCATCCACGACAATCACCACATCCGCAGGATGAGCATCGAGGAACTGGTCGAACTCCCCCATCACCCTACTCGTAATCTCGTTCAGGCTCTCGGAGTCAACACCCAAATAGAAGTCGGGCCGAGCCATCTGAAGGTCATCGAAGAGCGACGGCTCCAGTGTCGGATCATCCTCACAACCAGCATATACCAGATGACAGTCCAGTTGTCCAGACTTATGGATAGTACGCAAAAGTGGCGCCACCTTCACGAAATTCGGACGTGCACCAGCAACAATACAGATTCTTTTTTTCATAAGCTTTCTTTTCCTGTTAATTTGAATGCAAAGATACAACGAAACCGCCGAAAAGCCAAATTTTGATGCAAAAAAAGACAAAAAAGCGGGATAAACCGAAAAAATATTGAAATTATTTCGTTTCTTCCATAGTTTTTATTTAACTTTGAAGCCGAAAAGAACAATCATCACATTTTTACAAATCAAAACTGCAGACAGCACTAACTATGATAAAGAAATTAGCATTTCTCCTCGTCCTGTTTACGGGCATCCAAACCGCAAATGCCCAACAGATCCAAGCCACCGTGTCACATTTCTCTACTGACGACGGTTTGGCCAGTAATGCCATTGCCGGTATCTATCAGGATGACTACGGCTTTATATGGATGGCCACATGGAACGGTCTGTCACGTTTTGACGGCTATGATTTCTACAACTATAAGACAGGTAACAGCAGCGGTATCAAGAACTTACACAACAGAATCCTCGACCTGGCCATCGACCAGTCACAGAACATCTGGATGAGGATGTACGATGGCCGTGTGTTTGTGATGAACCGCTCCATCGATAAGATCATCAATCCTTTCGAAAATGAGAGCGGCTATGAGGAGTTCCGCACAAACTATCCCGTCATCGTTACCAGCACAGGCGAAGTCTTGGTTTCCATCGACGGAGTGGGTCTCTACATCATGCGCCTGGACCGAAGAGGACTAAAGACAGAACTGGCTACCACAGGCGGTCTGACCATCAGCTGTATGGCCGAAGGTTACCAGAACGACATCTGGCTTGGCACAGACCAGGGTATACACCGTTTGGATCGCAGTAACCTGACAGTTGAGAGAAAAGCCATTCTGGAAGAGAAGAAAATCCTATGTCTTCAATCCAACGGCTTCACCATTTTTGCTGGCACATCCGACGGCGGCATCTACAGCTTCTCCTATGGCAAAGACCCGGAAGAGATCCGTCGCCCCAACGGCAATCCCGTCTCCAGTGTCTTTGTCGACAGCCACGGTCTGGTGTGGTTTGGAGATGACCGTACAGGTGCAGCCCGCCTCGACCCCAAGAACGGCAATGAGAAATTGTTCCAGCAGCGGATACTCGTGCCAGAATTTGACGGACGCGGCAGTCAGTTCCACGAATCCAATGGTGTCGTCTGGATTCGCATGAACATCGGCGGTTTTGGCTACTATAACCGTGAAAAAGACGAGGTGGAATATTTCCACAACGACCCGTCGAATCCCTGGAACCTCTCGAACACCGTTAATGCGACCCTCGATTTACCGGAAGGTGTGGTATGGGAATCTACCAGCCGCAGAGGTCTGGAGAAGTTGGAGATACTTAAGAACAACATCGTCAGGGTGCGCCCTGAGCCCAATGGCACCTCGGCGTTAGACAACGAGATCCGCGCCATGTATTACGACGAGAAGCGCAAACTGCTGTTGATTGCCAACAAGAACAGCAGCTTGTTTATCTATAATCGCGACAGTGTCCGGACCACCATCACCCACGACGACCAAGGACATTCCTTCGGACGTATCTACGGCATTTCAAAAGACTCGAAAGGCAACTACTGGGTATGTTCCAAGGACTATGGCTTGTTTAAGATGTCACCTAAGTCAGGAGGCGGATGGTCATTAAAGCGATATTATCACCAGGACGGCGACAAGTGGAGCATGTCCGCCAATAGTGCCTATCTCTCTCTTGAAGATAAGGACGGCAACGTCTGGGTGGCCACCTACGGCGGCGGTGTCAATCTCCTGACCAAAATGAATGGCAGGGAAGTCTTTCTACATTGCGACAACGAGATGCGCAAATATCCGGCTAAGTCCCATCGTAAGATCCGTGCGCTCGCACTCGACAAATATGGGAATGTATGGGCAGGCTCCACCGATGGCATTCTCATCATGTCCTACAAGAATCGCAAGCTCAGTATAGAACAGTTGCAGAGTCCTGACGACCCGGAACATATTCTGATGAGCAACGACGTGGTCTGTATCACACGTGACAAGGAAGACAACATGTGGGTAGGCACCATGGGTGGCGGAATCGGCAGAACCATCGGCCAAGACCAGCAGGGCCGTTGGCTCTTCGAGACCTATGATGCCTCGTCTGGACTCCCTTCAGAAGAAATCCGCAGCATTATCTTCGACATCCACGGCAATGCGTGGTTCGGAACCGACCACATCATCTGCTCCTTCGATACGAAGAAAAAGATCTTCACCACCTTCTCCAGTCTCGATGGTGTCGACGAGACAATGCTCTCGGAAGGCGGAAGTGCCGCCATTACCATGGGTACCGATCAGATTCTCTTCGGCACACTTGACGGCTATTATGTCGTAGACAGGAAGAAACTGATGACCACCACCGGTTCATTGTTGAAACTGCGTATCACAGACTTTCTGATCAATGGTGAGATACAAAGTCCAAGGCTGAATAATAATTATCAGGAGTATCCTGCTGAAAGCAAGAGCGTCAAGATACCCAGTCACAACAGCGTGTTCTCCTTCCGTTTTGCCGCCCTCAACTACCAGCTCCAGCATCGCGTACATTATCAATATATGTTGGAAGGCTATGACGAGGACTGGCAGAATGCTGGCAAAGACCGTATCGCCACCTATTCTGGCGTTCCCGGTGGCACATATAGGTTCAAGGTCAAGGCATTCTTGCTCGAATCGCCCGACAAATACGACATGCGTACCATCGAGGTCATTGTGCCATCCCATATCCTGTTCTCCTCGGCAGCCCTTTGGATTTATCTGCTGATCATCATTATTGTGGCCATCATCCTGCTGGTGCATTACAAGAGAGACATTTTCAAGAAACTCCCCAAAAGCCCCGCAGCGAAGAGAAAGGAACAGGTTTTGGATGATTCAACGGAAGAATACGAGGTAATTGAAGCATCAGACCTGGAGGAGTGAATTGTGAATAGTGAAAAGTTAAAAAATACCAAGCGGGAGCAAATTCTTCACTCTTCACTCTTCACTTTTCACTTTTTATTCGTATCTTTGCACTCAGAAACACGGGTCGTGCCGCATAGATCGGGATACTCTACATTAAAAAATCAATTCGGGCTAGCTTCTCTTGCCAATGGCGGGCCACATCCCAAAAGGAGAGCATCAGGATGCCGGTGGATTACAACGACGGAGAGCACCCATATCGTGTGAAACAGGAGTTTTCACCAAATCATCGGCACGCACCCGCTTTTTAATTGTCAAATTGTAAATTGTCAAATTGTAAATTACTTCATGTTTTCTGGGATAATAGAAGAGTTTGCTACCGTTGTAGCGATAAGGAAAGACCGCGAGAATATTGACTTTACGTTGAAATGCTCTTTTGTCGACGAGCTGAAGATCGACCAGAGCGTCGCCCATAACGGCGTCTGCCTTACCGTCATCGCCATCCATCAGCCATCAGACATCTGCCCTCAGCCATCCTACACCGTCACCGCCATGAAGGAGACCCTCGACCGCACAAACCTCGGTCTGCTGCAGGTCGGCGATAAAGTCAATGTAGAACGCTCCATGCTGATGAACGGACGCCTCGACGGTCATATCGTTCAGGGTCATGTCGATGAAACGGCCAAGTGTATCGCGATGGACGATGCCGACGGCTCCACCTACTTCACCTTCGAATACCCCGAAAACCGCGAGATGGCCAGGAAGGGTTATTTCACCGTCGACAAAGGCTCTGTCACCGTTAACGGCGTCAGCCTCACCGTCTGCAACCCCACCAGCAACACCTTCCAGGTCGCCATCATCCCCTACACCTTCGAGCACACCAACTTCTGCGACATCCGTGTAGGCACCATCGTCAACCTTGAATTCGACATCCTCGGCAAATACATCGCCCGCCTGCAACAGCTTTAATGTCACACTGGTTCCTGTCCCCGGCGTGACATCGCTGATGTTACATTACAAACTACTTTATTTCTATTGTAAGTAGTTCGGCAGGATAGGTAATGAAGGTTTGTGCACCGTGGTTAAAAAGGAAATCACGATCGCGGAAGCCCCAGAGGACACTGATGCAGGGGAGGCCTGCATTGCGGGCGGTCTGGATATCGACATCGCTATCGCCGACGTAAACGGCGGAGGAACTCACGGTAGCAGTCCCCGTGAGTTCTCTCATAGCAGCGAAGACGGTGTCAGGAGCAGGCTTGCGACGGATGCCGGCAGCCTCATCCTCACCAATGGCGACTTCGATGGTGTCGGGGAAGAAATGGTGGCAGAGTTCTTGGGTGGCTGCCATCATTTTATTGCTGACCACAGCAAGGTGGCAACCACGGGCTTTGAGAGCGGCCAAAGTCTCAGGAATGCCGTCGTAGGGGCGCGTGGTGTCGAGGGAGTGCGCCATGTAATATTGGCGGAAGGTGTCGTAAGCCTCGTCGAAAAGCGGATTCCCAGCACCATCTGGCACAGCCCGTTCCATGAGTTTCCGGACACCATTGCCCACGAAACGCCGCACATCGTCGAGCGAATGCTCCGGCATGTCATGGGTGCGGAGGGCGTAATTGACAGAAGCCGCCAGATCGCCTAAAGTATCGAGCAGCGTACCGTCGAGATCGAAGATGTATGTGCTAAAACTATTCACTATTCACTAATCACTATTCACTTCTACGACTGCGAATTATCATCGTGCGTACCTTATTATTATATTTGTCGGCCTTGAGCAGGTGGTCGATGGTGAGGTGCATACGGTATTTCCAATGATTATAGGGATCGCTGGGCACATTGATGCGCTCCTCACGAGGATGCTTGGAACGCAGTTCACTATCCATCGCCAGCCAGTCCTGCAGCGAGAGCATACAAAGCATCGACGGGGAATAGAGATGACGTGCGATGATCTCCTCTGCCAGATGGGCCGGCAGATGCTCCGGTGCCCTACCCTGCTTCTGAAGCATCGTGACATAATAGCGCTGGGTTCGTTCCGGACTTTCCTCCCACCACAGCCGCAAAGGTGCCATGTCGTGTGTAGAGAAAGTGGCCACGCTACGATAGGGATTGCCATCGAGATGGGTGAACTCAAAACCGTTCTGCTTGGGCAACGACTGGATCTCTAGCGTCAGAATACGCAAGCTATCTAATACCGGTGACACACAATCGGGCAACATGCCCAAATCCTCCGCACAGCAGAGCATACGGGTCTCGCCAAAGACATCGGTAAGGCGACGAATGGCTTCTCCACCCCAGAAGAAATTGTGACGCTGATAGAAGAAATTGTTGTAAAGCCGCATGAAGGCATCTTTTTCCTCATTAGTCAAGGCATCAAAGACGGGTTCATTGTAAACACCAATGCGAGGATGATACATGTTCGGCTGACGGGAATCTTCCAGGAACAGTACATCACTGATAAGCCGATAAAGTCCATCGCGAATCCAGAGACTGTTCTCATCGCCACGACCTTCGAAATGGTCACGAACCTTACGTTGGGTATTGTATTCGGCCTTCAGGTCGTAAAGACCATAGTTGCGGGAAATCAGGAAATTCTCCTTGACAAATTGGGCATGAATACCAAAGAGACGCTCTATCACACGGTCGTTGATAAACGGATGTGTCATAAAGTCCTTGCGGAAAGGCAGCCCGAAATACTCGATCTCGCTGACGGTCAGGGGAAGCGCGGGTGAGAAATGGCCCATGATGCCGAAGATGGCATCGACGGGGACTTCCCAGACGCGGAAGAATCCCAGGACATGATCGATGCGGAAGGCATCAAAGTATTGGGACATCCACGATAAGCGGCGGTGCCACCAGTCTATTAGTTGAGAATTGAGAGTGGAGAGTTGAGAGTTCCAGTTGTAGGTGGGGAAGCCCCAGTTCTGACCATTCTGTGAGAAAGCATCAGGAGGAGCGCCGGTCTGAGCATCGAGGTTGAAGAGTGCAGGATGGGTCTTGGTCTCTACGCTATTGAAATTCACGCCAATGGGGATATCGCCTTTCAGGACAATGCCTTTGGAACGGGCGTAATCAGCAGCCGCCTTCAACTGGAGATGAAGATGATACTGGGTGAAGTAGATGAGTGAATAGTGAAGAGTGAATAGTGAAGAGTCGACGCACCATTGGGCATAAGGCTCGAGCCAATCACGGTTAGTCTCGAACCACGATTTGAACTCCTTGGAATCGAGGGTCTGGCGGCCTCGTTCCTCAAAGAGATCATTGATGAAAGCGGTCTTCACACGATCCACAGCCTCATAATCACTATAGCTGAGGGCATTGAGTTCGCGACGCTGACGATGGTAGGCCGTCATCTTCGACTTGCTCTTCAGACTGCCAAAGGCCTCCAGATCCAGATAATGCGGATGAAGGGCAAAGGCAGAGATGATATTATAAGGATAGGAATCACTCCAGCTGTGCGATGTCGTGGTATCGTTGACCGGTAGAATCTGAATCACCTTCATCCCCACTATGACAGCCCAGTCAACCAAACGTCTGAGATCACCGAAATCACCGACGCCATACGAAGAATCGCTGCGAAGCGAGAAAACCGGAACCACGACCCCTGCCGCACGCCAAGTCTGCTCTTTAATCCGCAGATTTTCGCCATAAGCCACCAGGACCGTACCATCAGGGACTGCCGTAACATCAGGAGGCATCAAGCCATCCGTAGTCCGGTTGTCACCTTCCTCCCAGGCCACTAACGCATTCGTGGCATCATCGATGACCACATATTTATATTCTAAAGGCAGAAGGACGGCGTCCACATTGACCGACAGCATCCAATCGAACTGTCCTAAGTATTCCATCTTCAGATAACGGGCAGCATTCCAATCTCCCAAGGCCGGGTGACTGCCCACAATGGCCAATGACTGTCCCTTAAGAAGCTGCGGGGCAGAGACGCGGAAAATGATGGTCTTGCGATAAAGCGGCACACGAAGCGGCTTTACTTGTTCGTCACGGACAAGTCCCTTCGTAGTGATATAGGCACTGCTGTAAAGATGGTATTGAATGGGGATATCCCGCCAGAGGTCGGATAACACATAGTTCTTGGAGGTGTCGAAATGATAGGAACGGGGAATCATCGTCCATTCCCGACGGAGCACATGACCCTCCTCATCCTCCACCTGATAATAGTAGGAGAAGGAATTGATCGGATGTTGGCGCGACTCCACAACCGATGTCTCCAATGTCCAGAAAGTACCATCATCGGTCAACATCAGCAAGTTGGCGATTTTTTTAATACCGTCAGAACTGAGAAAACTGACCACCACATGAAGACTCTCTCCCCACTGCGTACCATAGTGTATGTTGAATTTCAGTTTCATAATCAACGTAATTTAGTGCAAAGATACGAAATAATTCCAATTACATCATGCATAATTCATAAATATTTCGTAATTTTGCAGCGATTTTTCCATAATAGAAGAGAAATGAAGACGATAAAGGCCAAATATTATCTGATTCCTATCATTATCTGTTTGATAGTGATTGGAGGATTGGTTTACTATTATTTCCTGACCGATGTGTCAAAAGAGGACAAGGTTTCATACCTCTACATCGACGATGACGATACGGCAGACTCCGTTTATGTCAAATTGGAGCCGATAGCCACGTCCCACGGTCTAACGGGTCTGAAATACCTGGCCCGCTACTGGGGATACACAAAGAACATACGAACTGGACGCTATGCCATCCAGCCGGGTGAAAGCGCCTTTACAATTGTCCGCAATCTGAAGAACGGCCATCAACAGGCAGAAATGCTGACCATTCCAGAATCAAGGACGATGGAGAAGCTGGCTGGTTCGCTTGCCAAAAAACTAATGCTTGACAGCCTGACACTGGCTGCATCACTTACCGACAACGATTTCTGCGGACGTTTCGGATATGATACGGCCACGATTGCCTGTCTGTTTGTTCCTAACACCTATGAGATATATTGGAACATCAGTCTTGACGGTTTGATGGAACGCATGAAGAAAGAGCATGACCGTTTCTGGAATGGTGAACGTACGGCCAAAGCTGAGGCCATCGGTCTGAATCCCAATGAGGTTTGTGCTTTGGCCAGTATCATCGACGAAGAGACAGCAAACAACGAGGAGAAGCCTATGGTGGCTGGTATGTATCTGAACCGTCTCAAAGCAGACATGCCGCTTCAGGCAGACCCGACGATTAAATTCGCCATGAAGCGTTTTGAATTACGCCGAATCTATCACGATATGTTGTTTTACGACAGTCCATACAACACTTATAGGAATACGGGACTCCCCCCTGGCCCCATCAAAGTAGCCTCGATTAAGGGCATAGACGCCGTTCTGAACAGAATCAATCACGACTATCTATACATGTGTGCCAAGGAAGATTTCTCCGGCACTCACAATTTCGCAAAGTCGTATAGCGAGCATCTGAAGAATGCTGCGAGGTATTCAAAGGCTTTGAACGAGCGGGGGATTAAGTAATAGTGAATAGTGATTAGTGAATAATGAATGTTAAGATATGGAAGAGAAAATCATTAATGAGGAGAAACGCTCAGTAAGTTTTATTGAGCAAAAAGTGATCAATGACTTGGCAGAAGGCAAAAATGGCGGCAGGATGCAGACCCGCTTCCCACCAGAGCCAAATGGCTATTTGCACATTGGTCACGCCAAGGCCATTGCTATCGACTTCGGACTGGCTAAGAAATACAATGGTATCTGTAACCTCCGTTTCGATGATACCAACCCGATTAAGGAGGATACCGAATATATTGAGAGTATTGAGAACGACATCAAATGGTTGGGTTTCCAGTGGGCTAATGTCTATTATGCCAGTGACTATTTCCAAGAGCTCTGGGACTTTGCCGTATGGCTCATCAAACAGGGACGTGCCTACGTCGATGAACAGAGTGCTGAGGTGATTGCCCAGCAGAAGGGTACGACTACTAGTCCTGGTACGAACAGCCCCTTCCGTGATCGTCCTGTGGAGGAGAACCTGAAGCTCTTCGAGTTTATGAACAGCGGTAAATGTGAACCAGGAACCCTTGTGCTGAGAGCCAAGATCGACATGGCCCATCCCAATATGTTATTCCGCGACCCGCTGATCTATCGTGTGCTGAACATCCCCCATATCCGTACAGGTAACAAGTGGAATGCCTACCCCATGTACGATTTCACCCACGGACAAAGCGACTATCTGGAAGGTGTCACCCACTCCTGGTGTACCCTGGAGTTTGTAGAACACCGTCCCCTCTATGACCTATTTGTCACTTGGATGAAGGAATGGAAAGGTGAGACGGATAATATCGAGGACAATCGTCCTCGTCAGACGGAGTTCAACAAGCTAAACCTGAATTACACCCTGATGTCGAAGCGTAATCTGCTGGCATTGGTACAGAATAATATGGTAAGCGGTTGGGATGACCCCCGCATGCCGACTATCTGCGGCTTCCGTCGTCGCGGTTATAGTCCTGAGAGTATCGTGAACTTCATCGACAAGATCGGTTATACCAAATTAGATGCCCTTAACGATATGGCTTTGCTGGAGAGTGCCGTCCGTGACGACCTCAACAGTCGTGCCATCCGTGTGAGCGCTGTCCTTGATCCCGTGAAAGTAGTAATCACCAACTATCCGGAAGATCAGGTGGAGCAATTGGAAGCCGTCAACAATCCTGAGAATGAGGCCGACGGCACCCATACCATCGAGTTCAGCCGCGAACTCTGGATTGAGCGTGACGACTTCATGAAGGAAGCAGAAAAGAAGTTCATGCGTCTGGCACCTGGCAAGGAGGTTCGTCTGAAGAATGCCTATATCATCAAATGCGATGAGGAGCATCCTTGTGACGAGGACGAAAATGGCAACGTCACCACCATCTATTGCACCTACGATCCCGAGTCACGTAGTGGTCTGCCAGGTTCTAATCGTAAGATCAAAGGTAAGACACTACACTGGGTGAGCTGTGCACATGCCGTGAAGGCTGAGGTACGTCTCTACGACCGTCTGTGGAAGGTGGAGAATCCCCGTGACGATATGGCCGCTATCCGTGAAGAGCAGAACTGCGATGCCGTGACTGCCATGAAGCAGATTATCAATCCCGACTCGCTGCACATCCTGACGAACTGTTATGTGGAGCCCTTCGCCGCTACGATGAAGCCGCTGACCTACCTGCAGTTCCAGCGTATCGGTTACTTCACCCCCGACAGCGATACCAGCGATGCCCATCCTGTCTTTAATAAGACCGTCGGCCTGAAAGACTCCTGGGCAAAAAAGCAATAACTCAATGACAGACGACACAGCCTACTTTAAAAGTGAGGGTTTCAAGAAAATCCTTCAACAATATGAGGATTCGGTCAAATCGGGGCATCCTACCTATATGGATGCCGACGATTTGGCCGATATCGCCGATTATTATCACTACGAGGGTAGGCTGGATGATGCTAATGACGCTATAGAACTGGCCATGCAGTTCAATCCCGATGCCATCGGTCCCCTGCTTTATAAAGCCCGTGAAGCTCTCAGCCTCAACAATTATGAGATGGCAAGGGACTATGCTGAGCGGATACGTATCATCGACAATACTGAATATCTTTATCTCTTAGGAGAGATCCTGATCTGTGAGGAAAAGACTGAGGAGGCCGACGAGTTGTTTAGGAAACAGTTTCTGGAACTGCCACCTGACGAACAGATGGATTACGTTTATGACGTAGCCAATCTGTTTGCAGAATACAACGACTACAACAAGTCTTTTGAATGGATAGCCCGTTCACAAGGCGATGACTCGGATGATTTCAAGGAACTTATGGCCCGCACCCTCTTCGGCATCGGCAAATACGAAGACAGCGGCAGGCTGTTTAATGAGTTGCTGGATCATAACCCCTACTCCAAGGTCTACTGGAACGCTCTGGCCAATGCCCAGTTTATGAGTGAGGACTACAGTGCATCCATCACCAGTAGTGAATATGCCATCGCCATCGACCCGGATGACGCGGAGAGCATTCTGACGAAGGCCAATGGTCTCTATCATCTGGAGAACTACGAGGAAGCACTTACATATTTCGAGAAATACTCTGAAAAGAACAGTACTGACGAATTTGGCTATCTGCATCAGGGGACTTGTTTGATCAACCTGGGAAAATATGAAGAAGCCATTAGCCGATTGCTTATGGCAGAGAACAATGCCCCCAAGGATTCACAGTATCTGCCGGAAATATATCAGGAACTGGCTTTTGCCTATAGCGAGCTTAAACTGCCTGAGATAGCCTTGCGCTATCTTGACAAGACCGAAGAACTGGACTGCGATCACATTGATATGGAGGTGATTCGGGGACACATTCTTGTCGCCAACAGAAGAGTGAAAGAAGCAGAGACTGTCTGGAAAAATGTCATCATAAATTCAGGCAGTGCGCCCAAGACTATGCTACAAATAATGGTGTCACTCTACGACAACAGATATATCTCGGCATCCTACAAGCTCTTTAAGAGATTCTTCCGTTTTGTAGACGATGACTGGAAAGACGGTTATTCATACATGGCTCTCTGTTGCTGGGATATGAAGCACTATGACGAATTCATCGAGTATTTGACTATTGCCGTTGAGAAGAATCCAAAAGAAGCGAAAATGGTATTAGGACACTTGTTTCCAACAGGAATGAAAGTTACAGAATACCAGAAGTTTATAGAAGAATCGTTAAAGGAATTATGAATATCATCACCACCCTACTCAGCAATCTGAATTATCCCACCATATTTTTCCTGATGCTGTTGGAGAGTACAGTCGTTCCTGTACCATCGGAATTCGTCGTCACCCCTGCCGCCTATCATGCTGCAAGTGGTTCGCTGAACGTATTCCTCATCATCCTGTTTGCCACCCTTGGAGCTGATGTCGGTGCATCCATCAACTATTTCGCTGCGCTCTATGTCGGACGTCCGGTTGTATATAAATTTGCAAATAGCAAACTAGGACATCTCTGTCTCTTGAATCAGGAGAAAGTAGAGAAAAGTGAGAAGTATTTTGATGACCACGGTGTGGCGGCGACACTGACAGGAAGATTCGTCCCTGTCATCCGTCACCTCATTTCCATCCCTGCAGGACTTGCCAAGATGAACTATGGCAAATTCATCCTGTTCACTACTATCGGAGCCGGCGGTTGGCACTCTGTCCTTGCCATCCTTGGATGGTATCTGCACGCCATCGTACCAGAAGACCAGTTAAACGACAAAATCGCGGAGTATGCCGAATATATTAAGATCATCATTATCGGTCTTTTAGTATTGGCGTGTGTCTATTTTGGCATCAAACATTACCTGAAAAAGCAGAAAAATCAAGGTTAATTAGCTTTTTTTTCGAAAAAATTCGTCTGTTTGGAATAATTTGTATATTTTTGCAAATTATTATCAAACGTATTCTGAATTATGGCAAAGACAAATAACCATTTGGTCATTATGGCTGGCGGCGTCGGGAGTCGCTTCTGGCCAATGAGTACAGCAGAGAAACCCAAGCAGTTTATCGATGTCCTTGGTGTTGGTAAGACATTGATTCAACTGACCGTTGAACGTTTTGGTGACCTTGTTGCGCCAGAAAACATCTGGGTGGTCACCAACCAGAAATATGCGCCAATTGTTGAAGAACAGTTGCCCGACATACCCAAGACCAACATTCTTTGCGAGCCCTGCCGCAGAAATACCGCTCCTTGTATCGCTTATGTCAGCTGGCGCATCAAATCCAACGACCCCAAGGCCAACATCGTGGTGACGCCGAGTGATCATATTGTGATGGATACCGCTGAATTCCAGCGGGTTATTAAGGAGTGTATGAGATTTACCAGTGAGACGGATGCCATTGTCACATTAGGTATGAAGCCCAACCGTCCCGAAACGGGTTATGGTTATATTCAGGCAGATCTGAGCACCTCTTCTCTCCGCAACAAGGAGATTTTCCGTGTTGACTCTTTCCGCGAAAAGCCCGATTTGAAGACCGCGGAAGAATATATCAAGAAGAATTACTATTTCTGGAACGCCGGCATCTTTATCTGGAACGTCAATACCATTGTCAATGCCTTCCGCATCTACCAGCCCACGATGGCCAAGATTTTTGAGTCTATGCTGCCGGTCTATGGTACAGAGAAGGAGCAGGCCCTTATCAACGAGCGTTTCCCGGAATGTGAGAATATCTCCGTCGACTATGCCATCATGGAGAAAGCGGAGGAGATCTTCGTCTGTCCTGCTGATTTCGGATGGAGCGACCTCGGGACATGGGGTTCGTTGCATGGCCAAAGCAAAAAGGATCTTTATGGCAATGCCACCATCGGACAGGACATCAATCTGATAGAAAGTCACAATTGCATTGTTCATACCACTCAGGAGAAGAAAGTGGTGATTCAGGGACTCGACGGTTATATCGTAGCCGAGAAGGATAACACATTACTTATTTGCAAACTCTCAGAGGAACAGCGTATCAAGCAGTTCTCTGGCGAAAACTAAATTATATGGATAAAAAAGTTGCTCTTATTACAGGTATCACCGGACAGGACGGTTCATACCTGGCAGAATTCTTAATCGAAAAAGGATACGAAGTACACGGTCTTCTGCGCCGTTCTTCATCATTCAACACAGGGCGTATCGAACATCTTTATCTCGATGAATGGGTACGTGACATGAAGAAGAAACGTTTGGTGAACCTTCATTGGGCGGATATGACAGATTCCTCCTCGCTGATTCGCGTCATTGGAGAGACAAAGCCGACGGAAATATATAATCTGGCCGCACAAAGTCACGTCAAGGTTTCATTCGATGTTCCCGAATACACGGCTGATGTGGATGCCGACGGTGTGCTGCGCCTTCTGGAGGCAGTGCGTATATGCGGACTGGAGAAGACCTGCCGTATCTATCAGGCTTCCACCTCTGAACTCTATGGTAAGGTACAGGAGGTTCCGCAGTCGGAGACCACCCCATTCTATCCCCGTTCCCCCTACGCCGTAGCCAAGCTCTATGGTTTCTGGATCATGAAGAACTACCGTGAGTCCTACGGTATGTTCTGCTGCAATGGCATCCTCTTCAATCATGAGAGTGAGCGTCGTGGCGAGAACTTCGTGACCCGTAAAATCACCTTGGCAGCATCCCGTATTGCCCAAGGTTATCAGGACAAACTCTATCTGGGAAACCTGAACTCTCTGCGTGACTGGGGCTATGCCAAGGATTATATCGAGTGTATGTGGCTCATCCTGCAGCAGCCCGAACCCGATGATTTCGTGATTGCCACTGGCGAATATCATACCGTCCGTGAATTTACCACCCTCGCCTTCAAGGAAGTAGGCATCGAACTCGAATGGCGTGGTGACGGTGTCGATGAAAAGGGCTACGACAAGGCAACAGGTAAATCTCTTGTTGAGGTTGATCCCAAGTATTTCCGTCCTGCTGAAGTAGACCAACTTCTGGGAAATCCAGCTAAAGCCAAAGCCAAACTGGGCTGGAATCCTCACAAGACCTCCTTCGAGGAATTGGTAAGGATTATGGTTAAGCACGACATGAAGTTCGTGAAGAAATTGTTCATCAAAGCCCAAATGGAGGAATGAGTTTAGACAAAGATTCAAAAATTTACGTAGCGGGACACCACGGATTAGTGGGTTCCGCTATTTGGAATAACCTCCTCCAGCGAGGTTATACCAATCTCATCGGTCGCAGTCATAAGGAGTTAGACCTTACCGACCAGGTAGCCGTCAAGAAGTTCTTCGATGAAGAACGGCCTGATGCCGTTGTTCTGGCAGCAGCTTTTGTGGGAGGTATTATGGCCAATTCACTCTATCGCGCTGACTTCATCATGATGAACATGAAGATCCAGTGCAATGTCATCAGCGAGGCCTATGCCCATGGTGTCAAGAAGTTGCTCTTCTTGGGCAGCACCTGCATCTATCCCAAGAATGCCCCCCAACCCATGAAGGAAGATTGTCTCTTGACTTCACCACTGGAATATACCAACGAGGAGTATGCCATCGCCAAGATTGCTGGTCTGAAGATGTGCGAGAGTTATAATCTGCAGTATGGCACTAACTATATTGCTGTCATGCCCACCAATCTCTATGGTCCCAATGACAATTTCCATCTGGAGAACTCCCACGTCATGCCCGCCATGATGCGTAAGATCTATCTCGCCAAACTCATTCACGACGGAGCTTGGGATAAGATTGCCACCGATCTCAACAAACGTCCGGTAGAAGGTGTTAATGGTTCGGCTTCTCAGGAGGATATCCTCGAGGTTCTCGGCAAATACGGTATTTATAATAATAAGGTCGTGCTTTGGGGAACTGGAACGCCATTGAGAGAATTCCTCTGGAGTGAGGATATGGCCGATGCAAGTGTTCATGTATTACTGAACGTCAACTTCAGCGATATCATTGGTATTGAGAAATATTCTTCCGTTCATTACGGAGCCTCCACCGATGGCGCTGTGGATCGCAATCACTCTGCAGGTCGTGGTGGTGCGATCCCGAAGTTAGGCGAGATTCGCAACTGCCACATCAACGTAGGAACAGGCAAAGAACTCACTATCCGTGAACTCTCAGAACTAGTCGTAAAAGCTGTTGGTTTCGAAGGTGAAGTAGAATTCGACACCTCCAAACCCGATGGTACCATGCGAAAACTCATCGATGTTTCAAAACTCCATTCTCTCGGTTGGACCCACAAAGTCAAGATCGAAAATGGTGTTCAGAAACTATTTGAATGGTATCGCTCAAGCCTAGCATAATTAAGCCCCGCCGATTGGCGGGGCTTAATTCTTACTTAGAATAGAGCGCTACGATTGTCTCGTATTTCTCTTGTTTTCCTGAGGTTTGCTTCGGCTCACCTACCTTCTTACCATATTCATAAGCCTGTTCAAAGGTCAGTTTGCCATCCTCGAAGTCCTTACCAATACCGCTGTCGAAACTAGCGTAACGAGCCTTCTTCATAGCGGGCAGTTCAGAGTTCTCCAGGATATCAGCAGCATTCATCAGAGCACGGGCCATAGCGTCCATACCACTGATGTGAGCAATAAACAGATCCTCGAGATCGGTAGAGTTACGACGAATCTTGGCATCAAAGTTGGTACCACCATCCTTGAAACCACCATTGCGGATAATCTCCAGCATAGCCTGTGTCAGCTCGAAGTTGTCGATGGGGAACTGGTCAGTATCCCAGCCATTCTGAGCATCACCACGGTTAGCGTCGATAGAACCCAGCATACCAGCGTCAACAGCACAAGCCAGCTCATGCTCGAAGGTATGACCTGCCAATGTGGCGTGGTTCACCTCGATGTTCACCTTGAAGTCCTTATCCAGACCGTGGGCCTTCAGGAAGCCTATCACAGTCTCGGTATCCACATCATACTGGTGCTTAGAAGGCTCCATGGGCTTCGGCTCAATCAAGAACGTGCCCTTGAATCCCTTGCTGCGAGCATAGTCACGAGCCATGGTCAGCATCATGGCCATGTGCTCCTTCTCGCGCTTCTGATCGGTGTTCAGCAGACTCATATAACCCTCACGACCACCCCAGAACACATAGTTGGTACCACCGAGTTTGATGGTGGCATCGATAGAGTTCTTGATCTGAACGATAGCACGGGCTACCACGTCGAAGTCAGGATTAGTAGAAGCACCGTTGGCATAACGCTTGTTACCGAATACATTAGCGGTACCCCAGAGCAACTTGATGTTAGGGAACTGCTTCATCTTCTCCAGTGCGTAGTCGGTGATGGCCTTCATGCGAGCCTCATACTCCTCGATGGTGTCAGCCTCCTCTACGAGGTCTACATCGTGGAAGCAGAAATAGCCGATACCCAGCTTATCCATGATCTCAAAACCTGCATCCATCTTATCCTTGGCACGCTGAACGGGATCAGCAGCCTTGTCCCACTCGTAAGAACGAGTCTGACCACCGAACTGGTCTGCGCTGGCACCACCCAGTGTGTGCCACCAAGCCATAGCGAACTTCAGCCAGTCCTTCATCTTCTTTCCCATAACGACCTTCTCAGGCTCGTAATAGTGGAAAGCCATGACATTTTTACTATCCTTTCCCTCGAAAGGAATCTTACCGGTAAACGGGAAATACTCTTTAGCCATAATTGTGTTGATTATTAAATGAATAATTAATTATTTTATATATTCTTCTCCAAAGTTGCTTTCCAAGCAGCATAAGCAGCCTGATACTCAGCACGATGAGCAGCATCCGGCTCAATCACCTGCAGTTTCTCCAGCGAAGCAAAGGCCTCGTCAGCGTTGGCATAGATACCAGCACCGATACCAGCACCTTTGGCTGCACCTACAGAACCGTCCGTATCATAGAGTTCGATGGTAGCACCGCTCACACCTGCCAATGTATCGCGGAACAATGGGCTCAAGAACATATTAGCCTTACCAGCATGGATCTTCTTGATATCCATACCCATCTGCTGCATAATCTCCATACCATAGCAGAAGGAGAATACGATACCCTCCTGGGCAGCACGCACCAGATGAGCCTTGTTGTGTTTGTTGAAGTTCAGACCGTTAATCGAACAACCAATCTCCTTGTTCTCCAACACACGCTCAGCACCATTTCCGAATGGAATAATTGTCACGCCTTCACTGCCGATGGGTGCTGAAGCGGCTAAGTCGTTCATCTCAGCATAGCCAATTTCCGGCGTGATGTTACGATGCGTCCATGCATTCAAGATACCAGTACCATTGATGCATAACAGAACACCCAGACGAGTCTGATCAGCCGTATGATTCACATGTGCGAAGGTATTCACACGACTTTGTTTGTCGTAGTTCACCTCTCCAAGCACGCCATAGACCACACCCGACGTACCAGCTGTAGCAGCTATCTCACCAGGATTCAACACATTCAGCGACAAGGCATTGTTTGGCTGGTCACCACCACGATAAGTAATCGGCGTACCTGCCTTCAGGCCCAACTCTGCTGCAGCCTCGGCGCTCACCACACTCTGCTCAGCAAAAGTCGGAACGATGTCAGCAATCAGCGAATCGTCAAATCCGTAGTACTTCATCAGAAAATCAGCCACTTGGTTATTCTTGAAATCCCAGAACATACCCTCAGACAAACCGCTGACAGTGGTATTAGCCACCCCAGAGAGTCGCATAGCGATATAATCACCAGGCAGCATCACCTTATATATTTTATTATAGAGTTCAGGCTCATTATCCTTCACCCATGCCAGTTTTGCTGCAGTGAAGTTACCCGGAGAGTTCAGCAGATGGCTCAAGCACTGTTCACCGCCCAGTTCCTTGAAAGCCTTCTCACCATAAGGAACAGCACGCGAGTCACACCAGATAATCGAAGGACGCAGCGCCTTCAGATTCTTATCCACACAAACCAAACCGTGCATCTGATACGAAATACCTATCGCCTTGATTTCCTCACCAGTAGCACCAGCCTCCTTCATTATCTTCTGAAGACTCTGTTTCGCATTGTCCCACCACATCTGGGGGTCTTGCTCAGCCCATCCAGCCTTGACAGCCATAATGGGAGCCTCCTTCTCTGGGAAGAAAGCTGTTGCCACACACTTGCCACTATCGGCGTTAACCAATGATGCCTTCACTGATGAGCTACCAACATCAAAACCTAAAAGATATCTACTTGCCATAATAAGTGATTAAAAGTTTCTATTTATAGTACGTTTTCACTGCAAATTTCCCCATTTTTTTTCAAATTCGCAACTTTTTTCGCGAAAAAGATGAAATTTTTACGTAATTTTGAACACAATTTAATTTTTTTTTTTACCTTTGCACAAGATTATGGCTATTTAGCGACAAAAAATAATTCATATATGAAGAAGAAAATACTAATACTTGACGACAAAGAGACCATCGCAAAGGTGCTCTCCATCTATTTGATGAGCGATTATGACGTGCAGTGGCTGCCCGACGGACTGCAAGGTGTCAAATGGCTCCAGGCAGGCAATACCCCCGACTTGATTATCTCTGACATTCGTATGCCGGGTATGCGTGGTGACGATTTCCTGGAGTGGATCAAGCAGAACGAGTTGTTCAAGCACATTCCCGTCATCATGTTGTCCAGTGAGGACTCTACTAGTGAGCGTATCCGCTTGCTCGAGATTGGTGCAGAAGACTATATTGTCAAGCCTTTCAACCCGATGGAGTTGAAAATCCGAGTCAAGAAGATTGTTCCCTAATATATATATTATATGATAGGTGTAGTATATTTAGGTAACAGTAAGGAAACCGAAGATCGGTTGAAATACATCCCGGGACGTCTTGTGCAGTTCGCCAAGAACTACAAGGAGGCAGCATCTGTCTGTGTCTCCCATGTCCGCAATGAGCATTTCATCCTTTTCTTCGAACAATCCATCCGTAATGAAGACATTACGGCTATCACCTATCTGAGGAAGAAATGTAAGAACGTATACGTCATCCTGCTCACGCATGAATTAACGGCGGAAGATCGCGATGTCTATCAGAAATGCGGTATCAACGACACGATTTCGGTAGACGCTTCTGTGACAGAGCTGAACAAGAAGATCCAGTTCATCTCCGACCGTGAAGGTATGCTGTTCGATGAGCAGACAGCCAAACACCGTATCTTGAAATTCAAGATTCCCATTTGGAAACGCCTGTTCGACATTATCGTTTCATTCTTTGCAATCATTATCCTGTCACCAGTCTTTATCATTACCGCTATTGCTATCCGTTTGGAAAGCAAAGGTCCGGTATTGTTCAAGTCAAAGCGTGTAGGAACCAATTATACCATCTTCAATTTCCTGAAGTTCCGTTCCATGTATGTTGATGCAGAGGAGCGTCTGAAAGAAGTGGCCAAAGAAGCGGGTAACCAATATGCGGAACAGAACAAGGATAGCGAGGAAGATGTTAACGAGAAAGCCGTCATCACGGCACCTCTCGGTTTGGAGGCAGAAATGATGATGATGGACATGGGTATGGAGTCTGACATGATGATCAGCGACGATGAGGTAATGCTCGTCGGCGATGATTTCGTGGTGGCAGAAAGTGACTTTAACAAGGAGAAGCAGGAAGAAATCGAGAATGCATTTGTCAAGATTGAGAATGATCCCCGCGTCACAAAGGTGGGTAAGTTCATCCGTAAGACCAGCATTGACGAACTTCCGCAGCTTTTCAATATTCTCAAGGGCGATATGTCGATTGTTGGCAATCGTCCTCTCCCCCTCTACGAAGCAGAGAAACTCACAGCCGATGCCAGCATCGACCGTTTCATGGCACCTGCCGGACTCACGGGTCTCTGGCAAGTTGAGGAGCGTGGCAAAGGTGGCATGATGTCTGCTGAGGAGCGCAAACAATTAGATATAATTTACGGACAGACCTATAATTTCATGCTCGACATGAAAATTATCTTCCGCACCTTAACCTCAATGATACAAAAAGGAAATGTATAATAAGAAAGATCAAAAAATGAACAGGTTCAGACGTTTGTTATTCTGCGTAGCCATAGCAGGTGTAAGCAGCGTATCGTTCGCACAGTCGTTCGATGACAGTGGAATAGCAGCAGGATTCTTTGATTCTAGTAATGAAATGAATATCAATTTCTCAGAATTCCACCTGCCACCACTTGCTGTATTGTTCGAAAATGCCAAGTCAACTCCCCGAGTAATGTCCTTACAAAAAGCGCAGGAAATAGCTGAGGCGCAAGTTGCTAAGCAAAAGCGGCATATTTTTTCATATCTAACAGGCCATGCAAGTTATAGTTATGGCGTGTCGGATATGTGGGGACAATCATCATCAAGCTACTACACGCTTCAGATGATGCAGTTTACTGGCTCTGAGCAAAGCTATTGGAATGTTGGTGTCAATTTGGCTGTTCCTGTAGAAGACATTCTGGATTTAGGTGCTGCCGTTAAACGCAAGAGGTTGGAAGTTGATCAGGCAATATACAACAAGGACTATCAATATGACCAATTGAAATTACAAATTGCAAGCCTGTATACAAAAATCACGACTGGATTAATTCAATTAAAGACTGCAAGTGAGAATGCCGCTATGTATCAAGGTGCAGGTGCTCTGAATTTGGAAGATTTCCACAATGGCAATATGTCCATAGAAGGATTTGCAGAAACAAAAGCTCGCGAAAATCAAGCGGTTTCGTCTTATCAAAGTCAACAAGCTCAATTAATCACAGACATCTTGACCTTGGAAATTATTACGCATACACCCATCTTGACCAATTCTACTACTGAAATTACTTTGGATCAGAGCGTTCAAAAATCTGAGAAACAATTAGCCAAAGAAAACAAAGCGGTTGAGAAGCGTGTTAAGAAGGCAGCTGAAGAAGAAGAGAAAAAGTTAAAAGCCTTAGAGAAAGCCGAAATTAAAGCTCAGAAAGCAGCAAAAAAAGCAGCAAAGAAATAATAAGTATTAACAATAAAGAGAGAAGATTATGGATTTGTTCAGATATATTGTCAGATTTTTATATAAAATTCGTTGGTATTTAATCATATTACCACTGATTGCTTTGATTGTTGCATGGTTTGCGACAAGAAATATGGAGCGTGTCTATGATGCCAATACGACTATTTATACCGGTATGATTACTGGTTATAATTTGGAAGGCGGATCAGGTGCTGCAGGTGGTAATAATCAAGCAAATATTACAAACTTGATGTTGCTGATGACAACAGATGTGACCATCCACGAAGTGTCTCTCCGTTTGTTTGCGCGTTGTATGATGTATGGCAACCCAAGTAAGGACAACAACTACATATCATCAGAACATTTCCGCCAGTTAAGCGCTACTGTACCTGCTGATGTCAAAGCCCTTATTAATCACAATAGTGAACAGGCGACCTATGCCAATCTAAAGGCATATGAAAAGCCGTCTCAAGACAATTACATTTTTGGATTACTTAATCACCATCCATGGTTTGGTATTAATAGAATTACCAGTCGATTAAAAGTTTTGCAATTACAAAAAAGTGATATTATAGACATTGCATATTCTTCCAACGATGCAGGTATAACCTATAACACTTTGGATATCTTAAACGAAGTGTTTGCTCGCCAATATCAGCAATTACGCTTTGGCGAGACCAATGATGTGATTAAGTTCTTCGAACGTGAGGTTGCTCGTCTTTATAAAATCCTGACTGGTGCAGAAGATGACCTGATTCGATACAATGTATCTAAGCGAATCATCAACTATGGTGAGCAAACTAAAGTTGTTGCTGGTATGGATGCAGCCCAACAAACATCTGACAACAACCAGTTAATGAATTACACAACGGCCAAGTCTTTGATGGACTATTTGGAGCGTCAATTAGGAGACCGAGCTAAAATTATCAAAGCCAATCGCGACTTTACAAATCAGATTACCGACATATCTAGAATTCAATCCCGTATTTCAAATCTACGTTTGATGACTAGTGAAGGTGGTGAAGACAATGTTGAATCCCAATTAGAATTAGCAAAGGCAGAACAAATGCTCCAGGACCGTACAGCTCGAGTCAAAGAATTAACACGTGATATCGAAGCTGGATCATATAGCACAGAAACAGGTGTAAAAGCAAACGATATGATCTCAAAATGGTTAGATCAAGTGCTTCTTCTGGAAAAGACAAAAGCTGAGATGAGCGCTCAGGACATTATGCGTCAAAAGATTGATAAGCAAATGATGTATTATGCGCCTATTGGAGCAACGTTGTCTCGTAAGGATCGTCATATTTCCTTTATAGAAAGTAACTATATGGAAATGTTAAGAGCGTTAAATTCTGCCCGCTTACGCCAACGTAATCTTCAGATGACAACTGCAAAACTTCGTGTATTGAATCCACCGATGTTCCCAATGAATGCCCAACCGACAAACCGTATGATGATTCTGTTAGGTGCATTCCTGTTGACATTTGCATTAACAGCTCTGTACTTCTTTATTATCGAATTGCTGGATCGTACCTTACGTGACCGCATGCGTTCAGAACGTATCACCAAGGTGCCGGTTATGGGTTGCTTCCCAAAAGAAAGTACACTTCGTTACCGTCGCTTCAACAAGACAATTGCAGATATGGCCCTCCGTCAGTTGAGTAAGTCTCTTCTCCCCCATTTCAAGGAAGGCCAGCAAAATGTGCTCAACCTGATTTCTACGGATGCAGGCAACGGTAAGAGTTACATTGCGCAGGAGTTGGAGAACTATTGGATTTCTATCGGATTGCAGGTTCGTCGCCTCACATATGACGAAGATTATCTGGCTGAAGACAGTCGTTTCATCATGGCCAAGGATATCAAAGATATTTGCCCTGACATTCTTCCCAATGAGATTGCCATTATTGAATATCCGAACTTGGACGATAATTCCGTTCCTCCTGCATTGTTGAACATGGGAACTATCAACCTCTTGGTAACTCGTGCTAACCGCACTTGGAAAGATGTCGACCAAAAAGCTTTGAAAGAATTACAATCACAGTTGGAAGACCAAAACACACTCTTTATGTACCTTACTGAGGCACAGCGTTATGCTGTAGAAGAGTTTGTTGGACAATTGCCCCCTTATACCAAGTTCAACAACTTTGTATATCGTATGTCCCAGATGGGTCTGACCGCAGTAGAAAATAGTCATGCCAAATAAATGACGAGTACATACATAACATATTCCCGCGAAAACGGAGGAAGAGTATTATTACTCTTTCTCCTGTTTTTGCTTGCACTATACGAATTAGTTAACTCTGGTTTTCCTACATTTGCAATTGTATGCATTCTCCCTATTGTAGTTTTATTCATTTATTGTGTATTTCGTTGGAGAATGATGGCTTTTTGGTTATTAATAACCATCAACTACTTTCTGGCGATGAAGAATATATCTCTTCCAATTCCAGTTTCTTTACCTAATGAATTGTTAGAAATACTATTATTAGCCATCGCAATAATTGATTCACGCCAGACGCCTCATTTTGAGAGGGCTGCAAATTTAATGTTATTTGCACTCCTAATTTGGACTGGCCTATGTTTCATTGAAGTATTTAACGACACTTGCGGTTTAGGAATCAACGTCAACGCCTGGTATGTCGGATTTAGACTTTTCGCGCAACAACTAATTTTTGTAATGTTAGTGTTCAGCATATATATATCATCTCCTAAGATCCTGATGTCATATCTAAAGGTATGGGCATTATTTTCTCTCTTTTCAGCATTCTGGACATGGAAACAACAATATATAGGTTTTACAGATGCTGAGAAATTATGGATAGAAACGAGAGGAAGAAATACACATATATTAAATGCAGGAACACTGATTAGATATTTTTCTACATTTGACAATGCTGCCAGTTACGGATGTCATGCTGCTGCTGCTGCTGCTGCATTTATAATATTTGGCATAACAAACAAATTGCAGAAAGCAAAAATATTCTTTTTTCTTATTTCTGCAGCTGTTATTTGGGGTATGTTCCAATCTGGAACAAGAACAGCAATATTATGTCTAGCCGCAGGACTCATTGTGTATATTTTCTTATCTAAATCTGTCAAAATTGCAGTTCCTTTTTCTATTGTTGTTGGTATCTTGGGATTCCTACTTGTATTTACAACTATTGGAAACGGCAACCAACAGATTCGTCGAATGCGTTCCGCCTTTAATAAAGACGATGCGTCTGCAAATGCACGTGATATCAATAAAGATGCCATCAGAAAATATATACAAGATGCTCCCTGGGGAATTGGATTAGGCATGGGAAATGACAATGTGCCTGCTAACAATAAATACAATAGACTATCCAACATTCCGCCAGATTCTGAATATGTATATATATGGGTGCACACTGGACCAATTGGAGTAACGGTTTTTACCATCTGTATGGTTCTTATCTTTGCAGGCGGCTGCTACACAGTCCTATTTAAACTTAAAAATAAATCATTAGCGGGAATTGGCGCAGGTCTTTGTTGTGCTTTTGTAGCAATTAATCTAGGAGGCTATGCCAATCAGGTACTTTATGGATTCCCAAATGGTGTAACTTTTTACGGAGGAATGGCAATTGTCTACATATTACCATTTTTAGAGCCAGAATGGGAAGAATATGAAAAGAAGCAAATTGCGAAAATAGAAGAAAAGAAACGCTTAAAACTGGAAAAGAAATTAGCATCTAGGGTATAACACGTATTGAAGATAGAGGTATCCATTATCACCATCAATTATAACGGGTTTCATGACACCTGTGAATTAATTGAAACCATCCCCTTCAATGACAGTTTGGAGGTGATTGTAGTGGACAATGCTTCTCAAAACCAAGAGGCAGATATGATCTCTCAAAGGTTTCCCCAAGTAAAAGTCATTCGAAGTGATAAGAATTTGGGGTTTGCCGGAGGGAACAATCTAGGAATGAGAGCTGCCAAAGGTAAATATCTTTACCTCATCAACAACGATACAGTTTTCAAGGATTTCAATCCCCAAATTTTAATTAACAGATTGGAATCATCGCCTATGATTGGAATGGTATGTCCTAAGATACGTTTCGCATGGGGAAACAACCCCATTCAATTTGCGGGCTATACCTCGCTCTCCCCTATTACCATTCGCAACAAAGCCATTGGATTTGGAGAAGAAGACAAAGGGCAGTATGATACACCAAGACAGACGCCCTACGCTCATGGAGCAGCAATGATGCTAAAACGGGAAGTGATTGACAAGGTTGGGCTTATGCCCGAATGCTATTTTCTCTATTATGAAGAATTGGATTGGTCAATGATGTTGACCCGTGCTGGATATGATATATGGTATGAACCCACCAGCACCATCTATCATAAAGAAAGTCAGAGTACTGGACAGAACAGTCCTTTACGCACATATTATATCACTCGAAATCGACTTCTGTTGGTTAAACGTAATTGGTCAGGATTTACGAAATACCTGTCCTATTGTTATCTGATAGTTATTGTTGCAACACGCGACATTGTCAAGTATACGCTTCATGGGCAGCTCCACTTAGCTGGTGCTGTGCTAAAAGGAATATTCAACAATCAAATTTCAACTGTCAATTAGAAAAAATGGATTATTGGCACATATTATATTTCGTTGACTGGTTTTTCTTCATCATAGTTGCAGGTACGGTTTTGTATTTGGGCATTTTCACCATTGCATCTCTATTCTCAAGAACAACCAACATCAACGAGGCCAAGATAAAACGACGCTTTATCATATTGATTCCTGCCTATAAGCAGGATCATGTAATTGAACAGACAATATTGTCTATTTTAGCACAATCATATCCTCAGCGTCTATTCGATGTGACAGTCATATCCGACCATCAAAGTGAAATCACCAATATGCGCTTAGCACAATACCCTATTACCCTTCTGACACCCAATTTCGCTGAGAGTTCAAGAGCGAAATCTCTCCAATACGCCATCCTAAATCTCCCAGAGTTTAAAATCTATGATATAGCATTAATCCTAGATGCAGATAACATTGTGGATCAGGATTTCTTAACACAAATGAATGATGCCTATGAGTCAGCTGCCACAAAAGCCATTCAAGCGCATACCGTTTCTAGAAACCGTGACACAGCTGCAGCTCGTTTAGCTGCTATTTTCGAAGAAATTAACAACGCCATTTTCCGAAAAGGGCACATCAACTTGGGTCTATCCGCATCTTTGGCAGCAGCAGGTACTGCATTTGATTTCAAATGGTTTAAGGACAATGTTATGAGAACAAAGAACTCAGCAGAAGTCAAAGAGTTGGAGTCTATGCTATTACGCAATCAAATCTACATCGATTATTTCCATGATATTCTCATTTATGGAGAAAAAGTGAGGACCACGGAAAAACTCAATCTTCAACACGGTCGCTGGGCTGTAAATCAGATAAAGAATCTGTTTTGGAACATTAAATATTTGCCTGGAGCAATTTTTAACAAGCAACGCGACTTGGCTGATAAAATCATCCAATGGATACTGGTTCCAAGAACAGTTTTGGTTGGTATTATCATGATTATGAGTCTGGTTTTGCCATTTTTGTATTTCACCTTGGTTATTAAGTGGTGGTTCTTGGGAGCTATCTGCTTATTCTTTTTCGCATTAGCAACACCCGACTATTTGGTTGATGAGATGTGGGACAAGACATTCTTGCGTTCCCCATTAGTCACGCTATGGGCTATATTGAATCTCAAATTCATAGGGAAGACGAAAATAGCCCAATATGTCCATAAGAAAAGAAAGCAAAAAGGATCATGAATATTTGGGAGTTTATACATATATTAGAAATCATCCTCTGGTTCATCATAGCCGGATCAGTTGCCTATGTCGTATTCTTTGCTATCATCTCCCTTTTCTATGAAAAAGAAGACCGCATCGCCATCCATGCTGCGGCCCTCACCAATCGTTTAAATAAATTTTTGATTCTATACCCTGCATACAAAGAAGATAAGGTCATCATCAATGCAGTAGAGCAATTTCTCCTGCAGGATTATCCTAAAGAATTATACACCGTCATCGTTATCTCTGACCACATGCAGCCAGAGACCAATGAGAAATTAAGCAAATTGCCTATCACCCTACTCCAGCCTACGTTTGAAAAAAGTTCTAAAGCCAAGGCTATGCAATTTGCAATTGATCATATCAATTCTGAATTCGACAATGTCGTCATTCTTGATGCTGATAATGTCGTACGTCCAGAGTTCCTTTCGCAATTAAATGTGCTATGCAGTGTCTACGACGTTATCCAATGCCACCGTTGTGCCAAAAACGCGAACAATGATGTTGCAGTATTGGATGGAACCAGCGAGGAAATCAATAATACCATTTTCCGTAAAGCCCATAACCGCCTCGGTCTGTCTTCTGCCTTAATTGGGTCTGGTATGTGTTTCAGATATGAATTATTCAAGGAGAATGTTTTCAAATTGACCACAGCTGGAGAAGACCGTGAAATGGAAGCGCTACTGCTCCATCAAGGCATCTTTATTAAATATGCGTCAGAAATCCACGTATTTGATGAGAAAGTCAGTAACCAAGATAACTTTCAGCGCCAACGCATGCGCTGGATGACAGCACAAGTGCAAAGTCTGCTGAGCAATTTGCCAAAGGTTCCAAAAGCAATTCTTCATGGCAATATCAATTTCGTTGACAAGACTATCCAGCAGGCGCTCATTCCCCGTTCTATTTTAATTGTATTATTAGGGGGCATTTCTGTATTCATGACTATCATTGTGCCTGATTGGTGCGAAAAATGGTGGATTCTTTTTGCCATGTTGGCCCTATCTTTATTCATTGCTATTCCAGCCCCATTACGTTTGAAATCATTTAAAAAAGTATTAGCTATACCTAATCTTGTATTCAAAATGTTGAAGAACATTTTGCATATGGACCATAAGAATACTGATTTCATCCATACTGAACATAGTGCGTAAATGGGAGAAAGAGTACATAAAAGCATGTTGAATGCAGAAGTAAATTTATTATTTTACTTCTTAACTCTTTTTTTGGCTTTTTTTTCAAGAAGAATCTTTCTAGAATGCCTTGGAACAGAATTCATCGGTCTGACAGGCACACTTGGAAACATCCTTGGCTATCTTAATCTAGCAGAACTTGGCATAACATCCTGCATTGGTTATTTCCTTTTTAAGCCACTTCAAGCAAATAACAGGCAGGAAATCCAAGACATTCTCTCATTACTCGGATATCTGTACAATTGGATTGGCTGCATCATATTTGCAGGAGGTGTCCTGATCAGCCTTTTTTTCCCTTTCATTTTTGCAAAAGCAGAATTAGGCTTAGGTATCATCTACTTTGCCTATTTTTCTTTCATGGGATCGTCACTCATTGGTTATTTCATCAATTACCGACAGATCCTACTGACTGCAGATCAAAAAAATTATTTAGTAGCCATATACTTCCAATCAGCAAGAATAATGAAAATTATTCTACAGATATTCTTGGCATATACGTATCAGAATCTATATGTTTGGGTTGGTGTCGAATTTCTATTTGGCATCATTGGATGCATAATCTTGAATTGGAAGATCAACAAAGAGTATCCATGGTTGAATGTCGACAAAAGTCGAGGCAAGTCCTTATTGAAAAAATATCCAGAGATTATCACAAAAACCAAACAAGTATTTATTCATAAACTGAAGGACTTTGCTTTGATTAAGAGTGATGAATTATTCATTTTTCTCTTTGTGTCATTGAAGATGGTTGCATATTATGGCAACTATATGATAGTGATATCTAAACTCATATCCTTATTCTCCGCTGTAACGGGTAGCATCGGAGCAAGTGTAGGCAATTTGGTAGCGGAAGGTAACAAACAGAGCATGATGAAAGTTTTCTGGGAGTTGACAACAATACAACACACAATATCAGCTATTCTTTGTTTTTCATTATATTCTTTCTTAGAGCCATTTATTGTCCACTGGCTTGGATATGAGTATATTCTGGATAATCGGATCTTAATACTTCTTGTCATCTTCGTTTACATAACCAATTCAAGAAAGTCTGTCGATAATTTCAATTATGCACATGGTCTCTATGCTGATGTCTGGTCTGCATGGGCAGAACTAATTATTAATGTGTCCATTACTCTAATAGCGGGCTTTAAATGGGGTATTATTGGCATTTTACTTGGTAAAAATGCTAGTTTACTTGCAATCGTTGTTTTTTGGAAGCCCTACTATCTATTTAGCTCAGGCTTTAAAGAGTCTGTATTTATTTATTGGAAAGGAGTCATCCGAAACTATGGTATCTCCATCTTCGCTTTTGCGATAGCAACCTATGCTATCAAATATGTACCTATTAATCCCTATCATAGCATTTGGGAATGGGCCTTGTATGCAGCCATTGGTATGGTCATTTTCCTATCAATCGACCTCAGTGCAACTTTATTGTTTGCCAAAGGTGCAAAAGACAGTCTATCCAGAATTAAAAACATCAGGAAAAAATGAAATACTCTATCATTACCGTCAATTTCAACAACAAAGAAGGATTACGAAAAACCATCGAAAGTGTGATTCATCAAACCTTCCGGGATTTTGAGTTCATTGTCATTGATGGAGGTTCTACAGATGGGAGTGCTGATATCTTGAAAGAATATGATGCCCATATCAACTACTGGATATCAGAACCAGATGGAGGTATTTACCAGGGAATGAATAAAGGTATCACAAAAGCGACTGGCGAATATTTGAACTTTATGAATTCTGGTGATTGTTTTTATGACGAGAATGTTCTCCAACATATCTATGACAAACAACTAGTTTGTGATATTATTGTGGGTAAAGACTATCATTACAACTCGCAGACGCAACAGGGATTCAGCACAATTCTACCTCCACGCATCTCTATGCTTACCTTTTATATCCAGACGCTCCCCCACCAGAGTTCTTTCTTCAAACGTGAACTCTTTGACAAAACGCTCTATGACGAATCCCTCAAGATTGTAGCAGACATTAAATTCTATATCCAAAAAATCTGTGTGGAAGGATGTAGTGTTGGCTTAACAAACGAAATCATATGCAAACGTGAACCTGACGGAATCAGTAAATCATATAATGAACGACGTATTGCTGAGCATCAGGCAGTCCTTGCAGAGTTTCTTCCATGCGGTGCCATAAAAGATTATCAGACTCTCACACTATTAGATAAAACGACAACATATAAGCTACTTTATCTTCTTGAAACCTCTAAAGGGCTCAAGTGGATGACATATCTAATTAAAATACTCTATCGCCTCATCAAAAACAAATAAAGATCATGAAGTCTATTGTCATTATATTCCCTTATTTCGGCAAGCTACCCGTACAATACAAGATGTGGCGTGAATCAGCACTCCGCAACCCATCTGTTGATTTTATGTTTTTCACAGATGCAGATGTAGAACCCGCAAAGAACATCATTGTGCATAAAATGAAGTTCGAAGATTTCAGGCAATACATTCAGGCGGTCTTCGATTTCCCGATTGTTTTAGACCGACCCTATATCCTATGCGATTTCAAACCCGTATATGGACAAGCACTTCAGCAATTCATAGGTAAATACGATTTCTGGGGCTATGGCGATTTGGATGTCGTTTATGGAGACTTTAGGACTTTCTTTACAGAAGAAGTGCTTTCACGTTATAAGTTTTTCTTAGGATTTGGCCATCTAACACTTTATAGCAACGATGAAGAGACCAACACCTATTACAAGGTTATTATTCCCGGCTATCAGGACTATAGAGAAGTACTAACAATACATAAACAGACGTTCTTTGATGAATATGATCATAAAGGGACTGCTGATAAGTGGAAAGAATGCCGAACACAAGATTGTTTCCTTGATTGGCAGTTTGATAATGTTTCTATCCCAAAGCAATCATATTCCATGAATAGCATCACACGAGGATGGAAACAGGTTCTATTTGAACATCAAGGAAGTAAACTATACATGCTCCGATTCAATAATGGCAAATTAGAAAAGAAAGAGTCTCTTTATGCCCATTTCCAGCACCGGCCATTTATGAGAGACCAGGTTAAAGACTACGACCATTTTCTGATAACGCCAGGATCCATGATAGATTTCCCCAAGCACTTCACTATACTGAAGCTTCATTTTTATAGTAGGAGACGAAGGCTAATGACTAAATACTATCAGTGGAAAGATCGAATCTTATGGAAAATAGGCAAAGGTCATATTAGATAAAGATGCCAAAGACATTATGCATATGGCTACAAACAAGATAGAATTCCAACGCTTATCCGCATCAATAGCATGGCTACGTTTCCCATTAATATTGTGCGTAGTGATGTTACATTGTTATTGTACAGTTCCTTTGGCACCAGGAGATCATTCACTTTTTTATAAAACAGTATATCCTTTTGGCCTTTGGCTTGGAGAATCAGGTGTACCTGCTTTTTTCTTCATCTCCGGTTTTTTGTTTTACATCAGCAAGAAAACATATCAAGAAAAGATTTCTTCACGTGTTCACACATTATTTTACCCATATCTCCTTTGGAACACATTGTTCCTTGCACTATATATTGGATTATACCTGATTGGACATCCTCAAGATATTTTAGGAAAGAGTATAGGAGATTATGGACTCGTTGACTACATTAGGGCATATATTGACAGAGGAGAGTATTCTGACGGAAACAATGGACCAATATTGTGCACCTATTGGTATGTACGAAATTTGTTTATCCTTTGTCTTCTATCACCAATCTGGTACTATCTTAACAAGTACCTAAATGCACTATTTGTTCTAATTTTACTAGTATGGTGGATGAGTCTTCATCATAATGCATTACTAGCAGAAAGCATATTATTTTATAACATTGGTGCCTATTTTGCCATTCATGACATCAATCCATTACAAATCACAAGAAAATGGAAAACTATCTATTTATTCATATGGGGATTTCTTGCCATTGCTGATTATGCGAGTCATGCCATAGTTCCATTTACTGGAGCTTTCTATCTCCATAGATTGTCCTTAGTCTTTAATATATGCGGTTTCATCTATTTTGCAGACATGATTGTGAAAGGAGATAAAACAAAGGTAAATCCTTTCTTGGCAGGATCCGTCTTTTGGGTATATGCATTACACGACCACTTGGCCATTGCGCTTCGTCGATTCTGTGTGTCATACTTTAGCTCGTATTCAGATATTATTCAAGTTTCTCTTTATTTTGCGACGGTCATCATCGTGACTATTATTTGCCTCATAAGTTATCAAATCACGAAATATTTCTTCCCTTCGTTTGTGAACTTTGCAACGGGTAGCAGGACATAATAAAAAATGACAGAAATGACAATGAACGAAAATAACAATTTCAATCAAAGATTATCAGCAGCCATAACATGGTTAAGATTTCCTTTGATCTTCTTGATTATCTTGTTACATTGTTATTCTGTTGTAAGGCTAGAGGGGCCTAGAGTTTCATATTTCAAGGCCATCTATGCTTTCTCACTCTGGCTTGGCGAAACTGGCGTACCCGGTTTCTTCTTTATTTCCGGTTACTTATTCTTCTTAAGTAAAAAAAGCTATTTGCAGAAGCTTAAGACTCGTATCCATACACTCCTTATCCCCTATCTTCTTTGGAATACCATATTGCTATCATTATATCTTATCGCATATGCTGCAGGTTATCCGCAAAACATCAATTACAGAAGCATCACAGAATATTCTCTTATAGACTATATCCGATTATTCTGGGACAGAGGCTCCTATGACAATGGTAATTTTGTACCACTTCTATGCCCTTTCTGGTATATTCGTAATCTACTGATTATGTCACTCTTATCCCCATTATTATATTATATCGTTAAGTATGGGCGAGAATTATTCTTACTTATTGTTTCAATATGGTGGATGATGACATATCATAACGCTTTCATACCCCAAACCCTCTTATTCTTTAGCCTAGGAGCTTATTTCTCCATTATGGACGTTAATCCATTAGAAGTGATTGTAAAATACAAAAATTGGTTTCTTGCACTATTTGCATTGTTTGCTTTTGCAGATATAGCTATGCATACCATATATGCCACACCGATGAACCTTCAGGCTCATCGATTGGCATTGATTTTCAACATTCCAGTCCTTCTATTATTAGCAGACTTATGTGTAAGAAGAAAATATTCTACAAGTATTCTCCCCAATGCAGCATTCATTGTTTTTGCAGTCCACTACCCCATTGTTGTTTCTCTTCGTAAGTTTTGCGCAGCAAAATACGTTATGGCTTCAGACATAACACATATCATTCTTTACTTCATTTGTGTTATCATTGCAACCATAATGAGTATATTTATCTACATTCTCCTAGAAAGATGCCTCCCTAAGCTCAAGAACATATTATCAGGAAACAGATGAATCGTTGGTTAATCATTTTGTTTATCATCATAACAATCATATGCATAGCTATAGGCCATGCCATATACCAATACTACACTCCGCCAACAGAACGGGAAGCCTACATAATTCCTCGTCATCATGACGATACGCTACGAATCGCATACATAGGTGATAGTTGGGCTGCTATGCACAAAGAACATGAATGCATTATTGCACGGATGATTGAAGATAGTATTCATCGACCTGTTAAAGTCTCATCATTTGGAATCCATGGTAAAACGAGTAAGGAAATATATGAAAACCTGTTTGATAATCAGAATATGCGTCATTTCATGATGCAAGGATATGAATTTTGCTTTATATCAGCAGGTATTAATGACACATACAAGAAGATGAGTGCTACTTATTATGGGAAAAGTATGAATTACATTATTCGTTTTATGCTTACAAATCACATTCACCCAATTATTCTTGATATTCCCGATTATGACATTGTGAAGTCCTATGATAGACAACAATCTGTTCGAAAGCTACTAAGAAAGATCTCAATGGTAATTACAGGATCTCAAATGGATTGCAAACAAAGATTTAGAATTACATTAACGAAACTCATCACCAGTTATAAAGAAAGTAATCAAATTAGCATTCTGAACTATCAAGAATGGAACAATGACTATCACAATGATATAAAAAATTACTATCTCGATGATGGCATGCATTTAAATAAATTGGGATACGCGAAACTCGACAGTTGTATAGCAAAACATATCATTCAACATACAAACTAAAACAGCACACGACTCAAAACCTTACTTTTATGTAATAGTACTGAAACGAGCAAACCACCCAAAAGCGCCAAAATGATTTCAAATATACCCGCCATATAACCAAGTTCTTCTCCTGGGAATAGCCATCGATAGATGTCCTTTGCTAAAACTATAAAGGCTATTTCTATACAAAAGATTGTTAGTGAATGTTTTCCTAGGGTTAAAAAGCATTTGCCAACAAATGTTCCCTCTAGATACTTCGAACCCCACAATACAACAAAAGGAGCAATTATTGCTAAAAGGAAATAAATAGCAACTGAAGTTCCATACTCTCGAACTGAAATATTTAATTCCCCTCCTACACATCTAAGCCCAATATATAACAGCAGCAAAAACAACACTTGATATAAATCCATGGAGATAAAATTATGCTTTCTTATTTTCATTCCAACATATATCAACATTGCTGTTAAAGGAGCTGTATCAATACTCCAAGGCAATAATATCGGGCTTCTCATGAAACAAACAATCAACAAGGCGTATAGGAGCATTAAAGCATGCTTATATTTCTCATAATAGACAAGAAGATAGAATAAGAAATAAGATACAATCATACTTGTCAAATACCACATTGGGTAGTTTCCTGACGTGAAGAATTTAACATTTGGAGTAACATCTAATGGATAAAGACTGTAACGCGAATACATAATGCCAACAAGTTCACGCAAAGAAAAGTGACAAAACACACAGAACATTACCAGATTGAAAAACAAATAAGGCACAAATAATCTCCTAAACTTTTTTGTCATCGATTCCTTAAATGTTCCCTTCATTTTGAAGGTGTATCCAGAACAAATAAAGAAAATCGGTATACACATATCCATCATATACCACATCAAATCAAAGGCATCAGAATGAGAGCATATTACAAAAATCAATCCTATTCCTTTTGCAATATCTACGTATTCAAGTCGTTTTTCCATATACATTTTGACTTTAATGGCTACAAAATTACAAAAATAAATGAAATTTGCCAAATTAATGCCAGATTTTTACTATCTTTGCAAAAACAAGTAATAAGAAACATGAGAATTGCCATATTAACTGCGGGTGTTTTGCCAGTTCCTGCTGTACAAGGTGGAGCTGTGGAGAATCTTATAGATTTTTGCCTTGAATTCAATGACAAATACCATTTACATGATATAACAGTTTATAGCATATCACATCCTGCAGTAAAAAATCACACTGCTTTAAAATCCAAGAATAATCATTATCGTTTCATTAATACGAATAATTGGATTGCAAGAATAAAGAAAAAGATTTATTTACGTCAATATGGCGGGGAGGAGTATTATCACTATTCTGTAGAATACTTCTTTCATGAGGCATGCAAACACATATCCAAGCAAAACTATGATATCATCATCATAGAAAATCGTCCAGCTTTTGCATTAAAATTACATGGGAAGACAAATGCTAAACTTGTCCTTCACCAAGAGAATGATTATTTAAACTCCAATTTGCAGGCTCACTCAGAGATTTATCAGAAATACTCTTGTATCATAAACACATCCTCTTACGTAACTCAAAGAGTTCGCACAATAGACCCCAATGATTCAAAATGCCATACAGTACTAAATGGCATTGATACCCAACGTTTTTACAACGCAACAGCCATCTCACGTCACATAATAGGTTTGAACGAGAAACAATTTGTTATTGTCTTCAGCGGTAGGCTTACTAAGGACAAAGGTATTTTAGAACTTATCCTTGCAATAAAGAAATTAAGCAATACTGTCAACTGTAAATTATTGATTATTGGAGCTAGCGCATACGGCAAAGATAAGGAGCCCACTCGATTTATACGAAAGTTAGAAGAAGAGACCAAAGCTATTCATGAATCTGTTTTCTATACTGGTTATGTAGATTATAAAGATATACCATCATATTTAAAAGTAGCCGATATAGCTGTTGTTCCCTCGATGTGGGAAGAGCCTTTTGGACTGACTGTTGTTGAAGCAATGGCTGCAGGGCTGCCTCTAATAACGACAAGAAGTGGTGGAATACCGGAAATTTGCGAGGGTGTAGCCACAATAGTTGAAAGAGATAATATTGTAGACAACCTTGCAGCGGCAATTCTTGATCTCTACCAGCATCCTGAAAAACGCAAGCAGATGTCTGCAGCATCGCTCGAACGCTCTAAGTTGTTTGACAAAGAGACATATGCCAAGAATTTCTTTGCTGCATTAGAAGGACTCGAAGGCGTCTATGAATAGTTGTCACGATATTGTAATCATAATGGAAACACTTTGTCACAAAGGCGGTGACACTTTGTTACAAAACCATTTACAAAGTGTTACAAAAATGGTTACTGTAATGTAACTGACGTCTAATCAACAGATTAATGGCATATCTTATGGCGAAAACCATTATAAGAACAAATAAAATGAATAGTCTAACAGAAAAATAGTTATACTATTCATAGCATAATAATCTAAAAAACAGAAAGTTATCTAAAAAATGAATAGATGAATAGAGAATCGAATGAAAATAAAATATGGAATTGATTACAACAACATACTATTATTTAATTTGGCGGTTTCAAGGAAAGTTTGTAACTTTGCAGCAGCAAAACTGAGACGAATGAAGCATTATATCCAACTCCTCCGTCCGCTGCAATGGATCAAAAACGGATTCGTGTTTGCACCGGCTTTCTTCAGTACCAATCTACTGAAGCCGGAGTTCTTTTGGCCAACATTGGTTGTGTTTGCATCATTCTGTCTTATCTCCAGTGCCATTTATTGTTTCAACGATCTGCGCGATGTGGAGGCAGATCGTCTGCACCCCAAGAAGTGCAAGCGTCCGATAGCTTCAGGATCTATTTCTATTAAAGGTGGTTACGTGATGATGATCCTTTGCACCATTGGAGCCCTGCTGTTGGTTCCGCTCGCGCAAAGTCCGAATACACCTTATTTGTATATTATAATAGGCGGCTACTGGTTGATGAATATTGCCTATTGCCTGAAATTAAAGCAATATGCCATCCTTGACGTCACTATCATCGCCATTGGATTTGTGATGCGAATCCTGGCAGGAGGTCTGGCGACAGACATCTGGATATCTCACTGGCTGGTACTAATGACGTTCTTAGTGACTCTATTCCTCGCTCTTTCCAAGCGAAACGACGACTATCGGATCTTTGAACAGACAGGTATGAAGCCCCGTATCTCCATAACGGGATATAACAAAACCTTCATCAATGAAGCAACCGCCATCATCGCTTCCGTCACGATGGTTTGTTATATCATGTACACCATGTCGCCAGAAGTCATTGCAAGGATGGGCACCCGTTATGTCTATCTCACTAGTGGCTGGGTATTGGCAGGTCTGCTCCGCTATCTGCAGAACATGATAGTATATGGCCTTAGTGGCAGTCCTACGAAATCATTGGTAAAGGATCATTTCATCCAAGTGTGCATCATCGGTTGGATTGCCTCATTTTTCGCAATCATCTACCTTTGAAACTTCATCGGTGAAATCGTACATAATAGTATATCCTTCGAAAACGACGGTTTGCGTGTAGCCTAATTCATTGAAGAAGCCTTGAATGCATTCCTGTTGCTCAGGCGTCAGAAGTTTTTCACCATGTAAATAGCCATAACTAGCAACAGGCCCACCCAAGTAATTAATAACCTTGGCCTTCAATATCTGTGCATCAGTCCTCGCCACATCTTTATAGAGATTACGAAATCCCCATGCGCCATGAATGACTCGTGTCTGCTTGAAGAACGGGCAGATATCATCAGTCAGTGCATTGGGATAGACTGCTGGTCCGCTCATCATCGTTGCAGGCACATGCTGACCTGCAAGATAACGGATACAGTCATCCCGTTTCGGGCATTGCCCATTAAAACAGAGCTGATAGCCTGCTGGAACATCGCGAAAGCTGAACTTTTTTGCCATGGTTGTTATATTTGCGGGCAAAATTACAAAATAAAAACGAAATAACGAAGCATCTAAGGAAAAAAAATCAATATTTCGCACCAAACAAATAATGACCCATGAATGGGCTGAGACGTATGAGATAGCTCACCAAAAGACAAACAGCGAGAATTATCAGAGCTAAAACAAACGCCACTAGGAATTCCAAAGGCTGGGAATCATAGGCTCTCAACTGCTCACCATAGGGCAACAGGAAGCGAGGCAGGAAAAAATAATGGAGCAGGTATATATCTAAGGTTCGCGTACCTATATATTTAAGAGAGTGGAAAGTGGAAAGTGGAAAGAGAAAAGAGGGATGTGAGGATATATATGAGCCGAGGTATCGGAAAATGGTGAAAATCATGACCATGCCAGAGACGCCTGCTATTGCAAAGATAAAATAAGAAACGGCAACGTTATCGGAATGAGGCAGATATGCCATGATGGAGAAACAAAGAATCACAAGAATTATCACGTAGTATTTGTTCGTCAGACACAAGAAATCATCGAAATTTCGCTTGATCAGGATGCCCAAATAGAAGAAAAGATAGAAACGCCAGGTCTTAAAACTCAGAAAGCCTACGGCATCTGTCATCCATCCAAAATGGGAAAAATATCGGTTATAATATGCATCATAGAAATAGGATGAAACGGACAAGACGATAGCTAGCCATAAACTCCATTTCTTGCAAAAACGCTCAGACAACATTGAGATTATAAAGAACTCGAAGAGCACAAACGTGAACCAATAACCTCCTTTCGTCGCGCCTAATCTCGAGAAGAACAATGGTGGCGGAGCTAGTAACAAAAGAAATATCATCGTTGGAACAATCTGCACCATGAACTTATGCCTAGCGACAGAACTAAAGGACCCTTTATGTGGATCGAACAACCAACCACTGATAAAGAAGAAACAAGGCAGGCGGAAGAGGAAAAACACCTCATTATAGCCCATCGACCTATCACCAAAGCACATGCTGCAAACATGAGAGAACACCACAAGAATCATGGTAAATCCTCGCATCGCATCGATGTATTCTATCCGTTGTTTACCCATTACGGATGCAAATTTACAGAAAAAAGCCCGAAACTTTGGTCATTCACGCAGAAAATATTAACTTTGCGCCATAAAAAACATCTGATTATGCAAGCAATCATCTTAGCAGCAGGCATGGGCCGACGACTGGGGGAATATACAAAAGACAACACCAAATGTATGTTGCCCGTGAATGGCGTGCGCCTGATAGACAGGCTTCTTACGCAGCTATCGAAACTGAATCTGAAGCGAGTCGTGATCGTCATTGGCTACCAAGGCCAGAACCTGAAGGAATATATTGGCGACAGATACAACGGTCAACTCAAGATAGAGTACGTCAATAATCCGGATTATGACAAGACAAACAACATCTATTCGCTAGCCTTAGCCAAGAATCAGCTTCAGGAAGATGACACGCTGCTAGTAGAAAGCGACCTGATTTTCGATGAAGGCATGTTTTCACTGCTGCTAGAGAATCCCTACCCTAACCTCGCTTTGGTGGCTAAGTATGCCACATGGATGGACGGTACGATGGTGAAACTTGACGATGACAACAACATCGTGAACTTTGTACCCAAGGCAGCCTTTAACTATCACGAAACAGATTCGTATTACAAGACGGTAAACATCTACAAGTTTAGTCAAGAGTTTACAAAAACAAAATACGTTCCCTTCCTCGAGGCCTATACCAAGGCCGTTGGCAATAACGAATATTACGAGAATGTGCTTCGGATTATTTCATTCCTGAACAGCCACGAGCTGAAGGCACTACCCATCACAAATGAGAAATGGTATGAAATTGACGACAAGCAGGATCTGGATATCGCAGAGGCGCTCTTTGCTGACGAGAAAGACCTGCTGAGAAAGTACTACGGACGCTTTGGCGGATTCTGGCGATTCCCCAAGATGCTCGACTTCTGCTATCTGGTGAATCCCTACTTCCCCACGCCAAGAGTCATCGACGAGATGCAGGCCAACTTCAAGACCCTGCTCACGGAATATCCTTCAGGCATGAAGGTCAACACCCTCATCGCCAGCAAATGCTTTGGCGTCAGCGAGGATTATATCATCCCAGGCAATGGTGCTGCGGAATTGATTAAGATTCTGATGGAGGATACGAAAAGTAAAGTGGGTGTTATCCGGCCTACCTTTGAAGAGTATCCGAATCGTTTGCCAAAAGAGCTATTGGTGACATTCGTTCCACAAAACAACAGCTATCGCTATACTGCCCAGGATTTGATGGATTTCTTTGGTGTCCATCCCGTCGACACCTTATTAATTATCAATCCTGATAATCCTTCTGGTAACTTCATCCCCAAAGCAGATTTGCTTAAATTAGCGGATTGGAGCAAGGGAAAAGAAATTCAGCTAATGATTGATGAGAGTTTTGTGGACTTTAGCATTGACTACGAACATAATTCATTGCTTCACGATAATCTCCTCGAGACCTATCCGAATCTGATTGTGATGAAGAGCATCTCGAAGTCATTTGGCGTGCCTGGCATCCGCTTGGGCATTCTTGCCTCAGCCAATAAGCAGCTGATTGCACGAATGAAAAAAGAGGTGTCCATCTGGAATCTCAATTCGTTCGCAGAGTTCTTCATGCAAATCTACAATAAATACGAGAAGGACTACAAGACAGCCTGCGGAAAGTTTGTTGCAGAGCGGGCAGACTTTGAGGAACAGCTGAAGAGCGTCAGCTATCTGCGGGTGATGCCATCGCAAGCCAACTATTTCCTTTGTGAGGTTCTGCCCCCATATACAGCCAATGAGGTAGTGCTATATATGCTGAAACGCCACAATATTCTGACCCGTGACTGCAGCAACAAGCCAGGTCTCGATGACAAGCAGTATATGCGCATCGCCATCCGAAATCACGAAGATAACACCAGATTAGTGGAAGCTCTTAAACAATTTAGAAAGAACTCATGATTACAGATAAGATAGCCGTTATTAGCCAGGAAAGAATCGTATCTTTAGGCATTTCTCCTTTAGATTGCCTCAAATGGGTAGAAGAAGGATTTCTGAAAAAAGATTTGGCGCAGATGCCTGCCAAACTCAGTGTTCATCCGCAAGGCGAGGATTTCATGACTACGATGCCATGTCTGTTGCCAGAGGAAGAGGGACACAAAAGGTTTGGCATCAAGGTTGTCAACAGAATCGAGAGCCAGAAGCCTGCTCTATCAAGTATCATCTACCTATATGATGCATTGACAGGACACCTGATCGCCATGATGGATGGCGACTGGATTACTGCGATGAGAACGGGTGCTGTTGCTGCATTGGCTGCCAGATTGTTTAAGAAAGACAATACCAACACCTATTCCATGATAGGACTTGGAAACATTGCAAGGGCTGTAGCCATGTGTCTGATTGCAGACAATAAAGACAAGCCCATTGCAATCCGACTGATGCGTTATAAGGATCAGGCAAAGAAGTTTGCTGAAAAATTCAAGGATGCCAGCCATGTGACATTCGAGATTATTGATGACAAGGAGCAGTTTATTTCTGAGGCCGATGTGGTGATTTCTTGTGTGACTGTTGCCACAGAATTGCTATTCCCTGACGATTCACTTTTTAAGAAAGGCGTCACTGTCATTCCTGTTCATGTCAGAGGATTCCAAAACTGCGATTTATTCTTTGACAAGGTCTTTGGAGATGACACGGATCAGATTCGCAACTGGAAGTATTTCTCAAAGTTCCGTCAATACGACGAGATACACCATGTCCTTCAAGGCTTAAATCCTGGGCGCACCAATCAGGAAGAGCGCATCTTAAGTTACAATTATGGACTTGCGCTTCATGACATCGTTTTCGCCAGCAAGATCTATGACAGGATAAAGAGCACAGACATCGAGACATTCTCCTATAGCCGACAGGATGTCAAATTATGGATGTGATATTGGCATCATAAAAGCCTTTCACAATCTTCGTGCCACAAAATCATATGCTTTTTGTATGGCATACGATAAAACAATTATAATGGGGTACACCAATCCTGCCATAAATAACCATTTGACTGAGGTGTCAGAGGGATTCCAAAATGACTCTGCTGCCCAATAAAAGAATCGATGAAACATATAACAGGCCAAGCTTGCGTAGCTCACGTATTCGAATAATTGACCTATTCGTTTCTTCTTTCCGAAAACATAGTCACTAATATATTCACTAATAAACAATACGGCAAATACGCCAACAACTTTTACCACTATCTTATAGAACGAATGATTATACAACATGCTATACAACCCACCCACAAGAAGAATCAGAAAAGACAATATGATAGTTTTCTTAATAATGGCACCATAAGGAATATTGAATGTCCAATCAAAACACGATGCAGTGACAATGCCAATCAAATAGAAAAACATATTGAATACAAGTCGGGGGTCTATTGATGGGAACAAGGATCTAAGGACCATGAGCAATAATAGGACACAGACACTGCTATAAATACGCCATGTCAACCCTTTTCTTGAAACCAACGGTGTAATCAGATAGCAACAAAGAATAACAGGAATATACCACAACGTCCTCGGTCTTGTCCACACAAAAGGTGAAATGCACAACAAACCACTGATTGTAGGCCGTCCCTCATTAAAGCCAATCAGCCACAACGCAACTAAAGACAATATATAAAGCGGGATAATACGCAAAATACGTTTTTTATAGAATATCCATATACTCCCAAAACCATGTTCCCCAAATATATACTTTTTACCTAACAAATAGCCCGATATAAAGGTAAACAACCCAAGACAAGCATCTGTAAAAGCAACACACGCAGGAATATAATAAGTATCTCTACCTCCCGGATATACATAAGCATAAAGATGCATAAATGCAACAATGTATGTCATACATATAACACGGGCCACATCAAATCTGTAATCTCTCATAAATCAACTCTTTATTGGTTATGCATATGATTCAACCATTTCTCCAAATCCTTAAGCATCTGCCTATGATGATCAAAGGTTAGGCGGTATCCCCATCCATGCCCACCAGAAGGATAGGTTTGAAGCGTAACAGGTCTTGATTTTGCCCCCATTTGTTCGTAAAAGGAAAAAGCATTCCGAGGATTGACAATCTTGTCGTCAGTACACACAACAATATATGCAGGAGGTGTTTCTTCCGATACATGAAGATAGGGACTGTATTTTATTTCCAACTGTTCAGACGCATTTTCACCTAATAGGTTATCATGGGCTCCCCTATGGGTTATATCACCTTTCATCGAAACAATAGGATAAAACAACACTGCGAAATCCGGGCGGTCTTTAGCGTCACTATCTACCATCAAAGTAGAAACAAGATGCCCCCCAGCTGAAAAGCCCATCATACCAACCATATTTTCATCAAATCCCCATTCCTTAGCGCGGTTCCTCATCAATTGGAGAGACTCTCCACCATCAACCAAAGGAGCCTTGTAATTATGATTTGGCATTCTGTATTCCAAAATAGCCACAGTATAGCCCAGATAATGAAAGTATGGAATCCACATATAGCCTTCGCGCCAGGTCTCCAAGAAACGATATCCTCCCCCTGGACACAAGATAATAGCACAATGAACATTATTACCCTTTGAGGCAGGTAAGATATGCATGACTGCGCCATGCGGCAATTCCTCATAAAGAATTGACTTATTGATAACAAAGCATACACTTATTACCAAGAAGAATAATACAAGAGTTGTATAGACAATAAATTTCTTCATTTACGACGGATACCAAAAAGGAACATAGCTAACCCATCACTCTTCATTAACAGTTTTGAAATCTCAATAGTAACAAAGATGATGACAGAAGCAATCAAAATATAGTAAGGGAGTTCTAACCACCTATTCTCAACTATAGGCAAAACCTTCAACAATGGGAACAACAAGAAGAAATGAACCATGTAGACTTGTAATGAGTTGATTCCAACAGTAGAAAAAACAGTCTTCAGAGGCTTGAAACTGGCAGAAAAAACAGAAACAAGGAATAACAGACTGAATAAATTGCAGACCATATTCAGAAGTATCGACCAACTTCTATCCAAATAAAAGTAGAAAGCGATCAAATAAAGCAAAAGATACAGAGGAGCAAATTTCAACAACAAATATTTGTCAAGTCTATAGGAATAATAGCCCATCATGAAAAAAGGAAAGAAATGCCAGTACAATATCACACAGAACAATCGATTAACCTCACTTTCTTTGGATACGACCGCCATTAAAAGGGTCGACAATGCATAAATGAACAGTGTGACATAGATTGATTTAATCTTAAAACTCAACGACACTTTTTTGATAAAAGATAAGGTTACCATCAGTTCAAAAAGTACAAGCAAAAACCAATATCCACCCTTATATTCTTTCATCCAAAAAGTCGACCAATTCGAAGAATCCCATAGTCCCCAAATGATATAGAAAGAAAAAAGTGGGAATAGTAGTCGTACTACTTTACTTGCTATCAATCTTCTAAAGCCATAACGATCAACAGACACATGAGCCAATATACCACTGATATACATAAATACAGGAAGCTCAACTGTATTACAGATCGAAAACATCAAAGATCCGACATGTCGTCCCGAATAAAAATACAAATGACCAATGACTATTAATAGCATTGCAAAACCACGCAAATAGTCGTATGTTAAATTACGCCTCTTTTCCATAAACACTATCTTTTATTATTCCTTATTATATAATCCTTTATCACTTCTGTAGCCATACAGGAATCAAGCACATGATAACCCTCCAAATTCAAATGCAACCTGTCATCGAGATAGATTGACGGATTGGCTTCAATACCGCCAGGATTCCATGCTGATGCAGGAATAAATAGAACCTTGTTTTTCAATTCCGATTCCTGAATCATCTTTCTCATTGCCTTCCGATATACTTCTATACTACTATCGTCTATTTTCGTCCACATTGAAATCAAGCTAAACAACCACCGTCTATAATACTTGCGTTTTCCATTAAAAAACTTCATATCAACACCTGGCACTTCTAATACGACAGGACGAATTCCATTCTTAATGAGAAGGTTTAGCATGAGTCTGTAATTCCCTATATAAAAACCAACAGGCTTGCTTAACCGCATGTCATTGATACCTGCCATAATAATACAATAATCAGGGTGTTGATTTATTAATGGCTGTGAGCAACGATTACGGTCCCAACTGTGTTCCTCTGTTCGTTCGGAAAACATTTCATTATAGATCTCCTTGGTAACTTTCGCACTATGTCCTATTGAAAGACATTTCACAGGTTGGGTTGTTAACATTTCCGCATAACGACAAAAAATGGTATCACATTCGAGTGTTGTATGATACTCTGCCCAACTATCACCTATTACTATTACGCGTATAGTGTCATCATTATGCTTTGGTAGAATGTCATATATAGGATACTCCTCGTTTACACTCATATCAAAATCAGGTCCATCAAATAACCACTGCCATACAAAAATAAGCAAGGGGGAACATAACAGAAGAATTATTATCCTCCGATGATTATATAGCCAGATTACTAACCGATCAAACCAATGCATGTTAATGCCTATTCGTCTTACGACTTTATATTTTGCAAAAATACATTATTTTGGGGATTAATAGCCGAAAACGACGTTAAAGGAAGTTAAATCAGGATCGCTTTAATAGAAAAAGACTAATTTTGCAAGAAAAGAAAGAGAAATGCAGAGAGTCAATTGGATAGATTGGGTGAAGACATGGTGCATGACTGTGGTTGTTTTTGACCACACGCCACATGATGGCAGCCCATTTCTATTGCAATTCTTAGCTGCTACAAACCTCGCATCCTTCTTTTTCATTTCTGGCTATTTGAAAAAGCCATCTGTATCACAGAAGGAATCCCTGAAGAAATATTTCTATTGCCTGATTATACCTTATTTTATATATAATGCCATATTCTATTCGTATTGGATAGGAAAAACTTTTATTGAACAAGGAGGATTCCCCTCATTTACAGATTGTATGGAACCTATCATCGGGACACTATTGGGGCAACTTGATTCCGGTTTCTCTTGTCAACTCAATGGGGTAACATGGTTTTTAATATCCCTTTTTATCATGCACTGGATTACAGATATCTGTAATCGCCAGAAAGATGGAAAAGCATGGATGTTCTGCATATCACTTTTGGCCATGATATTATACGGAGCAAACAAGTATTATCACTATGCTCCTTACCTTCCATTTCACGGCCTTGTTAGGTGCATACCCTTTTTCTTCCTAGGAAATGTTGTCCGCCAATACAGCAATCACAAAGAGACTTGCCTCAAAAAGGACTTCATCATCGGCATAACAGCTCTCTCTCTTAGCCTCATCCTTTTCTATTGGCACATTCATGAGAGCAATATCATCCTTCATATCACACTCTATTTCATCGTGTGTTTCTTTTCTGTCATCGCAATCATCCATTTATGGCGCTGTGCAGATAAAATCAAGTCCCAAATCGTCATCTACATTTCCATTGGCACAATGGTGATCTTTGGCCTCCATCGGATGCTTATCGGTATTATCGACTTTATCATTGAGAAAATGGTTCATGTTTCAGATATCATCTATTCTATACCAGAAGCAGTTCTTTTGACCATTAGCATTGAACTGGCATTGCTCCCCATCATCATCTATGGTAAACATTATTGTCCTATTCTGCTTGGTAAGAGAAACACTCCCCTCGCTTCTTCAAAATGAGGTTTCCTGATTATTGATGTACAAAATCAAAAATCAATGCCAGTTTCCGGAATACCATTCTAACCCGATAATATTTTTTCCTAAACCAACTATATCGTATCAGCCAACTAAATGGAGGTTGGATTGTTATTTGCAAAAAAAAGAAAATGAATAAGCGGCAATCTGATAACGACCTACTTCTCATCATTCTAGAAAGCTGTTTGTTTTTTGAAACAATCTCACCAGAAAATCCTTCGTTACGAATGATAGCCTCTGATTTCATAAACATATAAATCCCCCAAAAGAACCTATCAACATATAAATCATTACATAACGAGTTTAGCATACCAGAAACTATAATCTGGTATCCTTCAATTCGACTGATAAGATTAGCAGAAGAATTCATGATAGAGTCACCATTCTTTTCATACAAATATGTAACCTCAGGTATCAAGACTATAGATTGTACGACATTATACAGCTTATATGACCATAACTCATCCTCATGCAACATTCCTGGACGAAAAAAAAGATGATTGTCAAACAAGAACTGGCGACGTATAAGTCTATTCCATGCCACCATTGACAATTCAACCCGCAAGAACCGTTGCATGATGTCAACATGATTTGACAAAAGAGATGGAGGACCTTCCCTATCATGCCAGTAGTTACCAATCTGATAATCATAGAAATTCCCAATCACCATGTCAATGACACATCCATATTGATCGATTTCCTTATACAAGGATGACAAACTATTCTTCGCCAGATAGTCATCAGAATCCAAGAAAAAGACATAATCGCCTTTTGCTATCATCAGGCCATTGTTACGAGCGACTGAGGGGCCCTGATTCTCGGTATTAGATATTATACAAAAACTAACAGAACCTTTGTATTGATCTATAAAACCTTTAGTAATATCCATGCTCTTATCTGGAGAGCAGTCATCAACAAGAATGCACTCAATACTAAAAGCATCGCACTCCTGTGCAACGACTGACTCGAGACACCGCAGGATATAGTTCGCTGCCTTATAGACTGGTATGATGACAGATATGATCATAGATGCATTTGTAGAAATGTTTTGCAAATATACATCTATTTAAGGAGTAATCGACGAAAGTGTCGTTAAAGGAAGTTAAATCAGGACGGTTTTATAAAAAAATTCTTATCTTTG
>JAEEGG010002224.1_pt1 | contig 50618 bp, 47 predicted proteins | sample 9134161 | NCBI WGS metagenome assembly JAEEGG01 (sample SAMN16246543, study PRJNA631951) | gut metagenome | biome: gut microbiome; feature: rumen; material: CR-attached | host: Bos | place: Iran: Karaj | collected 2018-10
ATCAGTCGTGATATGAAGCGCCTCGTTATAGCTGCATTGTGCTTTATCCTCATTTTCGCTTTTCTATGGGTTAATTGGGTGTTTTGGTCTTGCCTCTTTCTTTTTCCAAATGATATAATCGGAGTTGGAATAGAAACACCCCTTCCCAATAAGCATATGGTAGAACTCATCAATGACTATGATTATGGTGATATTGTAAACAACGAGAATCAAATAATAGTCAGTGGCGTCGATTCATTACAGATAGTGGATGACTTTGTCGTCGGACGGAATACTGAATCTTATTTTTCGCTGAATACTCTAACTGATGAATTGTCTATTTATGACTCAATTGGCCAACTGAAAGCGTCCGAGGGATGTGTCTTTCAATCCATGACCACACCATATGACTATTATTGGACACATCGGAAACCTTTTGATATTATAGCAGATAGCATTTTGTTTATCATCTCACTTCTGTTGGCTCTCTTTTTCACACGGAAACTTCATTGAGTCAGGGCACCATCATTGCTCTGAATTTCATCACCTCTTTGAATCCTCGGATGAATTTGTTCGAAATTTCGATTGTCTGTTCTACAAAGCAAACAGGTCAGCTAATCGCTGGCCTGTTTTCTTTTCCGCTCCGGGAGGCCTCCGTCCTCAACCCCCGCCGCTCCGCGGCGCCCCCATGGGGCACGGGGGAAAGGATTCCCCCGAAACCCCCTTCTGTCGGCCTTTCGGCCTCCGAAACCGTGTTCCCGCCAAACAGGCGCAAGCCGATAGGCGATCAACCGCTTTCCAGCGGCTTTCATCTTGCGCCTAGGCCCGATCTCGGCCCTTGCCGCAACGGCATCAGCCTTTTACGTGCCTATGGGGCTAATGCTCTTGCGCCACTTTGGCGAAAAGGCTGGTTTCAAATTTTGAATAATGAAGGATAGCCCCTATCTTTACATTATCAAACAGAAAAGCACCCTATAACGACGGCAGTAATGGGAGTTCTGATCAAAGCTTTCTTGTCCCACAAGCTGAGACCGCTATTAAAACAACGCGGGTATGTAAAAAAGGGGAACTCTTTCTTGCGTGAGAATGGCGAGATGATCTATATCATCAACATACAGGGAAGCAGTTTGTTCTCGTGGGAAGGGAAAGAGACCTTTTATGTCAACGTCGGGATTGTATCCACAAGCGTTGAACGGGCCGTCGGCCACATTTGTTCTATCAAGGAAACAAGTCCGTCTAACCTTCTTTTCTCCCAGGTCTATTTGAGGGCCAATCAATTATTACCCCTGGAAAACAGCGACTATGTCATCGATACTATCGACAATTTCGACAATACCGACAAATGCCTTGAAGATATCGTTCAAGTCGATGAGAGATTCAATCAGATCAAGTGTGTCGAAGACCTTTATGACTTATTATACAAAAGCACAGGAAGCCGTGACGTGTGGGAACGTACTTACATGAGATTTTGGGCGAAGACTGGGGACTGGAAACGGTTTGACCATTTCTATGAAATGAATTCCCAATTTTGCCAGGCGAATAGACTAAATACATCTTTGATGCAAGAACTCGAATCCCTTTGCCTGGAATTCGGTCATAGAAAAGTATGACGGCCATATCTTTCTTGGATTATAAAACTGTCCAAGATCCGCCTTTGTCCGGACCGTCTCTTTTGATGATGCCTTCGGCCTTCAGTTTGGCAAGATGCTTCTCGACGGCTTTGGGCGTGATTCCGATGATTCGGAGTGTTTGGTCTACTAAATAGGACATTTCTTCAGAAGTGTCCTTTTTTCGTGCCCACACCATCGTAGGAGCCTCATTTTGAGTTCGAAATTGATTGTCAGCCTGAAATCTTGTATCTTTGCTTTACGAAACGACATTTGATTACTAATAACCCATCATGAACGAACTGTACCGTTTAGACACTGAAGCGTTGCCGTTTATACCCACCCCGCACGACTGTGTTATCAAGACCATTCTTGTTGAGGATAATAATCAGTGTATTTCTTTTGTTTTCGAGGATGATATTTCGGAATATGATTCCATAGCGAATCAAAGACCAAAGGCAAAGTCATTGGTTATCAAATACCATTTCTATGAAACGGTGGAAGATTATGAACTATACCAGTTCACGAAGCCCTCTTTTTGGCATCGTCGTGGCGGTTATAAATGGTTAATCGAGTCTGAGGGAAAACATGATGAATTACTAAAACTCACAAAGAACAAATTGGAGTATCTTTATCACTATGTCTCGTTCAACGACATGATTATTGTGCTATGGGCAGGCACGAGCATCGTTCTGCGACTCAGTGTTGATACTGTTGAATATGAGTGGATATACTGAACGCTATAGCTTGAACTCCATCACCGCTTTAAACCCACGAATAAATTCGTTCGATATTTCGATTGTCTGTTCTACTAGACAATTGAAAAGGACGACCCTGATTCGGGCCGTCCTTTTTGCGTTTCCATCTCCCTAAACCGTTGTATTCAATCCGAGTATGAAACACCCGCACTTTTGAAGGAGCCATCTTCGTTAAAGGTTATTTCTAAAGAATACATGGCAAGGCCGATAAATACGTCTGGCTTCAGAACGTAAAAAAGGTAAGTGGCTCCAGGATGAGAACCGAGGAAATCATCCCCAAGCAAATCAAGGGTTTCCTCGACAGAGGGCTTTTCTTTATTCAACTTCTCAACAAGAGACTCCGACATGTAATACCTTATCTTCTTAACCGGATGATGCTTCCAGATCCACTGATTAAAAGGGACCTGAAACCCTAGTGTAGGAGATATCGAACAAGTGATGCAAAGAGCAGCAATCACAATCAGGATTATCCCAGTACGTTTTGTGATACGCTTCATATTTCCAAATATCGAGATAGAAAGACATTATAAACCGAATAGGACGTACCCTCATCAGTCGTCGTTGCCAATACCAATTCTTTGTCCATCAGCGCCTTTATGTTTCTCAACGCGGTCGGCCCGGAAGAGATCTTATACTTGGACAGGAAAGCGGCGGAGGTGATTTGCGAAACACGGCCCTCCCTGGCAAGCGCTTCCAGCATCTTCCATTGGGACCGGGTAACTAGCCGGCGGATTTCCTGAAAACGGTCCCGTTCGGAATCAAGGATCGACTGGATGGCGGTCATAATATCATTCCGGACTACGTTTTTTCCGGAAAGGGAAAATACTTCATTACACAACCGTTGCGTATAGTAAGTATGATCTTTCGTCCATTCGATGATATAGCTGATGGAATCGTCGTCGATGGTTTTTCCTGCCGATGCGAACTTATCCTTGATAAAGGTGGCATAAACCGGTACGGGCAGTTTGGAAAGATAAGAGAAGGAAGTGCTCTCGTAGAAGGGCTTCTTGGCATTGGTGAACATATCGGTCATCGTATGCTTCTTGCTCCCGCAATAGATGAAACGGACATTATGCAGATGCTGGATATGCTTCCGGAGGATCGCTTCCATGTTGACATCAGTATACTCCCGGATTTGCTGGAACTCGTCGATGGCAAGCACGACCTTCTGAGGATAATTCTCAAGATAGCCCAATACCTCTTGCAGGGTAACCTGCTTTTGGTTGTCGTCAGCGAAAGTGAATGATACTTGAGGAGATCCGGTCAGCGGGTCAATGCCAAGTAAAGGGCGGACACTTTTCAGTGTCTTGAAAAAAGCCGTAATCTTCTGCGGCTTCCCGAGTTTTCCGACAACAGCATCTGAGATGGCCTTGATAAACTCTTCGATGGACAAAGTGTCGCTAATGTCCACATATATGGTTTCAAAGGGCAGTTTTCTCACCTCCATCTCGTCAAAAATCCGAAAAATGAGACCGGTCTTCCCCAGCCTTCGGGGAGAGATGAGCGTGGTATTCCGACCATTTGTGATATTGCGGATGATTTCCTCCGTTTCTTTCTCTCGGTCACAGAAACAAGCCTTCGATTTATAAGGCTCCAGTATGAAGGGGTTCTCTAACATAGCCGTATCTTTTTCGCAAAGATAATTAACAAAATGTTAATAACAAAATGTTAATTACATTTTTCTTTTTTGGATGATTGGAGAAAGCGTTTATCGCGCGGATAGCGTCCAAAAAGATCGGTGAGGAAGGTTTGGATAATTGACAGGCTGTCGCTATATTCGCATCGATGAATTGGAATTTGGCCCTGAAGGATCCGACGAGCTGGGGTTTGAGTATCCTCAGCATTTCTCCCGGATGTTCAAAAAGGAATTCGGAACAGCTCCGAGTCGATTAGGGTATTTTTGCCCTTCCGAGAAATAAAACTACCTTTGTAATGCCGTCTTTGAGCGGCAGATGCCCCGGGCCATTATTGTGATATTATAATCGTTTTCATTATGAAGTATTGTAGTCGTTGTGGCGCTGAAGTGGCTGAAGATGCAGCCTTTTGCCCGAAATGTGGATATTCCTTGACGGGAGCCGGTCCCCTTGTTGAAAACAATGCCGCCGCTATAAGCGACAAGGACTGGCTTGCAACTTTTTTGCTTTGCTGGTTCCTTGGCGTTTTTGGGATTCATAGGTTCTACGTTGGTAAAACAGGGTCCGCTATCGCCATGATTCTGACTTTGGGCGGTTTTGGAATATGGGCCATCGTTGATTGGATTATCATACTTTGTGGTGATTTCAGAGATAAGGACGGAAGAGTGATCAAGCGCAGATAAACCGCATCATTTTATTGAAAATGACAATATGGTTCCTGCGAGTTCCCTCATCCTGATGGCTGTCAATGCCCTGCTGGGCTTTGCCATTCCCGTCTGCCTGGCCGTCTGGCTGGTGCGTAAGCATCACGCCAGGATATCTACCATTCTGATTGGTGCCGGCACCTTCATCGTCTTTGCCCTGGTGCTGGAAAGTATCCTGCATCAGCTGGTTCTGAAGGGGCCGCATGGCGCGTCCATTCTGGGCAATACGCTCCGGTATGCCCTTTATGGCGGGCTGGCCGCCGGGGTCTTTGAAGAAACCGGCCGCTTCCTCTCCATGAAGTTCCTGATGAAAAAGGAACCGGCCAAGCCTCTTCCCGGCATCGCTTACGGGATCGGACATGGCGGTGTGGAGATGCTGATCATCTTCGGCATCACGATGATCAACAACCTGGTGATTTCAGCCTTGATCAATTCCGGCCAGGCGGATGTCCTCTTCGCCAAGGTTCCGGAGGAAGCCGCCGCACAGTTACAGACGCAGCTGGATCAGTTGCAGACGCTGGGGGCCGGCACCCTGCTGGTCGGCCTTTGGGAGCGTATCTCCGCCCTGATCCTTCACCTGGGTCTTTCCCTGCTGGTTTGGGTGGCCGTCCGCAAAGGCGGCAAATGGTTGTGGCTGTTCCCCGCCGCCATCGCCCTCCACGCCCTTGTCGATGCCGGCGCCGTGCTGCTCCAGAAGTCAGCCGGCATGGTTACACTCGAACTCATCGTCACGGCCGAAGCCATTGCCGTCGCTGCTATCGGCTATCTGGTTGCCAAGAAGTTGTGAGCTTGTTATTCCGCCTGTCGTAATGGGCTTGCGCACTTTTAACGGGCAGTGAGACCGATAATCAGGAGTGCGCTGCCCAGCAGAACTCCGAAGGTTCCCAGAAAAGAGAATTTCTGTCCAGCCTGTTTCAGCAGATTGGTTCGGACATCATAGCATACGCCATCCTCGTTGAGGAAGAATTCCGTATAGTTTCGATGCTCCCGGCCGATTGAGCCCCAACCGTCCGTTTCGTAGTCTGTATAGAATTCTTCATAAACGAGGATGATTCCATCCGCCCCGTCGGAGACTTCGCGCGAAGGGGCGCCGAACGTCCGGACGATATCGGAATGGGGACGGCCGATCCACGTGAGTTCCATATCGGATTGCCGGGAAACATAACGGGGAGTCGTACAGGAAACGGCAGACAGGAGAAGGGCTGCAAATAGCAGGGAAGAGCAGCGTCGTGCGACTATTGTAAGGATACGGATTCTTTTCATGAAAGCAAGATAAAAAGAGGATACGCTTGATTCTTTATAATAACAAATATAGGCATTTTATCGTATTTTTGTCAGTACTAACAATTGTGAGGTATGCGAGGAAGAGTGGCGAAGGAAAAGTGGTCCAAGGGTGCGGCGTCGGGAATGGTGGCGTTGGTGTTTCTGATTTTGGGATTCCAGTTGGCGGTTTTTGTCTTGAAAGTAGCGGAGATGCCCGGTCAAGCCGGGCATGACGAGTTTACGCAGGCCGCTGGGGGAGTGATGGCAGTTGAGGAATCCTGTGACCAGGATGATTCAGGTAGTGTCATGTCAGGTATGACCGGACAACGGGAACCTGAGAAACCTGTGAGTGAGCCGGCACGAGGACCGAAACGGTCCAAATACGGCGGATATGAACGGCCGGCCGAAGAGGCCCGCCGGATGGTCGAATCTTTTCCGTTCAATCCCAATACCGTGACACGCGAGGACTTACAGCGGCTTGGCCTCTCTGCGCGTCAGGCCGAATCTATCGAAAACTATCGCAGCAAGGGCGGCCGTTTCCGCAGCAAGACCGATTTCCAGAAGATGTATGTGGTCTCCGACACCCTGTTTGCGCGTCTGGAGCCCTATATCGATATACCGAAACTCGAGTTGAATGGCGCCGACAGCGCGGCCTTGGTGTCGCTGCGCGGTATCGGTCCCTACTATGCCCGCAAGATTCTTGATTATCGCGACCGCCTGGGTGGATTCTGGCGGAAAGAACAACTTTTGGAAATCGAGGGCTTTGATGCCGACCGGTACGCCGGTTGCGCCGACGAAGTCACCGTTGATGACAGGAAGATTCGGAAAGTCGATCTCTGGCACGCATCAGACACCCTCTTGGCCCGCCACCCCTATCTTGGCCCGAAAGGCGCCCGCAGCATCGTCCGTTACCGCGAACTCTACGATTCTACGCGCTGGTCCCTTCCCGACCTGGCCGCCGAGCGCGTACTTTCACAAGAAATTATTGAAAAATTAGAAAAATATATTGTATTTCAATAAATATTTTTATATTTGCAGAAAAAATCGAGATACATTATATTTGCAAGTTAAGATGCCCGGTCAAGCCGGGCATGACGAAAGACAAAGATGCCCGATTAGATCGGGCATGACGGTAAGCCAATGATTGCGGCTATGAGGCTTGCGCCCGGCGCGGGTGTTATCGCGTAAGCGGAGCATTTTTCTGCGGAGCGTCGCGATAACAGAGCGCCCAAGCAAGCCGGCTGATGACGGATACAATTATTATATATATGTTAGAGTGTAAACACATTACCAAGGCCTTCGGCGATTTCAAGGCACTCGATGACGTATCGATTGCCGTACCCGAGGGAAAAATCTTCGGCCTGCTTGGCCCGAACGGTGCCGGCAAGACGACCCTGATCCGTATCATCAACAGGATTACCATCCCCACCGCGGGCGAAGTGATCCTCAATGGGAAACGCGTGGACGACGAAGACGTCCGCGCCATCGGCTACCTGCCCGAAGAACGCGGTCTGTTCAAGAAGATGAAGGTGGGCGAACAGTCCCTTTATCTGGCCCGGCTCAAGGGTATGAGCACGGCAGCCGCAACGGCTGAACTCAAGAAGTGGTTCATCCGCTTCGGCATCCAGAGCTGGTGGGACAAGAAAGTGGAAGAACTCTCCAAGGGCATGGCCCAGAAAGTCCAGTTCATCACTACCGTGTTGCATAAGCCCCAGCTGCTCATCCTTGACGAACCCTTCTCGGGCTTCGATCCGGTCAACGCCCAGATCATCCGCGACGAGATCCTCCGCCTGCGGGACGAAGGTACCACGATCATCCTCTCTACGCACAACATGGAATCGGTCGAGGAACTCTGCGACAATATCGCCCTGATCAACAAATCGCATCTCGTGGTAACCGGCGGCACCGATGCCATCCGTCGTGAGTATGGCTCCAACCAGGTGGAAGTGCTCTACCGGAGCAGCGAAGCTTTACCGCAGGGAAGTGCCTATACGGTCTTTTCCGACGAAGAACTTAAAGGAAGCCGCCGGGCCGTGCTGGATGTCTCCCCGGACTGCAGTTCTCGCGAAGTACTCGGCGAACTGATTGCTGCGGTCGACGTCGTGTCGTACCGCGAGCTGATCCCGCGCATGAACGACATCTTCATCAAACTGGTAACTGGAAAATAGGAGGGAAGTACCATGAACTGGAAAAAAGTAGGCATTGTCATCAGTCACGAATATACGACGCGTGTCCGCAAGAAATCATTCATCCTGACCACCCTGCTCACGCCCATCGGCATGGCCCTGCTGATCTGCGTTCCCATGCTGATCATGCTCTTCAGCGGAAACGAAAACCAGAAGGTGAAGGTGATCGACGAATCGGGCATCGTGGCCCCCTATCTCGAGAACAGCGAGCATACGACCTATGTGATGGGCACCGAAGGGGAGACGGTCGAATTGCTGAAAGATATTTTCGACTCATTGGATTATTATGCCATCGTCGGCATCTCCCCGCTCGACGAAAAGGGCGAGGTCTCCGTGGTCTCCTATTCGAAGGAACCGCTCAACATGGACCTCAAGACCTCCATCAACCGGGCGGTCAACAAGGCCGTTGAAAACCGCAAGCTGATGCAGTATGACATCCAGAATCTCGACGAAATCCTGGCTGACGTCAAGACCGACATCAAACTCAATTCGATGACGCTGACCAGCGATGGCGACGCCAAGGAAGACAGCGTGGAGATCTACATGGTCTTGTCGTACCTGATGAGTTTCCTCATCTACATGTTCGTCTTCATGTTCGGCACGATGGTCATGCGCAGCGTCATCGACGAGAAGAGCAGCCGCGTGGTCGAAGTGATCGTCTCCTCGGTCAAGAGCGTGGAGCTGATGATGGGCAAGATTATCGGTGTGGCGTTGGTAGCCCTCACGCAGTTCTTCATCTGGATTGCCTTGACGCTCATCATCGTGACGGCGGTCAATGCCATTGCCGGACCGAAGCTCCTGCAGAATATGGGCGGCATGGAGACCGTCCTGGCGGCAGCCGGCGAGGACAGCCACATCGGCCCCGAGGATATGGCAGCCGTCCTGGAACAGGCCAGCCAGGAATCGGATGCCTCCGGTCTGGTCAAGATCCTCGCCCAGGTCAAGGATCTCGACTGGGGTTACATCATCGGTTGCTTCCTGATCTATTTCCTGCTGGGCTATCTGCTCTATGCCTCGATGTTCGCCGCCATCGGCGCGGCCGTGGACAACGAGGCCGATACGAACCAGTTACAGTTGCCGGTCACCATCCCGCTGATCATTGGCCTGTTCATCATGCTCCACACGTTCGAGCATCCCAACAGCGCTCTGTCGGTGTGGACCTCCATTATTCCATGGACCTCGCCGATGGTCATGCTGGCCCGCATTCCGTTCGGCGTCGTGCCCGCCTGGCAGTTGATTCTTTCCATCGTCCTGCTGCTGCTCACCTTCCTGGCCACGGCTTGGTTCTCGGCCAAGATCTACAAGATCGGCATCCTGACCTACGGCAAGAAGTCCACATTCAAGGACCTGCTCAAGTGGATGAAACTCAAAGACTGACATACATGAAACGAATCCTGCTGCTGTCCGTGCTGCTCCTCGCCTGTCTGGGCGAGGCAGCCGCGCAGTTTACTTACAAATGGACCCCGGTCCCGATGGATTCCACCTGGGACACGATGAAAGATTTCCGGGCTACGCAGACCATCGAGAAGTATGGGCCGCAAGTTGCTCCGCTTCAGGAAATCATCGGTTATTCTGAAGATGAGTACAGTAGCCGCAGGCCTGAGAGCGGTCTCTCGAACTTTGCGGCCGACGTCATCAAGGCCATTGCCGAGAAGAAAACCGGTGACAAGGTCGATGTGGCCATGACCAATTATGGCGGCATCCGCACCAGCCTTCCCAAAGGGGCCGTGCGTGTGTATGACATCTTCTCGATTTTCCCTTTCGACAATTACCTTGTGACTTTTGACATCAAAGGTTCCGACCTGCGCCGTTTCCTGGACCAGATGATTTCACGGCGGCGCGTAGAGGCGCTCAGCGGTGTCGAGATCGTGATTACCGGCAAGCAGGCCGACAAACTCCTGGTGGCGGGTGCGCCCATCGACGACGGCCGCGTTTACAAGTTCGCCACCATCAACTTCCTGATGGACGGTGGCGACGGGGTCGTACTTTCCGATGTTGCCTTCAACCGCAAGGATACGGGTATCTGGATCCGCGACGCCATTGTAGAATATCTCAAAGAGCAGATGGCGCGGGGCGAGAAGATCGTCCTTCAGCCCGACGGCCGCATTCAATATACGGATTGGGAGGAGAGAAGACGATGAAAAGAACCATTCTGACACTACTGGCCGTGCTTGTGTGCGCGGTCTCGCTTCCGGCACAGGACTTGGTGATCCTGCACACCAACGATACCCACAGCCAGATTGAACCGGTCCGCGTGGGGTACAACAAGGGATTAGGCGGTGTAGAACGCCGGCTCCAGTATATCGACAGCATGCGTACCAAGTACGGCAAACGCAAGGTGCTCCTGCTCGATGCCGGCGACTTCAACCAGGGTACCCCTTATTACACGGTGGCCCACGGCGACCTGGAGGTGGAACTGGTCAATCTGATGGGCTACGATGTGATGACGCTTGGCAACCATGAGTTCGACAACGGGCAAGAGGACCTGGCCCGCCGACTGAAGAAATGTCGTCATAAAACCGTCACTTGCAACTACGATTTCTCGAACACGCCCCTCAAGAAACTGGTAAAGCCTTGGGTGATCGTGCGTCGCGGAGGCATGAAGATCGGCATTATCGGGACGACTTCTTATCTGGAGGGTGTGGTGCTCAAGTCGCATCTCGACGGCCTGGTCCGGCTCAATTCCATCGAAGAGGTCAACAAATGGGCGGATTTTCTGAAAAACAAGAAGCATTGCGACCTGGTGATCCTGCTGTCTCACTTCGGTTATGAGGGCGGTTCGCCGGAACGCCCGTCCGACGTGGTGATGGTGGAGAATTCCCACAACCTCGACCTGGTGGTCGGCGGACACAGCCACACCTATCTCAAAGAGCTCCGCGAGGTCAAAGACCTTGACGGACGCATCGTGCCCATCTCGCAATGCGGTGGGCAGGGCATTGTGGTCGGGACGTGGGAGATCACTCGCGCTCGACCTTGAGCTGCTCGATATGGCTTGTAGCGTCGGTGGTCTTGACGTAAAGGATAACCCGGAAGCGTTCGCCACCGGCGCTCAATGAGCCGACGGCGTATTTCATGGGTGCTTTTCCGCTCTTGTGGATAACGGTAAACTTCTTGGGGGTATAGTTGGCGAAAAAGTTCTTCATGATGAGCCGGGCCTGGTTCCGGGTGCAGTTGTTGACGGCACCGAGCATATCGAGTTCAAGGTTGTCGGCGAACCAGGCGGAAAGTTTGTCGTAATCGCCGGACTGAAGATATTTGCCGATGGGCGTAAAGACATCCTGACCGTTATCCTGGGCCGCGGAGGGTCCGGCGGTCAGCAGGAGGAAAAACAGGGAGGCAAGCCAAAACACTTTCTTCATCGTTCTCACTTTTTTTGACGAATTGCAACATATTCAAAAATCACGCCATGAAAATCAGGGTACTCTTTACGGGAAAGACGGTCGATCCATGGATCAAGGAAGGTGTCGCGGAGTATGCGGGGCGTATCCGGCACTATGTGCCTTTCGAACTGATCGAACTGCGTGATGACGACCAGATTCTCAAGTCCTTGCGCAGTACCGACCACCTGGTGCTGCTGGATGAGCGCGGTGGGACTTTTTCTTCGCTAGATTGGGCACGGAATTTGGAGCAGAAAGCCGCGCATCTCCCGAAGGATCTGGTTTTTGTAATTGGCGGTCCTTATGGCTTTCCGCCGGCGGTCCAGGCCCGTTGCCAGGAGCGACTTTCGCTGTCGCGGATGACCTTCTCCCACCAGCTGGTGCGTCTGGTCTTCCTCGAGCAACTGTACCGCGCCTTGACGATCATCCGGGGGGAGCCCTATCATCACGAATGAGCAAGATACGTCCGCTTCTGCTTCGACTCCGCCGCTTCCTGGTACGGTACGGCAGTTTCATCCTCTTCGGGGTGGCACTGCTGTTGCTCGGCCTTTCCGGTATCCGGCCCGACTATGAGGCGCGTCTTCGCCGCCAGAAGAATCGTGTGGAGCGTTCTCTCCATAAACGGGAACTCCTGGCAGAGCGTTATTCATACAAGGCCATGCAGGCCATGGACCAGGACTGGATCGATTTCGACGACATGCCCGACGACATCGTGCTTTACTGTTATCAGGCTGACACGATGAAGAGCTGGACGCATCAGTTCCCCATCAGCAATGACGAGGTGGACGTCTATCCGTATTCGTACCGTCTCCAGTTCATGAGCAACCGGAACCTCTATGCCACACCGCTTGCCTATATCGGCACGCGCGAGAAATACGTCAACCTGGGCTCAGCGTGGTATGTGGTAACCACCCATTTTACCGATGACAAGCGGACCAAAGTGGTAACAGGCATCCTCATCAAGACGGATTATCCCAGCAATGCCATTCCCAACATCGTCAACAAGCACATTCATTTGAAAGACGGTTACACGACCCTGGCCATCAATGACGATGACACGGCCATTGTGTATGGCATCGAGAATGAACCGCTCTTTTCCGTCGTGCCGCCCAGTCCTCCGTCACCGGGTCATGGCAATATGTCGCTTCGCTGGATTGCTTTCGCCCTGATGCTGCTGGCTGTGTTCCCCTATCATTACCGGCACCATACCTGGCGTACCTTTTGGCTGGCAGTCTGCACGCTGACGATTGTGCGCCTGCTGGCTTTCTACTATGTCGCCAAAGGGTATGCCACGGGAGAACTGTTTTCGCCGGTACTCTATGCAGACACGGCGCTTTTCAATTCCCTGGGTAGTTTGCTGTTCAACAACATCGCCGTGGCTTTCGCCTTTTATGCGCTCTTCGTGATGCGTTATCGCATCCACAAGACGATGGAAACGCGTCCGCACAGGGCGCGCTATGTTGTGGTATCCCTGCTGATTGTGGCGACTCTCGCTTTGATGGGCTACATCCATTTCGTGATGCGGTCGCTGCTGCGCAATTCCGGCATCGTCATGGAACCGTACCGTCTCTCCGAGATCGGTCTGTACGCCATCCTGTGCTACCTGACCTTCGCCATGCTGTTCCTGGCCCTGATCTACCAGATCTATATGGTGGTCATGCTCATCCGTCGGGATGCGCGGATCAACTTGTTCTCCTGGAGCAACATCGTTCTCTATGTGCTGGCCATTTCGCTCTATTGCGAAGTGGCGATGAGCATTTACGGTTTGAACAAGGAATATGAAAGCAACCGGGTCAATACCAGCAAGCTGGCCATTGAGCGGGACCTCTCGCTGGAGATGTTCCTGCGCGAAATGGAGCCAGCCATCCAGAGCGATCCCTTTATTTCAGTCCTGACTTCGGTAGGCGGGGCGGAACTGATCAAGAACCGCATGATGGAGCGCTACCTCTACAGCGATGTCGTTCGCAACTACGACATCACACTCTCCACGTGCTCACAGAACAACTTGATCACGCTGGGGCAGGGGACTGAACCGGTGGGCTGCTTCTCTTTCTATGAGAACATGATCAAAGAATATGGGGTCCCGCTGGAGTCCGGCTCCAACATCTATTATCTGCACGATTACAACGGGCGGGCTTCTTATCTGGGCATGTTCACTTATTTCGATCCTTCCACCTATCAGGTGTCAAGGCTCTTCTTGGAACTGGAGTCAAAGTATAAGAACGACGTGCTGCTCAACCCGCTCGATGCGGTGACAGCCCGTTCCGTAACGGCCGCATCACTGTCCCGGCGCTACTCATATGCCCGTTATTCCGATGACCGGCTGGTGTCCTATGGAGGTAGTTACGTCTATCCTGTGGCACCGCCGAGCGATATTGATGTCGGTTATACGATGCTTACCCGGAACGGATACGTGCATTTTGTCAACCGTTTGTCAGACGAGGATATTACGGTTATCTCCCGGACTAAGCGGCCGTTCTTTCCGCATGTGGTGTCGTTCTCGTATCTGGCGCTTTTCTTTGGCTTTTACGTGCTGTTATTCACCCGGCGCTGGCGGAAAGAAAAGTTGTTCAACCTGCCGAAACATTCCCTCAAGCGGAAGATCACGCTGCTGATCACCTTCACGATGGTGTTGGCGCTCGGAACAATGGGCATCGGATCGGTTGTTTTCGTGATGCGGCTCAACCGGGCGAACAACCGCGAGGCGATGGATGCGGTCATGTCGTCGGCCCAGACGGCGTTGGCGGAGCCTTGCCGTTATGCGATGCGCTACAATGAGATCAACACGCCGGAACTGTTCTCGGCGATGGAGGAGTTCACCCGGATTACGCGAAACGACCTCAATCTCTATAACATACACGGCGAACTGATCCGTTCCACCAAACCGGAACTGTTCGATCAGTTCCTGGTCGGCAAACGGATGAACAACCGGGCCTTCCGGCAGATTGTCAAGCAGCGTCAACTGCGCTTCGTCGAATTGGAAAACATTGCCGGTGTCCGATTCTTTTCCATCTACGAGCCGGTATTCAACGGGGACGGTTCGATGGTTGCCATCGCCAATGTTCCTTATTTCAACCGGAGCGAGGACGTGACCAGTGCTACGGCAACGACAGTTTCTGCCGTCATCAACATCTATCTGGTCCTCCTGCTGGCTGCCATTGCGCTGGGCGCCATCATCTCCAACTCGCTTTCCAAGCCGCTGGTCGAGATTAAGGAACGCATCGACCGGCTGGCCTTGACCGGCAACCGGCGGATCCGGTACCGCAACTCGAAAGACGAACTCGGTGTCCTGATCAACTCTTACAACAAGATGGTGGAAGACCTGGAAGAGAGTACGCGGCAACTGGCCCAGAACGAGCGGGAGCAAGCCTGGAAGGAAATGGCCCGCCAGATTGCCCACGAAATCAAGAATCCGCTCACGCCCATGAAACTCAGCATCCAGTATCTGATGCGGATGAAGGAAGCTGGCGTTCCTGGGTGGGAGGACAAACTGGAGAGTGTCAGCAAGTCCTTGCTTGAACAGATCGATACGTTGTCGCAGACGGCTACGGAATTCTCGTCGTTCGCACGTTTCTTCAGCGAAGAGATCACCCGTGTCGATCTGGACGCGCTGATCGCAGAGCAGAAGGAGTTCTTCGACAACCGGGAAGATCTGGCCATCGAATATTGCCGTCCCGAATCGGGCGAAGCACTCGTTGATGCCCGCCGCAGCCAATTGGCACGTGTGCTGGTCAATCTGATTACGAACTCCGTACAAGCCATCGACAGTGCCGGCCTCGAGGATGGACACATTCGAATTTCACTTTCCCCGGCCCGCATCGCAGAGGCCGATGGCTGGCGGATCGACGTGGAAGACAACGGCCCCGGAGTCAGCGAAGAAGACTTGCCCAAACTGTTCACGCCCAACTTCACGACGAAGAAGACGGGCACCGGTCTCGGTCTGGCCATCTGCCGGAGCATCATCGAACAGAGTCAGGGCACCATCAGTTACAGCCACTCCGAACTGGGCGGCGCCCGGTTCACGATCTTGTTACCCGTTGCTGAATGATGGCAAGTCTGGCCTGACTTCCCGTCATGCCCGACCGCTTCCGTCATGCCCGACCGCTTCCGTCATGCCCGACCTGATCGGGCATCTCTTTGATTATTTTTGCCGCACGAAGACCTGCAGGACGCAGCCGGTGTAGTCAAAATGACTGCGGAGCTTGTTCTCCAGAAAACGCTTGTAGGGATCGCGGATGTACTGCGGCAGGTTGCAGAAGAACGCGAAACTGGGCGACGGGGTAGGAAGTTGGGTGATATACTTGATTTTGATGTATTTCCCTTTCCAGGCGGGCGGGGGATAGTTTTCGATTTCGGGCAACATCACCTCATTGAGCTGTGAGGTGGGGATGCGGCGGGAATAGTTGGCGTAAACATGGTCGGCTGCTTCCAACACGTCCATGATCCGTTGCTTGTTGGTGGCGGAGGTGAAGATGACCGGGATATCGCTCATCGGGGCGATGCGCTTCTCGATGGCAGCTTTGTACTCCTTCATCGTGTTGGCGGTCTTTCCCTCGACCAGGTCCCACTTGTTGACCACGATGACACATCCTTTGCGGTTGCGGACGATCAGATTGAAGATCGACATGTCCTGCGCTTCGATGCCGCTGGTGGCGTCGATCATCAGGATGCAGACGTCGGAGTTCTCGATGGCCCGGATGGAGCGGAGTACGCTGTAGAACTCGAGATCTTCGGTCACTTTGGCCTTTTTACGCAGGCCGGCCGTGTCCACGATCATGAATTCATGACCGAATTTGTTGTAATGGGAGGCGATGGCGTCGCGGGTTGTCCCAGCCACCGGTGTGACGATGTTCCGTTCTTCGCCCAGCAGGGCGTTGGTCAGCGACGATTTGCCGACGTTCGGCTTGCCGACGATGGTGAAGCGGGGAAGCCCCTCATAGGGATCCTCCACATCGCGGGTCTCCTTCGGAAGGAGTTCCACCACTTTGTCAAGCAAGTCGCCGGTGCCGCTGCCTGTGGCGGCGGCGATGGCCATCGGATCGCCGAGCCCCAGGCCGTAGAACTGATAGCTGTCGTACATCTTGTCGCCCGTATCCACCTTGTTGACGGTGAGGATCACCGGCTTGCGCTGGCGGCGGAGGATGTCGGCAATTTCCTCGTCGAAGTCAGTGATGCCGGTGGCGGCCTCCACCATGAAGAGGACGAGGTCGCACTCCTCGATGGCGATGAGTACCTGTTTGCGGATCTCTCCTTCAAAAACGTCGTCGCTGTTTGACGTGAAACCGCCGGTGTCAACCACCGAAAATTCATGGCCACACCACTCGCATTTGCCGTAATGGCGGTCACGGGTTACGCCCGCCGTCTCGTCGACGATGGCCTGGCGGATACCCACCAGCCGGTTGAACAACGTCGATTTGCCCACATTCGGGCGTCCTACGATAGCTACCAGATTCATATTACCTCCGTTATCCCCGACTTGACCGGGGATCTTTTACGCCGCAAAGGTATCAATAATCCGAGATTCTGCCAAGCCAAACGGAGATCGGGCAGGTCACTCCGTTTAGCGGTACTCGATCTCCTCGATCCAGCCGCTCCACTGGTTGAAGTACAGGTTGCCGCCGGCCCATTCCACTTCACCGCGCTGGAAGTCTACCGTTTCGCTGCGGATGAACTTTTTGGCCGGATAGTACTGGCCGGAGTAATCGCTGTTGCAGATCAGGCGGTATGCGTCGAGCCCTTTGGTGTAGAAGAAGTATTCGTCTTCATTCTCTTTCACACCGTCGCGGCCACGGCCGAACGACACGTCGGTCGGCACCCAACCGATGCCCTCGTAATATACTTCGCTCCAGTCGTGCATGTTGACGGCGCCCGGATGCAGCATCCAACCGCTTTGCCAGCGGGCAGGAACTCCTGCGGCGCGGCAGAGCGTCACCAGCAGCAGTCCCACTTGGCCGCAGTCGCCGTGCTTGTTTTCCAGCACGTACATCGGAATGTTCTCGATGGTGGAGTACTCGCGGGCACTGGCCCAGGGGAAATTATCCACAATCCAGCCGTAGATTGACTTGACTTTCAGGTAGGGGTTGTCGATACCCGCAGTCAACGAATCGGCCAGGGACCGGATCCGGTCGGTAAAGACAATGTGGGTCTTACGCTCGGCCGTATAGGTCTTGTAAAGGTCTGAAGTCGTGTCGTAAGGCTTGCAGTCTTCCGGCTGGAAGTCGTACCATTCATTGTAGCCGGTAAACGAGAACGTATAGGAGAAGACCGTGGGCTTGCCCGCCTCGGCCACTTTCTCCATGTAGATGCTCTTGTGCTCCACGGCGTCGGGCGCGATGATGTAATTCGGCTCGGAAGCGGTGACCAGCTTCACGTCGGTCATGCTGTCCTGGTCTTCGCGCGGATAGGGCATCCAGGCGCGGATCGTTTCCCCGGCCGGCACGACGTCGGGCTTGACGGTCAGTTCGTACCGGATGAGGAATTCCACGGGTTTTACCAGATTCTCGCCGGTTGCGCGGACAGTGGCGATCACTTCGCGGTTGTAGTCGTCGAGATAGACATCTTCCACATCACGCGTAACGCCGTTGACGGCTTGGAAAACCTTGCGGGCTTCGGGATCGATGCGGAACAGATTGCGTCCGGCATTGCGGAAATAACGTTTCTGGCCGTCGATGACGCGGCCTTCCAGGGCTTTGGAGGCTTCCCATGCCGCCACCTGCTCTTGGGTGAGGTCGGGATAATAAGGCTTCAGATACGCGACGATGAAGGCGCTGTCACGCGAGAAGTCGATGGCGATGCGGGCATCCCGTTCGGCCTCCGTGATGTCGAGCGTAGGGTCGCCTGTAGAAGCGCGATGTCCACACCCGCAAATGGCGAGTGTGGACATCAGGACAAGAAGGATTCTGCGCATGGCGCCGGGTTATTTGACGCGCTCGCCGTAGGAACGGTCCGTGGTGTTGACGCGGATCTTGTCGCCCTGGTTGATGAAGAGCGGAACCATGATGATGGCGCCCGTTTCGAGCGTGGCTTCCTTGAGCGCATTGGTCGAAGCCGTGTTGCCCTTGACGGCGGGCTCGGTATAGGTGACTTCCAACTCGACGTAGGTGGGGAGTTCGCAGGTGAGGCAGCGTTCCTCCTCGCCATCCACATGGAATACCATCTGGACGATCTGGCCTTCTTTCATCAGGTCGGAATTCTCGACGATGTCCTTCTCAAGCTTGATTTGGTCGAAGGTTTCGTTGTTCATGAAGTTGAACCCGTCTTCTTCGGCATAGATGAATTGATACTCGCGGTGCTCGACCGTGATGACATCGATCTTCTCGCCCGCGTTCCAGGTCTTCTCCAGAATACGACCATTTTCGAGGTTGCGGAGTTTGGACTTGACGAAAGCGGGGCCTTTGCCCGGCTTCACGTGCTGGAACCATACGATAGAGCAGGGTTTTCCTTCGAAATTGAGGTAAAGTCCGTTCTTGAAATCAGCTGTTGTTGCCATAAAACTGTGATAATATTTTGATGATTATTATTCCATTACATCCTGCAAAGATATAAAAATTTCTTCTAGTTGCCACTTAGGTGTGGAGGTGGCTCCACAAATCCCTACCGTGTCACCGTCCCGGAGCCAGGAGCGGTCGATCTGAGAGGCGTTTTCCACCCAGTAGGTACGGGCATTGACACTGCGGCAGAGGTCGAAGAGCACCTTTCCGTTTGAGCTTTCACGTCCGCTGACGAAGAGGATCACGGAGTGGCTGGCGGCAAAGGCGACCAGAGATTTGTGCCGCTGGGCAACCTGACGGCAGATGGTATCATACACTTCTGCGTCAGGACGCCGCGCGCGGATGCAGTCTGCGATGCGGCGAAATTCATCGGGGTCCTTGGTGGTCTGGGAGAAGAGCGCCACGGGATGGGAGAAGTCGATGGTATCCACCTCTTCGATACAGCCGATGACGATAGCTTCTCCGTCAGTCTGGCCGACCAGGCCATTGACCTCGGCATGTCCTTTTTTTCCGAAGATTACCACTTGTCCGCCTTCCGCGCGGAGGCGCTGCCAGGTTTCCCGGACACGTTCCTGCAGCCGGAGCACCACGGGGCAGGTGCAGTCGATGACCTGAAGATCGTTCTGCCGGGCCAGTTCGTAGGTTTCGGGCGGCTCGCCGTGCGCCCGCACCAGGATTACATCGTGGTGCAACTGGCGGACCTCGTCGATGGAAAGGATTTCGAGTCCTTTCTTCTTGAGCCGTTCCAGTTCTACGGAATTGTGGACGATGGCGCCAAGCGAGTAGAGCCGGGCGCTGTATTGCAGATAATTTTCAGCCTGCTGGACGGCGCGTACGACACCGTTGCAGAAGCCGGACCGGGGATCGATCTCGACCGTCAACCTCATAGCAGCTGGAGATTGAACCGCTCGCGGAGGATCGCGTCGAGCCATACCAACTGCTCCTCTACGGTCATGTGGCTGTTATCGAGCACGATGGCGTCCTCGGCCTGCCGCAGCGGATTCATGGCCCGGTGGGAGTCGATATAGTCGCGTTCCTGGACGTTTTTGAGTACTTCCTCGAAACTCGGATGCTGCCCGGCTTGCTCCATCTGCAGGACGCGGCGCTGCGCGCGGATTTCCGCATCTGCCGTCATGAAGATCTTCAGGTCGGCATTCGGGAAAACGGCCGTGCCGATGTCTCGCCCGTCCATGACACAGCCTTTCGCACCGAACCGGTGCAGTTGTTCGTCCACGAAGTTACGGACGAAGGGCAAGGTTGCGATCGGACTTACGTTGCGGGCTACTTCCAGTTCGCGGATTTTGGCCGAGACATCTTCATCGCCCAGGAACACACGCATCGTGCCGTCGGACTTCGGCAGGACGGAGATTTCGATCTTGCCCAGCAGGATGTCTTCCTGGAGCTGACGTTCGCGGATGGTTCCGTTCCATTCGATCTCTTCGTGCTGGAGCGCATACAGTGTGACGGTGCGGTAGAGGGCGCCGCTGTCGAGGTAGAGGATGCCCAGCCGGCGGGCGATTTCCACGGCGAAAGTTCCCTTCCCGGTGGAAGAGTAGCCGTCGATGGCGATGATGATGTGGGTCATGGCAGTTAAATCTCTTCCACAAAAGTATGAAATAATGTCTATCTTTGCAATCCATACCTTTACAAATCGTATCTGCCATGAAGGTCCTGATCATCGACGACGAACGAAGCATCCGCAACACACTCAAGGAAATCCTGGAATTCGAAGGCCATGAGGTGGCCACCGCTGAAGACGGCAAGCAGGGCGTGGACAAGGCGCAGGCCGACAACTACGACGCCATCTTCTGCGACATCAAGATGCCCGTGATGGACGGCAATGAAGTGCTTGCGACCCTCGTGGCCGCCGGCTGCGAATCGCCCATCATCATGATTTCCGGCCATGGTGACATCGACACGGCAGTCAAGTGCATCAAGAACGGCGCTTACGACTTCATCCAGAAGCCGCTCGACCTGAACCGCATCCTGATCACTCTGAAGAATGCCACCGACAAGACCACGCTGGTCAAGGAGACGGTCAGCCTCAAGAAAAAGATCCAGAGCAAATACGAAATCGTAGGTAATTCCCCAGCCATCGAGCATATCAAGGAAATCGTGGACCGTGTCGCCGCTACCGATGCCCGCGTCCTGATCATGGGCGCAAATGGTACCGGCAAGGAACTCGTGGCGCGCCGCCTCCATGACAAGAGTCCCCGTTCCGCCGCCCCGTTCATCGAGGTCAACTGCGCCGCCATCCCGAGCGAACTCATCGAGAGCGAATTGTTCGGCCACGAGAAGGGCGCCTTTACCTCGGCTATCAAACAGCACAAAGGCAAGTTCGAACAGGCGGAAGGCGGTACGCTTTTCCTCGATGAGATCGGCGACATGAGCCTTGCTGCGCAGGCCAAGGTGCTCCGCGTCCTGCAGGAAAAGAAACTGTCCCGCGTGGGCAGTGACAAAGACATCACGGTCAACGTCCGTGTGGTGGCCGCCACAAACAAGAACCTGACCGACGAAATTGCAAAAGGCCATTTCCGCGAAGATCTCTATCACCGGCTCAGTGTCATCGTGATCCATGTTCCGGAGTTGAAAGAGCGCATCGAGGACATTCCGCTGCTGATGGACTATTTCATCGACCAGATCAGCAAGGAGAGCGGCATGATGAAGAAAAAGGTTCTGCCCGACGCCATCACCGCCCTTCAGAAACTCCCCTGGACCGGCAACATCCGCGAGCTTCGCAACGTTGCCGAGCGCCTCATGATCCTCTGCGGTCCGGAAATCACCGCCGCTGACGTCGTCGCCTATGCTACGCCTTCGATTTAGCCGAGGGACAAGCGTCCGACAAACCACAGCCGCTGCAGCATCCATGGCTGCAGCGGTTTTGTTTCTTGCCGCCGCGTCGGGGAAGCCACAGGACCAGGAAGAGGGTCGCGGCTATGACCAGCAGGACGATAAGGGTCGGGAGATTCATAGGATACTTGTGAACTGGTATGCCAGGAAGGCGACGCCCCAAGCGACTAAACATTGGAAGATGACCATCCAGACGGCCAGTTTGCCGCCCAGTTCCCGTTTGACCGCAGCAATGGCAGCTACGCAAGGCGTGTAGAGCAGGCAGAATGCCAGCATGGAGACGGCCGTGGCCGTAGTGAGGACAGCCGTGACATCCAGCACTTCCATGGTGGAAACCACGCTTTCCTTGGCGAGGAAACCGGTGATAAGCGCCGTGACGATACGCCAGTCACCCAAGCCGAGGGGTTGGAATACAGGCGCGACCACACCGGCGATCCGGGCCAGCATACTGCCTTCACCATCCACCAGGTTGAGGCGGAAATCAAACGACTGGAGGCACCAGATGACGATTGATGCGACGAAGATTACCGTGAAGGCGCGCTGCAGGAAGTCCTTGGTTTTGTCCCAGAGCAGATGGGCCACGTTCTTGGCACCCGGCATCCGGTAGTTGGGCAGTTCCATGACGAAAGGTGCTGGCTGGTTGTCGGGATGGATCCATTTGGAGAACAGGGCGACCAGGATGCCGATCAGGATGGCTGACAGGTACAAGATAACCAGTACGACACCCCCGTGACCGGGAAAGAAGGCCGCGGTGAAGAAGGCGTAGATTGGAATCTTGGCCGAGCAGCTCATGTAAGGTGTCAGCAGGATGGTCAACCGCCGGTCGTGGGCGGAAGGCAGGGTACGCGTGGCCATGATGGCCGGTACGGAACAGCCGAAGCCGATCAGCAACGGGACAATGCTTCGGCCGGTCAGGCCGAGATTGCGGAGCAATTTGTCGCTGACGAAAGCCACACGGGCCATGTAGCCGCTGTCTTCCAGCAACGACAGGAAGAAGAACAGGATGATGATGATCGGCACGAAACTCACCACGGTGCCGACGCCGCCGAAAATGCCGTCCACTACCAGCGACTGGACGGCCGGACTGACGCCCCAGCGCGCCAGGGCATCGCCCGTCAAATTGGCGAGCCAGTTGATTCCCTGGTCCAGCAAGTCCTGGAGTGGTGCCCCCAGCACATCGATCGACAGCCAGATGACCAGCGACATGACGGCGATGAAGATCGGAAGTGCCGTCCATTTTCCGGTCAGGATGTTGTCGATACGGCGGCTCCGCCGGTATTCCCGGCTTTCATGCGGCTTGATGACGGTCTTGTCGCAGAGTTTCCGGATGAATGTGTAACGCATGTCGGCCATGGCCGCATTGCGGTCAAGGCCCCGTTCCTCTTCCATCTGGACGATAATGTGTTCGATCATCTCTTTCTCATTGGGCTGGAGCTCGAGTGCGTTCTCGACAGCCGTATCGCCGTCGATCAAGCGGCTGGCTGCATAACGGACCGGCAGGTCGGCGTGCCGTGCATGATCTTCGATCAGATGCATGATGCCGTGCAGGCAGCGATGTACCGCACCTCCGAAATCGTCTTTGTCGCAGAAGTCCTGCCGGGCCGGCTTTTCCTGGAAGCGTGCGACATGGATGGCGTGCTCCACCAGCTCCTCGATGCCTTCGTTCCGGGCTGCGGAAATGGCTACGACCGGCAGCCCGAGCGCCTCCTCCAATTCGTTGACACGGATGGAGCCGCCATTGCCGCGCACCTCGTCCATCATGTTGAGAGCCAGGACCATCGGGACTTCAAGCTCCATCAGCTGCATGGTCAGGTACAGGTTGCGTTCGATGTTGGTCGCATCGATGATGTTGATGATGCCGTGCGGGTGTTGCCGGATGATGAAATCGCGGGAGACAATCTCCTCGGCGGTATAGGGAGCCAGCGAATAGATACCGGGCAGGTCAGTGATCCGGGTTTCAGGATGGCGGCGGATGACGCCGTCCTTGCGGTCGACCGTCACGCCGGGGAAGTTCCCGACATGTTGGTTCGAGCCGGTAAGCTGGTTGAAGAGTGTCGTTTTGCCGCAGTTCTGGTTGCCGGCCAACGCAAAAGTGAGTGTCGTTTCCTTCGGCAGCGCGTTCTCGTGTTCCTTATCGTGGTATTTTCCGCCTTCCCCCAAGCCCGGGTGCTCATTTTCATGCGGTTCGTCCGGCGGCATGACGTGGGCTTCAGGTTCGGCCGGTTCGACCTCGATGCGGGCGGCATCTGCCTTGCGCAGGGAGAGCGCGTAACCATGGATTCGCAGCTCCATGGGATCTCCCAAGGGCGCCAGTTTGGCCAACTTGACCACCGTGCCCGGGATAATGCCCATATCAAGCATGTGTTGGCGCAGGGCTCCTGTTCCGCCAACGCGGAGAATGCGGCCCCAGCCGCCTACTTTCAATTGATCTAAAGTCTTCATAGTGGAATTTCGGGACAAAGATCGGCATTGTCCGCCAGCGGAACAATACCAACAAATAATGAGTAAAACCCCGGGATTTTGCTATCTTTGTATGCTATGACGGAGATTATCATCAACGGGACTCAGGACCTGCCGCGGGCGGCGCGGGCCTTTCTTGCCCACAAAGGGACGGCCAACGTCGTGGCTTTTTATGGCGCGATGGGCGCAGGCAAGACCACGTTCATCACGGCGGTCTGCGAAGTGCTGGGCGTGCGCGACGTGGTGTGCAGCCCGACGTTCACCATCGTCAACGAATACCGCGACAAGGCGGGTGAGCCGGTCTATCATTTCGATTTCTACCGCATCAACAAACTTTCGGAAGCGCTCGACATCGGGGTGTTCGAATACTTCGACTCCGGGGCGCTCTGCCTGGTGGAATGGCCCGAAATGATCGAGGAACTGCTGCCGGAAGATGCACTCAAGGTGCAGATCCTGGTCGAAGACGCCGAAACGAGAACCTTGTTATTCTGACTGATAATATGAAACGACTCCTCCTGCTGACTGTCCTGCTGGCATCGCTGGCCGCCTGCGGCGGAAAACCTCAGCCCCAGGCCCCCAGGTATGCTCCCACGCCCGAAATTCTGCCGGGAGCCACGAATCTCGAAGCCTATCTCCCGCTCCTGGAAGGGAAACGGGTCTCGATCCTCTCGAACCAGACAGGATTGGTCGCTCCGGGACGGCACGTCCTCGACACGCTGCTGTCGCTGGGCGTGAACGTAGTGTCGATTTTCTCGCCGGAACACGGTTTCCGCGGCACGGCCGACGCCGGCGAACTCGTGAAGAGCTCGGTCGACGGGCCGACCGGCGTCCCTATCCGCTCGCTCTACGACGGAAAGGGCGGCCTTCCTTCCGATGAGGCGGTCGACGAATTCGACGTCCTGGTGTTCGACCTGCAGGACGTGGGCTGCCGTTTCTACACCTATAATGTTACGATGGGCAAGATGATGGGCGTCTGTGCCGCACACGGCAAGCCCATGATCGTCCTGGACCGCCCCAACCCCATCGGCTTCTACGTGGATGGCCCGATCCTCGACATGAAATACAAGTCCGGAGTAGGGTACTGGCCCATCCCGGTCTGCCACGGCATGACATTGGGTGAGCTGGCACAGATGATCAACGGCGAAGGCTGGCTGCCCGACGGCATCCGCTGCGACCTGACCGTGATTCCGTGCCGCAACTATACCCACCAGTCGCACTATGTGCTGCCGGTCAAGCCTTCGCCAAACCTGCCCGACATGCGTTCCATTTACCTCTATCCTTCGCTGTGTTATTTCGAGGCTACACCGGTCAGTCTGGGACGCGGTACCGACAGTGCCTTTCAGATGTACGGACATCCGAACATGAAAGGCTACCGCTATTCTTTCACGCCCCGCAGTGTCGAAGGTGCCAAGAATCCTCCGCAGCTTGACCGGGAGTGCTGGGGTGTGGACTTGCGCACAGAGCCTTCTGACGAGGTAGTAAACGCCGCTGGCATCAACCTCGAATATGTAATCGACGCTTACAACAACCTCAATCTTGACGACCATTTCTTCCGTTCCTTCTTCGAACTGCTCATCGGCCGCGATTATGTGCGCAAGATGATCAAGGAGGGATCTTCTGCCGCCGAGATCAAGGCGAAATGGGCCGATGACGTGGCTGCATTTAAGGAACAACGCAAACCCTATCTGCTCTATGACGAATAGCTCTGTTATTGGAATTGACTTGGGAGGTACCAAGGTTGCGGCGGCGCTGCTGTCGCGCACGGGAGAGACGATCTGTAAAACCTACCGGCTGCTTGCCGGTGCCACTGGCTCCGCTGTGGGCGCGCTCGTGGCCGAAGCCATTCAGGAATTGCGCAGGCAGCAGCCGGACATCCCGGTCGAGGCGGTGGGCGTCTGCGTCCCCGGCATCGTTTATTCGAAGAAAGGCACGGTGTGGGCGCCGAACATTCCCGGTTGGGACGACTATCCCCTGCAGCGGGAACTGGCAGCAGCGGTGAACGATCTGTCGGTCCGCATCGCGGTCGAGAGCGACCGCACCTGCTACATTCTGGGTGAAGTCTGGAAAGGCGCGGCCCGCGGTTGCACCGACGCCATCTACCTGGCTGTGGGTACGGGTATCGGGGCCGGCATCCTGCTCGACGGACGTGTGATCCACGGAGCCTCCGACATTGTCGGCGCAACGGGATGGATGGCGCTGGAAACGCCCTGGCGTGACGAATACAAGCCCGTGGGCTGCTTCGAATACTACGCTTCCGGCAACGGCATCGGCACCCAGGCCAAACTCCGTTACGGCGACCCGTCCAAGTCCAGTTACGACGTCTTTGCCGGCTACGGCACCGATCCCGTCGCGACGGAAATCCTCGACCACGCCATCCAGTTGTGGGGCATGGGCACGGCCAACCTGGTGAGCCTGTTCAACCCGCAGAAAGTGATTTTCGGCGGCGGCGTTTTCGGCCCCGCCGTCCCCTTTATCGACCGTATCTATGCCGAAGCCTGCCGTTGGGGGCAGCCCATCTCGATGCGGGAGGTCAAGTACTGCGCCGCCGAAACAGGCGGCGACGCCGCCTTGCTGGGCGCCGGCTACCTGGCGATCCGTAAAACTGAATAATCTCTGTCTATGACTGCAAAAAGCTATAACACGACTGCCGTCTTCGTCGCCGCCTGCGCGGGGATGGCCTTTTTTGGCGTGACGATGCTTTCGCTCGCGCCCATTCTCGGGAAACTGAACCAAGTAGTCGGCGAAGGAGCGCTGACGCTTCCTTCCACGATGTCTATCGGCATCATCCTGGGTACGGTGATTTTCGGTCCGGTCGTCGACCGGTTTGGCTACAAATGGCTGCTGATTATCAGCTCGGTCCTGGCACTTGCCGGAATCCAGGGATTGGCTCGCTTCTCTCAACTGCCGGTGCTCCATGGGGCCATGTTCTGCCTCGGGCTGGGCGGCGGCATCCTGAACGGCCTGACCAACGCTCTGGTCTCCGATATCTACGATGACGACAAGCGGGGAGGTCGGCTCGGTGTGCTGGGCGCTTTCTACTGCATCGGCGCCTTGCTTTGGACCCTGCTCAATTATTACATTCCGGATTACAGTTTGCCGCTGAATGCGATTTCCGTGGTCATGGCGCTCTTCATTGTGTTCTTCTGCGTGACGGCTTTCCCGCAGGCCAAGCCTTCGGGGAGTGTTTCGCTGAGCAAATCGCTGGGACTTTTGAAGTTTCCGGCCCTGCTGCTCTTTGCGGTCGTGCTTTTCTTCGAAAGTGGTTTTGAGGGATGCAGCGGCAGTTTCACCGTGGAGTTCTTCAACCAGACGACCCCGATGGATACGAAAGCGGCGACCCTGGCGATGACCTGGTTCACCATCGGCATGATGGCGGGCCGTTTCCCGCTGGGTGCCATTCAGCGCAAGCTGGGAGCACTGGGCACGCTGTATACGTATTTGAGTGTGGCGACCCTTGGCGTGGTGCTCTTTACGGTCTGCAACGGGCCAATCGGTGCTTATATCGCTATGGCACTGATCGGTTTCGGTGTCGGCGCGACGTTCCCGGTGGTCTTGAACTACATCGGCGGAGCATTCCGTGACCAGTCCGGCACGGCGATGTCCATCGCCATCTTTATCGCCCTGCTGGGTCAGTTCACCTTCAACCGCCTGACCGGAAGCGCCTTTGCCCTGGGCCGTTACGCTACACTCCCGGCACTTATGTTCACGGCTGTCGTGGCGATGATGATCATTGTGCCTTTCGCTTTGAAATTTACCAAGAAACAAAAATAGAGAATCATTAAGCTATACCCCACCCAGCTGAAAACGAAGGCCGACATGGAGATCTACGGTGAGGGGGTGGCCTCGGTAGTAATTCGGCAGGTAGTCATTCGGTAAGATATACCAAGCGATGCCCGGTTCGGCGTAGATGCCGAGCCGGGTATTCAGTTTGAATTCGGCACCGGCGCCGGCCGAAACGGAAAACAGGAAGGGGTGCTGCTGCAGACGGAAATCGGACAGGTTCTTTCCATCTACTGTGTAAAAGGCGCGTCCGAACAGAAGCCATTCGATTTCGCCGCCTGCCGTGACATACAGGTTGAGTCTTTCCCAAGAGGTCAGCGAATAGATTCCCTTAAGCGGAATTCCGATATAGTGCATTCGGAATTCCGTGTCGTGATACCAATACCGATAGGAGGCTACTGCATGGTGGAAACTGTAATCAAGACCACTTTCCAGAGAGAAATGCTTGTCAAGCGGGAAACGCAGGGAAAGACCTGCTTTGAAGGGAAGTTTGCAATGCTCCTCGCGCAATTGGTCGTCGCGCGGATTGAATACCAGACCTGGTGAGGTGGAACTTTCCCGAAGTCTCAGCATTCCTGAAAAGTCAAGGCCATCGGCCTTCATCCCCAAGAGGTTGAATTGCAAACGGGCCGATGGCGCTGCCTTGCGGACTTGGTCTTCATTGCGTCTATCCTCCAAGGCTTCGGATACCGGTTCAGTCGGAGTCACTTCCGCGACGATCTCCACCGGTAGCGTCGTCATTGGTTCGCCCTTCGTTTGGGGTTCCTCCACAAGGACCTTTTCGGTTTCTTCCGGAAGGCTCTCTGTAGCGGGAAGACCGATTGTTTGGACAGTCCGTGAACGGGCGGGCAGGCTGATGACCGGAATACGCTGAGGCACATTACCGGGCAGATCAATGCGGCTTTCGGCGATGAGAAACGTTTGTTGTGGTACGGGAGTCGGTCCTGTCGGGCGCAGCAGAAGCAACGCCAGCAGCCCAGCGGCTGCGATTCCGATACTTGAAGGGAGTATCCATCCAGCCCGCCGGCGGTTCGTGGCAACTGGCAGATCCAGCTCATATTCGTTGAGCTTGTCTTGGAAAGGTTTAATCCAATTATCTTTCATCGGCGACATATTCTTTGATCCATTTGGTGAGGATGGCTTTGGCACGATGCAGATTGGAAGCGGACGTGCTTTCTCCGATTTGCAGCAGGGAAGCGATTTCCCGGTGACTCATTTCTTCAAACACATATAAATTGAAAACAGTTCGGTAGCGTTCAGGAAGCCGCTGAATCATGGACAGCAGGGTGGCCTGTGGGATGGTCTCGATAGCGGGAGTCTCATCGGGTTCCGGCAAATCACCGATGGTCTCAAGCGAAGTCTGCGGGAATCGTTTTCCGTTGCGCAGGTATAGCAACGATTCGTTGACGGCAACCCTCCGGCACCAGGCCTGGAGTGATCCGGGCCCTCGATATTCAAAGCGGTCGAATCGGGTATAGAGCTTGATGAACACCTCTTGAAGCAAGTCCTTCACCGATTCGTTGTCAGGCACATAGCGGGCACAGACGGCAGCCAGGTAGCGACGGTACTGCTCATAGAAAGATCGCCTCGCAGCATGGTTGCCGTTACGAAGAGAGGCGATCAGTCTTTTTTCTGTTTCTTCAGAGACGAGAATCATCCGCTGTCGACTTAATGTCCGGAATATTTTCCGGCGAAGAGGATGACTCCGGTGCTGGTTTCTGTGATAAGATAAATGAATGGCCGGTCTGCGTGGAACACAACTTTTCTTGGCTGTCCCCCTGAAGCCCTTAGAACCATGATGCCGGCTGTTACAGCAGCTGCTTCGGCGCCTTCTTCATTGACTTTGAATACGGCGTCTTGCAGGATGCGTTCCACATAGCTCTTCCGGTCGCTCATCAGGCTGAAATCTGCGGCATTTCTGTCAAATGACCGTACCATTCCCATTTCTTGAAGGACTTCCTTCCACTCGATGTGGTACTTCGTCTCAAAGCGGGGCACCCACAGATCGACGGAAGCGGTGGAACCATAGGGCGAGAAACCGTCTTCTGACAATGTGGCGAGCACATCTTTCACGGTATGATTCTTTTTCGGCAAAAGGATACACATCTTGAAAGCGCCGTTGCCGAAAGGCAGGTGGACGGCCTGATAGAGACTGTTGTCGCTGAAAAGGAACTCCTTTGAGAGTTTCATCATCGGGACTTTGGTGGTCGAACCATCTTCCCGGGTGAAGGTCTCGCGTTCCGTCTGTTTCTTGTCAAAGGGTGTTTGCCAAGCGCTCTTGAAGTAAAGTGCATTGAGGATATAGGTCAGCGCCATTGGATTCACCTCTTTGATGACTTCGGGAATCAGGCCGTTTGTCTGCTTTTTCCCCCATTTGTTGATGGTGGCCACAGATTCCCTTGTCTTGGTAAAATCGAGGGCTTCCAACGTTGCGTCATAATGTTGGCTTACGGCCTGGCGGTAGGGCGCCTTCAAGGAAATCGTGTTGTTATGGAAGAGGGCGTTTGCCATGACCAGGTCCGTCTTTTTGTCGATTGTGGGTAACTTGTCGAGGAGCAGGTGACTTAACTCATTGATGGCATCAATTTCATCCTGCCCGTATCCCAGGACGTAGCAGATTTCATCTGCCGTTTCGCCAGCGGCTCCGTTGAGCATCATGGCGAGAACCATCTGCAGACTGAGCGGTGAGACGAACCAGTCCTCCTCCTGATTATGGGTGACATAAGCATCGACCTGACTGAGAAGCCGGCCGGTAAACTGATTACCTTCCTGGATAAAACTAATCTGCTTTGTTGTCAATCGCAGATCTTTTAAAGGATTGTTTCCGTCATCTTCCTTTTCAAAGCTGCTGCAGCCGCAGACGGTCAGGCAAAGAAAACAAGGAATCAGCATCCATAGAATCTTTTTCATCATCTTTCTGTTTGAGTGTTCACTCATTAAATGCAGATTCCCTCGAAATCTTGCGTGCCTATAACCCGCCGAATTGGCCGGCGAAGAGGATCACGCCGGTGCTGGACTCGGTGATGAGGTAGAGGAAGGGATGATCGGCGTGGAAGACGACGTCCGGACCTCCGCCTATGCTGTTCTTGCGCATTCCGATCACGGTGACTGCGGCGGCTTCACTGCCTTCTTCATTCACCTTGATGGCGGCGTCCTGCTGCACGAAATCCACATAGCTGGGCGTGTCGCTCAGGGCTGAGAAATCGGCGGCGAAGGGGTTGAAGGCCTGGGAAATCCCCATCGAAGCGAGCAGGTCGTTGAGCTTGATATGGTATTTGGTTTCGAAACGGGGCAGCCAGAGATCCACTTCCAAGGGCGTCTCCTTGACGGAGAGACCTTCTTTTGCCAGCAAAGCCGTAATGTCCTTGACCGAATGGCCCTTTTCGGGGAGCAGGATGGTCATGGAGAAAGCGCCGTTGCCGTACGGGAGCCGGACAGACTGGTATTGTTCCGTCTGGCCGACGTGGAAGGTTTTGCCCGTCATCTTCATCATGGGAACCGTTGACTTCTTGCCGTTTTCATCGACAAAGGTTTCGGATGCCGTGGCGTTCTTGTCAAACTGTTCGGACCACTGGCTCTTGAAGTAGATGGCGTTGATCAGAAATGCCAGGTAGGCAGGGCTGATCTGGTCGATTACTTTCGGGACCATGCCTTTGGTCTGCTTGCTGCACCAGTCATTGATGGTATTGACCGAATTGCCTTGCGAGAAATCGAGGGCTTCCAGCGTGGCGGCATACGCATCGCTGACCGTATTGCGGAAGGGCTTTTTCAGGCTGATGGTCTTGTTGTAGAAGATGGCATTGGCCATTGCAAGCTCGCTCTTCTTGTCCATCTTGGGCAGTTCCGTGAGCATCAACTTGCTCCAGGCATTGATCTCGGCCAGTTCGCCCGCGTTGTAACCGAGGGTGCGGCAGATCTCGTCGGCGGTTTCGCCCTTGGCACCGTTGAGCAGCATACCGAGGTCGATCTGCAGGCTCAGCGGAGAGACGAACCAGCTGTCCTTTTTTTCGAGTGCGGCGCAGTCGGCGACGCCGTCGATGAAACGCCAGGCGAAACGGTTGCCCGATTCCACATAGCCCGCCTGCTTGGTGGAAAGCGAAATCGGTACGAATGTATTGTCTCCGTCTTCTTCAGGCGCAAGACGGTTGCAGGAAAGCGGCAGCTGGAAGACCAGCAGCGCCAACAGGAACCAGTATGCTTTTTTCATAGGTTGATTGATTATTTTCCAGTGAATTTTCCGGCGAACAGAACAGTACCCGTACTATTCTCGGTGATCAGGTACAGGAAAGGATGGTCACAGTGGAAGTCGATGACTCTGGGCGGCTCCGGGACGGCCGTGGCGCCCAGCATGCCGGCGCTGGTGATGGCGGCGGCTTCGGTGCCTTCCTCATCGACCTTGATGACGGCATCCTGCTGGACGAAACTGAGCCAGAGTGCGTCGTCCGACATCGGCTTGAACTGGGCTGCCGGGCCGAACGAACGCGGCATGCCCATATCGCAGAGGATGTCGTTGAGCTGGATGTGGTATTTCGACTCGAAGGGCGGCAGCCAGACGTTGATGAGTGTGCTGTAGCTCATGCGGGTACGGATTTCTTTCCAGTTTTCTCCGTTGAGCGCGGCAATCACATCGGCGACCGTGTGCCCCTTCTTCGGCAGCAGCACGATCATGGAATAGGCACCGTTGCCGTAGGGGAGGATGACCCGCTGGCAGATACTGTCTTCACTGTAGCCGAACTTCCGTTCTTTCGCCATCATCGGAATCTCCTTTTGTTTTCCCGACTCCAGGGTGAAAGTCCGCTCCCGCGTGTACCGCTTGTTGAACGGATCGGCCCAGGTGCCCTTGAAATAAAGGGCATTGAGCAGATAGGCGAACATATCGGGCGTGACATCGTCCAGCACCGCGGGAATCAGGCCGTTCGTCTGCCTGTTGCACCAGCCGTTGATGGTCCGCAGCGACGCCTGTTTCTGGTAGAAGTCGAGGCTCTCCACCTCGGCGTCGTAAAATTTCTCCACGCGCTTCTTGTAGGGAACCTTGATCTCCATCTTGTCGTTGAAGAAGATGGCGTTGGCCAGCGTCAGCTTGGTCTTCTTGTCGAGATGGGGAAGTTCCGCGAGCATCTTGCGGCAGTAGGCGTCGACCGCCTCCGCCTGGCCGGCCGGATAACCGAGGGTGCGGCAGATCTCATCGGCCGTCGCGCCTTCGGAGCCGTCCAGAACCAGCCCGAGCAGATACTGCAGACTGACCGGCGACACGAACCAGTCGCCGGATTCACACGCATCGATCTGTTTCAGGAAACGGAATGCGAAATCATTGCCGGCCTCCGCATAGACCTGTTGCGTTTCATCCAATTCGATTCGCTTGCGTTCGTTGTTCTGCGCACCACAGGACCAGAAAAAAGGAAAACTGATCATAATAGCGATAAGGAAAAACTTTTTCATAGTCGTGACGAAAAGAAATACAACCGATAGGTTTGGCGAATATCGTGCCGAAAACAGACAGCGCCCCTGGACGGGACGCTGTCGGCTGTCAGTCATTGTTCAACTCCCGGATATCGACCTGGTCGCGGTGGGAGGTTCCGAGGAGCCATTCGCTGTACCAGTCGGCCATACGCCAGAAGAAGTACTCGTTCATGTCGCCGAAACCGTGCCGCTGGCCGGGAAGGACGAGCATTTCAAAACGCTTGTTGGCGCGGATGAGGGCGTTGACCACACGGATGGTGTTGCTGGGACTCACGTTGTCGTCGATGTCGCCCGTGACGAGCATCAGGTGACCCTTGAGGTTACCGGCGATGTCCTGGTTCTTGTCGATGGAATACTTGAACGTGGTGTCGCCGCTGGCCGAGATCTCTTCGAGAATGCCGTGGTGCTGCTCGCTCCACCAGCGATTGTAGATGCTGTTGTCGTGGTTGCCGGCGCAGGAAACGGCTGCCTTGAAGAAGTCGGGATATTTGAGGATGGCTGCGGTGGACATGAAGCCGCCGCCGCTGTGGCCGTGGATACCCACGCGGTCAATGTCGATGAATTTGTAACGGGAGGCCAACTGCTGGATGGCATATTTCTGGTCTTCGAGACCGTAGTCGCGGAGGTTGCCGTAACCGAAGTTGTGGTACCACTTCGAGCGGTTCGGGTGGCCGCCGCGGTTACCTACGGTGATTACGATGAAGCCGATCTGGGCGAGGCGGTCGGTGCGGGTGAAGCCTCTGGACCAAGCCTCGGAGTTACCCTCGACCTGCGGACCGGGATATACGTAATCGATGATTGGGTAGGTCTTCGTGGAGTCAAAGTCAAACGGTTTGTACATATAGCCGTAGAGGTCGGTAACGCCGTCGGCTGCCTTCACCTTGAACGGGGTCGGAAACTGGTAGCCAGCTGCGAAGAGCAGCGACAGGTCGGCTTCCTGCAGCGGAGTCTTGCGGCCCGTGCCGTCGTAGAGGGCGCTCTGCGGCGTGCTGTCGACGCGCGAGAAGTTGCTTACGAAAAACTTCGCATTATCGCTGAAACTGATCGAGTTGGAGTTGAATCCAGGATCGTCGAGCTGTTTCATGCCGGTTCCGTCGAAGCCGATGCGATAGACGTGGCCATTGTAAGGGTTTTCATTCTTGTCCACGCCCATGGCCTGGAAATAGATGACTTTGGCGGCCTCATCGACGGCCAGCACGTTCTCCACGTGGTAGGCTCCGTCGGTGATCTGGCGCTTCAGGGTGCCATCGGCTCCATAGAGATAGAGTTGGGCCCAGCCGTTACGTTCGCTCCACCAGATCAGATCCTTGCCGCCGTTGACAAAACGCGGGTTGCGGGTTTCCACATAGGTGTTGAGGGTCTCGTGTACGACGGTGCGGGCACTGTCTTCCGCTACGTTCACGCGGAGCAGGTCGGCACGCTTGAGGTCGCGGCTGCGGCGGATCATATAGAAGCCGTCGTTGTCGCCCATCCACACGCTCTTGCGCCAGTCGTCATAGCGGTCGGCGTTCTTCATGGTGCGGCGCAGGACGTCGGTGTCCTGGTCCTTGTAGGCAGCTACGTTGATCTCCTTGAAACTTCCGTCGGCCATGTCGAAGAGGAAGAGATGGTCCACGGGGCCGGGTTCGCCCGGCATCTGGTACTTGTAGGTCTGCAGGGTCGGTCGCGGCTGGGCCACTGAGTTGATGACCCAGAGATCCTTCACCTTGGACATGTCGTATTTCGTGACGGCGAAATGCTTCGAGTCGGGCGACCAGAGCACGTAGTTGGCGGTACGCTTGGTGGTATCCTTCACTTCGGCGCCGCGGTAATTGCTGCCGCCCCAATAGAAGTCTTTCGTACCGTCGCAGGTAAGCCGGTGGTCCACCACGGTGGAATCTTTCTCGTCATCCATGAGTTTCCTGACATCTTCGATGGTCATCCAATAAATGTCATAGCCCTTGGAATAGACGGCTTTGGTACCGTCGGGCGAGATGCAGGCCCACATCGGATAGTCTTTCTTTTCTTCGTTCTCGGTAACGTCGACCAGTTTGCCGGTTGCCAGGATGTACTCGAAGCGATAGACTTTCTTCTCTTTCTGGGGCTTGCCCTTGGGTTTGTCGCCCTTGTCGTCGTCTTTCTTTTTCTTGTCTTTCTTTTCCACCATCTCGGTGCTCTGGACTTCGAAGGTGAACTTGCTGTCGTCCTTCAGTTCGAGCTTGCGGAGCGGCAGATGCTTGGCGTCAAACGGATCCTTGACGATGGCGGAGACTTCCATCGCGAGCCGTTCCATGTCAAAAGCCTTGGTCTGGGTCTTGGCGACAGGGTCGACGATATAATAATCCGTACCTTCAGAGGTCTTCCATTCGTACCAGAACTTGTCGGAATTCTTGAACCAGTTGGGACGGATGGCGGTGCTGAAAACCATGTTGCCCACCTTCTTGGCGGAGAACTGGTCTGCCAGGGCGTAGTTCGGCTCCTGGGCCGAAGCCGCCCCACCCATAAGCAGCAGTGTCAGCGTGAGAAAAAGCAGTTTTTTCATATCGGTTTTTGTTATGATGATTCCAATAGAACAAAGGTAATCATTTTATTCCGAATACTGCTCTACCCGCCGGAAATGCGTCTTTGAGTCTGTACGCACGAACAAAAAGTAAACAAATAATCCTGATAATCACTAAAAGGTGTGTGCTACAATGACTCTATCCACTTGTAGTTGCCGTCGGCATCCTTGTCAAGAAACGGGCAAGACAGATGAATCATCCGCTTCGCGTCAGAACAATGACCTTAAATGGTCAAATCAGAAGCAGCGGAAACACGATAGCTGCCTTTCTTAACTTGTGTGTAATCGTCTGCCGCGTGTATCGGCCCGTCAATGGCCAGAAACGGTGATTGGCGCGGCAGGTCTGCTTATTACGCGCAGACCTGCCGCGGTAGCTTCTATAATCAACAAAGAGTCAACGCCATTATTTTGACAATCGCGGCAGACGATTACAAGAACTCACACTTATATGTTCAAAAGGCGGGCAATTAAGGCAAGCCCTTCTTAGGATAGGATTGCAACTAATAGTCCTATTTCCAGATCCCGGCCTGAATCTCGGACGCCATCAGTCCGCGTTGGTCTCGAATAATAGATCCTTCTCGGGTCTCGACTAATGGACATCTCCCAGGACCGTGACCTGTAGACCCCTTTTCGGCCGAACGGTTATCCTCGTCTGGGCGCAGGGAGCCCCCTCAAGAGCTCCCTGCAGCACAGACGGGAGATAACCGCCTCAGCCATGAATAGTCTGACCAGCAAATCACCCCCGCAAACAACCACTAACAGCTTACGCGGTTATCCTTGGCAGCGCTGGGCCTGGCCCCCGGACTCCACGGGACCCGGCGGCTGGCAGGAGATAACCGCCCTACTCCACCGATGATGCATTCGACAATAAACAATCCGTGAGCCCAGCGATGCATCAAATGACGGTAGCCAAACAACGTGGCAATCGGCTTGCGGCCATCTCAACTCACGAGCCCACTAATGTCCTGCCTGAAGATGGTCAGACCACGAGACCACGGGCTTGGGCTTTCCGTAAACCTGCCCAAGCCCGGTAAAAGGCAGCCAGCCATAGCTATATCGGCGAATAATCCGGCTTGGAACGGGCAAAATTGATCAGTGCGAGCCCGAAAAGAGCAAGACAGAAGGCAGTAGAATGTCATGTCCACGGGCTCGCGGAGCGGTGACTTGGTCGGGGTGACACGGCGGAAGCTGAGGGCGGTTATCTCCTGCCAGCAAGCTGTCAAGGATAACCGCGTTGATAGACAGTTGCGGCCGACATGCGTGATCGGGATGGTTGGCAGGTTGTGGCTTGAGCGGGTTTTCTCCCGTCCAGGCCCGCAGGAGCCTGAGGAGGGGCTCCCAGGCCTGGACGAGGAAAACCCCATCGGCCGCTCGATGGGGAAAACCTGCTACTCGATGGGAGCCGCTATCCCGAATGGTGAGTAAGAGAGGCCGGTTTACACACCGATGTGTGTGAAAGAGGGGCACCGTGAGTAGAGATGGTCGTTTGACTCACCGGAGGCGCCGAAAGAAGGTCGCCGTGTGCCGGAGAGGGCGATTCGCTCACCGAAGGCAGGAGATGGCTGTGGTGAGCAGGAGAAGGAGATTCGCTCACCGAAGGCAGTGAAAGATAGTCGTCGTGAGCAGAGACAGGTAAATCATGGATAGAAGTCAACCGAGGCTCTACTTCCAGGCGGCAGGGTACTGTAGTGATGATGAATATATATCCGGTGGTAATTTCTGGTTTGGGTTTCCACTTTTGACAAACATGCGGATCGGTGTTTTTTCAATTGCAGAGGCATCCGCGCTGTCACGGAATAATCCGCAGTCACCTTTGACCGATAGGTGAAAAACAACCGGCCTCGCAGAATCCTGTGGGCCGGTTAGTTACCCTCTTTCATTATGTTGCCGCTCGATAAAGAACCTACACGCTTTTGGGCCATTCGCCCACTTCCATGTCTTTCAGTTTGCCGTCTTCGATGCGGAAGCGGAGGGCGGTGCGGACGAGGTGAAAACCTTGGAGGCCGGCTGCGCCGGGGTTGAGTACCATCATGTCGTAGTGCTTGTCGTGGACTACTTTCAGAATATGGGAATGTCCGCAGACGAGGATTTGGGGCCGGTAGGCTTCAATCAGGCGGAGTGCCCGGTAGTCGTAACGGCCCGGGTAGCCGCCGATGTGGGTCATCAGCACGGTCATGCCGTCTTGTTCGAAGAAGCGCATCACCGGGTGGTAGTCGCGCACGTCATAGCCGTCGCAGTTGCCGTACACGCCGACCAGCGGTTTGAACGTGGCAATCTCCTGCATCACGGCGCCTGTGCCGAAATCTCCGGCATGCCAGACCACATCCACCGGCTCGAGGAACCGGCGAAGTTGCTCGTCAAAGTAACCATGCGTGTCGGAGATCAGCCCGATATAGGCCATAAGCTTAGAGTTTGATGATGATCTTCTTGCGATAAAGGAGCATCGCCATGCCGAGGAAGAGGGCGACGTAGCAGAGGGCGTACATGAGCGAGGCGTATTCGTTGTCGCCGAAGATACTGACACAGCAGTTGCGGTAGAACCAGTTCAGGCAGTTCGTACTCTTGCCGTCGGCCGTGGTCCAGTGGATCATCCGGCCGAAGATCTTGGCGATGAGACCCGCCATCACGAAAGCGAAGAGCGGATTCATGCCCATCGCCTTGAAAGGCGTGAAGGCCTTTTCTTTTCCTTTGACATCGATGAACCAGACAAAGAACGCCAGACAGAGGATCGCCCAGCCGCCTGCATAGAGCACATAGGAGCCAGTCCACAGCGGTTTACTGATCGGAAGCCAGATGCTCCAGATGCAGCCCAGCGCCAGGCAGATGGCAGCCGTGGTATAGAGTTTGGCCACCGCTTCCGTCTTGTTTTCCGTGTGCCGGATCATCTGGCCGATGAAGTAGCCCAGCAATACCGTACCTGCACCGGACAGTGCGCCCAGCAACCCTTCCGGATCGAACGCGGTGCCGTAGCCGTGATAAACGTGATTCTCGCCGACCAGCGCGATGTCGATCTTGCCCGAAATGTTTCCTTCCAGGGTAGACCAGCCCGGCTCCGAACCAAACACGTAGAGGATCAGCCAGTGCAGGAACGTAACCCCGGCGATGCCCCAGAGGATCCGCTTGGGCGTCTTCAGGATCAGCGCCAGGAAGCCGCCCAGGACGTAGCACATGGCAATGCGCTGCAGTACGCCGAAGATGCGGTAGTGCTGAATCCAGTACGTCCAGTTCTGGCCGAAGGTCCATGAACTGTCGTGCGGGGAGGTGGGGTAGAAGGGGAACAGGTTCAGGAGCGTACCTACCAGGAAAATGAGAATGCCGCGTTTGACGAGTTTCCACGCGCTCTTCTTGTTGAGGGCGTCACCGTACTTAGCGAAGGAGAAGGCCATGGCCACGCCGACGCAGAAAAGGAAGAAGGGAAACACCAGGTCGGTCGGCGTGCAGCCGGCCCAGGGGGCGTGTTTGAGTGGCGGGAAGATGTGGGCCCAGCTTCCCGGATTGTTGACCAGGATCATCCCGGCCACCGTCATGCCCCGAAGCACGTCGAGGGCGACATAGCGTTGGGTTTTCGTTTGTATCATAACATACAAAGATACAAAAAAACGTGTCAAGCCCGAATCTTTTGTATCTTTGTCTTCCGATGGAACTCTTCTATTCAAAAGACATCTCAGACGGTGGCCGGGTACTCGATGCCGACGAGTCAAGCCATTGCGTCCGGGTGTTGCGCCATCGGCGCGGAGATACCATTCACGTAGTAGACGGACACGGCCTGTTGTATCGCTGCACTATTGTAGATGACGATCCACGCGGTGTGCTTTTCGATGTGGACGAATGGGTCGAGAACTACGGAACCCACGACTACTGGCTTCGGATGGCGGTCTGCCCGCCCAAGAACATCGACCGTTTTGAATGGTTCGCCGAGAAAGCGACCGAAATCGGGGTCGATGTCATTACGCCGCTTTTCGGCGATTACTCGGAGCGTCGCATTTTCAAACCCGAGCGCATCGAACGCCTGCTGGTGGCCGCCGCCAAGCAATCGCATAAAGGAGCGATCCCGCAACTGGACGAAGCCCTGACTGTAACGGAATTCCTTCAGCAGGACCACGACGGCCTCAAACTGATTTGTTACTGCGATGAAGCCACTGGCAAAATCGACATCAAAGAGGCATTATCTGCGGCAGGCTTTGCCGACGCGCGGCAGAAGGCCGGCGCAGACCGGGCATCGAAACCGAAGGTAACCATCATGATCGGTCCCGAAGGAGACTTTTCGCGGGCGGAAGTGGCGCTGGCGCTGGAGCGAGGCTGGCAGCCGGTCTCGCTGGGCGACAGCCGCCTGCGCATAGAAACGGCGGCCCTGGTCGCCACGACGGCCGTCTATCTGCATTTCAGCCGCTAGGCCCGATGCGCGAACCTCCTTTTTTCGCTGCAATGTACGCATCAGTAATACAGCGGATTACAGAAACTGATCCTCCTCAAATCGAGGGGGATCAGTTTTCACAAACGGCTGACAATGTGTTGCGTCCGTTGCAGCGCAAAAGGCTGGGTCAAATCCGGAAATAATCTTTTCTACGACATATATGAAGCAGTGATTTCGTTCATGTTGCAGGAGGTTTTTTCCGTATATCTCGCCGCCAATAAGATGCAAACCCTAATCACGAGGAGAAGCCCGATTTTGGCTCAAATTGCACAAGATTTATCAATATACCTGTCTAGCCTGACGCCAATCGTCTTAGCTTGGCCTAGCCTGGAACGTCATGCCCAGCTTGATTGATAAAAAACGTATTCTTTTAGGAATTATTAATGATAATGAGTATATTTGTTCGTCGGGTCCCTGGATCCGGCGGACATATAGATGAAAGTGTATGCTTTCTCCTTGTATGGAAATCTGGTAAATTTCACTACGCGAGGACAGCAAGCACTCATCATCCGGATTGGTATTTCGGTGTATTCCAGACCGTTATCCATATGGGGGTAGAGTATTGCTTATTCGCGTAAGGGCCTTACCAGAGCCTACATATAAATAAGCATCGGCTCCACACTTTTTCGTGTAATTATTAATCCATCACTCGGAGTCCGTGGTGCAATAGTTTTGGGATGAGAAACAAATCTCTACTACTCCCGTTATTGATACTATCCCTTTTCGGAGCAAGTTGTTCAGAAATGAAGGAAAGCCAATTGCAGGGGCAAGAAGTGACGGTCGCTCTCAATTTGAAAGGCGATTTCAATGTAGACGTTACGCAAGATCCATTGACAAAGGCATCATCCAATGATGCTTACGGTATTAATGTTTATTATGACAAGGAAAGCGATGGTAAGACAAACGATGTATATGCGTATGGTCTATTTGACAACGTGGCGTCGATGTCCATAACTTTGCTCTCTGGCCACAAGTACAAATTCTGTTGCACTTTGGTCAAGGATGCTAAGAATACCCTGTACTATGGCCAAGCTTTTGGAAATAGTTATTCGGGCTATGCTTATCCTTTCCAAACTAGTGCTTCCAATTCAACGCCTCTAAACAACACCTTTATTATCAACGAAAACAACAAGTATTTATCGGGAATCGGAAACGACCCTGTTCATTTGAAAGAGAATACTTCTCCGAGCACTTCGAACGCAACGACAAACGCCAAAATCAATCGTTTCTACGGAGAGACAGACCAATATACCCCTGTTCCCAACGGAACAGTAGATATCTATCTGAAACGTACAATTTTTGGGGCTAAATTTGTCGTAAACGGCGTACAAGAAGGTAGTGTGAAGGTTACTTGCGCCAATTTCTTTAACCAAACCTATATTCAAGACGATCCGGGTACAGAACAGATTTATTCCTTCTCTGCTGGCCCTTATACTTGCTGGAAATATGAGGAAGACCACCCTGGTGAAACTTACTCCTCCGCAGGTACAGTTTCTATCAATTACACCAGCAATCGAGGTGGCTCGCTTTGGAATCTTAGCAGTAGCCGGAGTATTACATTTAAACGTAATGTGATTACAACCGTTACTATCAATATAAGCCCTGATTTTTCTGGCTCATCCTTTACTATAACGGAAGAACCCATGGGAGATGATAATGATATAAACATCGGCATTAATTCTGATGGTTTGATCGATATTATTGTTAATCCTAGTTAACTTTATCTGTATGAAAAGATTATTTTTTGTATTGATTTTAGTGGCCATTTTTGCTGGTGGATGCATTCAAAATGATTTTACAGATATTCAAGAAAATGAATGTACCATTCGTTTTAGTTTTGGAGGAGAGATAACATCTTCCGAAGAGCCTATAACAAAAGTGTTTTCTTCTAATGATCTGTTATTTCTGCAAATAAAGAGGGGGAATTCGAATTTTGCTTGTGGAGTGTTTGATAAACTGGAGGATGTGCGTTTATTACTAAAACAAGGAGGAGATCTTTACTCTGTGACTGCATGTCTCATAAAAAACGGGAAGGCACGTCTTAGCGGCGTTTTTAATTCATCCCTAAACGCTATGAATGCTGGCCATTCATCAGCAGGTACGTTTCGTCTCACTGGAGCTGCTAATAGTGAATGGATGTATATTAATAGTTTTTGGTATAATTCGGTTGGCCGGTATTTGTATTATACTTCTAGTAATGAAGGCCAAACCACAACAGGGAGTAGAACAGGACTGTATTTTGGCAACTTATCTAAAGGAGAGATTGGGGGCACATCTTATCCAGAATGCACTGATTTGTTTTATGGAGAAGCTGGCGATTTTACAGCGAGTAGTGCTAATGATGTTTGGAATATTGATCTCAAAAGAGTCACTTTTCAACTAAAGTATGAACTCTCTGGAGTTACAGATGGTAATGTAGATGTAACAATAAAAAATAGCACCAGAACTTTCTTCTCAAATAATATCACCACTTCTTCATTTGAGAGTAATACTAAATGCTATGCTTTTTCCAAAACGCGTGATGCGTGGTTGTATTCGAACGACTATTCTGAACAATTTACGGTATCTGTCGTTTGGAATCGCGGTATCGGCATTACCCAGAATTTGGGTTCCACAACCATCCAGATCAAACGTAATTGCCTGAATACGATAAAAATACGACTAGGTTCAGATGATTCGAATGCCGGCGTCAGCTTAAGTACTGAACCTGAAAGTACTATTGGTACCGAAGGTGTAACCATACCGGTACAGTAAGCAATGAAGAAATGAAACGAGTATTGTTGTTAATCTCAGCCCTGCTGTTTCTGCTGCCTTCCTGCATTGAGCCAGCGATGACAGAAGAAGTTGGACCACTAGCCGAAGGTAACTTTACTTTATCGTTGACAGCAGATTTACCGGAAATGCCCGTGCTGGAAAGCGAGGAGGAAGGGTCAGGGACGAAGGCTTCGACACAGTATACTGTGCGGATCAAGTGGGCAGCGGGCGACAAGTTGTCGGTTGTCAATATGACTACAGGCAAGATTCTGGGAGGATGGCTGACGGCCAATTCCAGCGGAACGTCCACCACCTTTTCAGGATCACTGCAGGGAACCGTGAACGAGGGAGACCAGATCGCTTATTTCTATCCAGCGCAGGATAACACTTCGGAGGTTGCTTTTTTAGGTATTCATGTCGATATGTCTAACCAGAAGGGAACTACCGGTGCAGTTCCTCTCTGCGTTTATTCTGTCGTGAAGGCAGGAAGCGATTCCTTTCAGAATGCCCAGATCAGCTTTGGTTTTCTGATGAGCTACATCATGATTGGCATGTCGGATATTCCGGCTTCAGCCCAGATCAAGCGCGTGACGCTGACGAATGTGACCAGCCAGTTTGATCTGGCCATCAATAGTGGGAAAACCGGTTTCGACATAACGCCTACTAAGGGAGAAATCATTCTGGCCCCTGATTCTCAGTCGGCTTCGGCTACGGGCGTCAAGACCATGTATGCGGCAATTCCTGAATCTTCCGCGACCTCGCGCTCCATTATTCTTGAAACTGGAACGGCATCTTTCGAGACGGCCTTTACGGCGGCAAAGCTGCAGAACGGCTATGCCTACAATACGAATATCTCAGGTTTTCTGAACGATGACCTCTCCTTTGAGGACTATAAAGTCCGGGACTATTGTTTGACTCACTTCGATACGAACGGCGACGGAAAACTTTCGATGGTTGAAATCGCGGGGGTCAAGTCGTTTCCCGCGGCCCTTCCGGAGGGAATCCTTTGCTTCGACGAACTGGAGTACTTCTATGGTCTGACCGAACTGCCAAGTTTCGCTGGCCAAACAAATCTGACCGATGTAACCATTCCTAAGCAGATCACCTCGATTCCGGCAGGTATGTTTTCGGGATGCAGCTCTCTGGTGGAACTCTATGTGAATCCCACGACACCGCCGACGCTAGGCGCGAACGCCTTCGGAGGTACGCCCGCCAACATGCTAATCATTGTGGCGGATGATTCCGTTGATGACTATCAGTCAGCCGAGGGGTGGAGTACGTATGCAGGCCAGATTGTCAGAACATCGAACCTCAGCGGCTCCAATGTCCGGATCAATACCGAAGGCGGCCAGATGGGCACCGAAGACGTAAATGTCAATGTTGAATAATCAATCAGTATCAAATATGAGACAATACACAACTCCGCAATCAAGAGCCATCGACCTCAAAACACGGATAACCCTTCTTCAGGGCTCCGACGGCATGGAGGAAGGCGGCGAAATCTAAAAGGAGAAGCATGCCATCTTCGTGTAACTCCTAAAACGTGGATGGCGGGGAGAATCTGCGCTCCGTTCTCGTTTTGGTCCCAAAATGGGGACGGAGCGCTGGGTTGGTGAAGTAGAATGTAGACACTAGCAGTTGAAAAGCCTCAGGATGACTATTCCCGGATCACCTTGATTTCGCCGTGCAGGCCGACGGCGATAATCTGGGAAGGCTCGCCGGTGGCGCCTTCTTCCAGGTAGGGGTCGGCTACCCAGTCGACGGCGTCGATGATTTCGATCGGGATGTCTTCGTAGAAGGCCGGCGCCGGCTGACCAGAAATATTAGCTGAGGTTGAAACAATCGGCTTGTGGAACTTGCGGATGACTTCCACGCAGAAATCGTTCATCGGGATACGGATGCCGGCACTGCCGTCTTCGGCGATGACATTGGGCGCCAGGTTCATGGCACCGGGATAGATGATGGTCATCGGCTTGTCATTGACTTCCAATAGGTTGATGGCAACTTCCGGAATCACTTTCACATACTTGCCGAGCATGTCGGCGTCGGATACCAGCGTGATGAGGCTCTTGCTGTCGGAACGCTGCTTCAGTTCATAGACACGCGCCACCGCTTCTTCATTGGTGGCGTCGCAGCCGATGCCCCAGACCGTGTCGGTCGGATAGAGGATGAGACCGCCCGCTTTGAGGGTCTCCACCGCCGCCTTGACTTCTTCAAGATCGATTTCCTGTTCCATAACTATTTGTCCAAATAAATCATCGTAGTGATCGGATAATGGTCTGACCAGGGTACACGGAGGGTCTCGTGCCGGTCGGCTGCATATTCCTGTGGCAGCAGAATGTAGTCGACGCGGAGCATGGGCCAGAGCACCGAATACGTGGCGCCGAATCCTGTTCCTGCCTCGGCGAAACTGTCTTTCTTTGTCTGGATGAGCCGGTGGTAGGTGTAGGAGATCGGTGTGTCGTTGAAGTCGCCGCATACCAGATTCGGATAGGGACTGGCCGCTTCACTGCGGAGCACAGCGTCCACCTGGGCGGAACGCCGGCGCGTCGCTTCCTGTACTTTGCCGTGAACCTGCACCACTTCATCCGTAAAACTGTTCTTGTGGAAAAGCCGTTTGATCAAGGCCGTGAAGGAGATGCTGTAACTTTCCAGATGGCAGTTGTACACCCGGACCGGCTGGCCGGCCACGTCAATATCGGTCACCAAACTCAGGTTGCGGCTGTCCGGGAAGGTAAGTGACTCGACATGACGGATCGGATAGCGGCTGAGGGTTAAGTTTCCGAAGTAGCGGTTTCCTTTGAACAGATGTTTGGCCCGATAGGGGTAGTCCGGAAGATAGGTGCTCAAGGCTGTGGTGTCGCTGACGGCGAATTCCTGCAGGCAGACGATGTCGGCATCCTGCTCCGCCAGTAAGTGGCGGATACCCGAAACGGCTTCATTGGCAGTCACCCGCCGGCCGCCGGCCGCATAGCGTCCCAAATTGTAGGTCAATACCTTGACGGGCTTCCCGGGGTGTTCCTGATCTTCCCGGCCGAATTTGACAAAACGGTCGGCCAGGAACAATGTCGGAATCAGCGCGACAATCGGGATGAGCAAGGTACGGCGGAACTTCAGCAGCGCGATCAGCAGCATCAGCATGTTGAGCAGGAGGATGGGGATGAAGTACAACCCGAAAAACATAGGCACCGGATACTCCGTCGGGTTGAAAAAGAGCGCAAGGTAGGACAACAGCAACGCAGCCGCCGTGACCAGGGCCAGCAGCGAGAACAGCGTCGAGCCGAATGTCCGTTTGCGCTTTACTCCCATTCCGTGTACATTTTCCCTTTCTTTTTCCAGACCAGGATCAGGATCAGTCCGAACAGCATGCCGCCCAGGTGGGCGAAGTGCGCCACGCCGTCGCGCGTTCCGAGAATGCCGGTGACCAGCTCAATGACGGCGAAGATGACCACGAACCACTTGGCCTTGAGCGACACGGGCGGAAAAACGAGCGTCAGCACATAATTCGGATAGAGCATGCCGAAGCCCAGCAGCAGGCCGTAGATGGCGCCGGAGGCACCCACGGTCGGGATATTGGACAGTGGCTGCGTCATCAGCACGAGTTCGTGGCAGAGGGCGGCGCCCAGTCCGCATACAAAATAGAAAATCAGGAATTTCTTGCTGCCCCACAGCCGCTCGAGCAGCGGCCCGAAGACGAAGAGCGACCACATGTTGAAGAAGATGTGGGCGAAGTTCCCGTGCATGAACATATGGGTTACGAACTGCCACCAGCGGAAAAACGGAGAACCGATGGGGAAGAGGGCGAACAATTGATACATCGGATCGCCGATCAGTTCGGTTCCCAAAAAGACGATAATATTGATGATGAGCAGGTTCTTGACTGCCGGGGGTAGGAATCTCATAGTTTTTTCTCCAATTCTTCGAGGGTGATGAGGGTCAGGGTACGTCGTCCGTCGGGAGTCAGTTTGGGTTCCCGGCAGGCGAACAACCGGTCCACCAACAATTGTGCCTCGGTGGCATTGAGGCTTTCGGCGCCGCAGGCGGAGGCCGAGGCTGCCATGCTGGCAGCCATCAGGTGATGCTGGTCTTCCAGCGACGTATCGTCCCGCAGTGCCGCAATCAGTTGGTCGATGCAGCGACGGACTTCTTCTTCCGAAGTGGGATAACCTTCTGGCAGGGCGTTGACCACGACTGTATTGCCGCCGAAGTCCTGGATGTCAAAACCCAGCCGGGCGAGCAGGTCGGGCTGCCCGAGCAGCGTCAGGCAGTCCTCGGCACTGAGTTGCACGGTTACCGGAAAGAGCGACTGCTGTCGGACCGGCTGCCGTTCGGCCATCTTCTCGAGATAGCGTTCATAGAAAATCCGTTGCCGGGCCCGCCGGATGTCGATCACCATCATGCCCGATTTGACGGGGGTGACGATATATTTGCGCTGCAGTACGATCAGGCTGCTCAAGGCAGCGGAGGACTCTTCTTCGAACAGACGGCCATAGCCGGGTGTCGGCGGAAGTGCCGGTTCGGTCGCCCCCAGTTCTGGTAACTCGGAGGGAAGCGGCTCTGAAGGCGTGTCGAACGGATTGAAAAGCGGACTGTAATCCATGCGGGGTGGGCGGTATCCGGCCCCGTTGCTGTCTCTCGGCGAGAAGACCGGGATGTCGGGCGCTCCCTTCATGTCGAAATCGATACTCGGCGTGAAGTCGTTCTTGCCCAGCGCCTCCCGCACGGCAGCCACGAGGATTTCGAAGATCATGCCTTCGTCCTCGAATTTTACTTCGGTCTTGGCGGGATGGATGTTGACGTCCACGCGCTCGGGCTCCGTCTCCAGAAACAGGAAATAGGCGGGTGTGTAATCGTCGGGGAGCAGTTTCTCATAGGGCTTGCAGACCGCCTTGTGGAAGAAGGGCGAGCGGAAAAACCTGCCATTGACGAAGAAAAACTGATTGCCCGTGCTCTTGCGGGCGTCTTCGGGATTGCCGACATAGCCGCTGACGCGCACAAGCGATGTGTCCACGTTGACTTCAACCAGTTCCTTGGCCAGGTTCATGCCGTAGATGTCGAGGATCCGTTTCTTGCGGGTGGCGGCAGGCCGCAGGTTGTGGATTTCCTTGCCGTTCGAGGTCAGTTTGAACGCCACTTCAGGCCGGATGAGCGCGATGCGGAGGAACTCCTGAATGATGGCCCGCAGTTCAGCATTGTCGGACTTGAGGAACTTGCGGCGGGCCGGGACGTTATAAAAAAGATTGCGGATGGCGAAATGGGTGCCCGATGGCGCGGCCACGGGCTGCCTGCGGGCGGGCTGGGTGCCGGAAATCTCGACCATCGTACCGATTTCGTCTTCGGGCCTGCGGGTCCGCAACGTCACTTCGGCGACTGCCGCAATGGAGGCCAGCGCCTCGCCGCGGAAGCCATAGGTCACGATTCGCTGGAGATCTTCAGCAGAAGCGATCTTGCTGGTGGCGTGGCGCTCGAAGCAGAGCACCGCATCGTCGGGCGACATGCCGCATCCGTCGTCGATTACCTGGATCAAGGTTTTCCCGGCATCGAGCACTGATACGACAACGCTTTTCGCACCAGCATCCACGGCATTTTCCACCAACTCTTTGACCACGGAGGCGGGGCGCGAGACCACTTCGCCGGCTGCGATCAGGTTGGAGATGTTCTGGGGAAGGACTTGCAGCATTACTGGACAAGCAACAGGATAAATCCTTTGGACAGATAATAGGCCGCTGCCGCGACGGCGATGAGTGTCAGGGCGAGGATGATTTTTTTGACGATGCTCATCGCGGAGTTTTCTTTTTCCGCGGAGAGCCTTTTCTCTTCATAGGTTTTGCGGAACGAGCCGCGGATGTGCATGCCCGGGATATACCGGCGCCCCGTTTCCTCCTCGACCAGGCCCTCTTTTTTGGCGATGGCCTCGATTTCTTCGCCGGGCATGGTCTTGCCGTACTTCTTGTAGATTTCCTCGAGCCGCTCCTTGCGCTCGTCGTAGTACCGCGGCTCGTAGTGGAACACGCGATGCTCCGGGATGTGCCAGAATTTGAAACCGAAAGCCATAGTCAGATCCGTTATTAAACGGATAGAAACAAATCTATCCGTTCAGATTATTGTTACAAAGGTAATCATTTTTTAACTTTGCCGTATAAACAGGAGGAAAGCTTATGGATTTCAGGACAGGCAATGGCTATGACGTGCACCAGTTGGCAGAAGGGCTTCCGCTGGTACTGGGCGGTGTGAAGATTCCCCATACGAAAGGTTGCGTCGCCCACTCCGACGGGGACGTGCTTATCCACGCGCTTTGCGACGCCCTGCTGGGCGCCCTGGGACTCGGTGACATCGGGCAGCACTTTCCCGATACGTCCGAAGAATATGCCGGCATTGACAGTCGGATCCTCCTGTCCCGCGTTACGGCAATGGTCCGTGAGGCTGGATGGGAAATCGTCAACGTGGACAACACGCTCCTCGCCCAACGACCCAAAATCGCGCCGTTCATCCTGCAGATGCGACAGGCTCTTGCCGAAACGATGAGAATTCCGGTCCGATCCATATCCATCAAGGCAACAACCACGGAGCGGCTGGGTTTCGTCGGCCGCGAAGAAGGCGTCGCCGCCTACGCCACCTGCCTCCTCCGCCGGGAGTAAAGGGGAATCAGCTTATTTCTTGTCGTCGTTGCGGGAGGCCTTGCCTTGGAAGATGCGGACTTGGAGCTTTTCGCCTGAAGGGGTGTAGGTACCGGGTTCCTTGAGGTTGACGACGATGACGCCGTTGGTGGTGTTGCCGTACTTTTCGTAGGCTTGGGCGCCGTTCCCTTTGTAAACGGAAATACTTTCGATGGCTTTTGTGTCGAGGCTTTGGAAAACGGTGGCCGAGACGGCATTGCCGTCGAGGATGTAGAGGGGCTGTGAGAGCGAGCCGCGCTGGGTCCGGATCTGGTGAACCCGGATGACCTGGCCGTCTTTTTCGACGGTCGTGATGTCGTAGCCCTCGATTTTTTCACCCAGGAGCTGACTGCCGTCGAAATTTGCAACGGGCTTGTTGTCGATGACGTAGTGGTTGAGGGTATCGACCGGTACGGTGGCCGTCGTGGGGGCGCCGGCGTTCAGCAGGAGGGCGCAAAGGGCGGTAAACAGGAAGTGGGTCATTTTCGTGTCAGTTTTGCGGGTTTTGACAGGCGAGCAGGGATGTGGTCCCTTCGCTTTCGTCGTAAGTCAGGATATAGGAACAGATGCTGCCGTCTTTCAGATGGGCAGTCAAGATGGCTTTCGATCCGTCGGGCCGGGCCTCGATCGATTCGATGTCGTCGGGGCTGAGCTGCATGATCTGCCGGATGCTTTCGGCGATGACCACGGGCGGTAAAGGTCGTTCG
>JAEEGG010002227.1_pt1 | contig 50589 bp, 27 predicted proteins | sample 9134161 | NCBI WGS metagenome assembly JAEEGG01 (sample SAMN16246543, study PRJNA631951) | gut metagenome | biome: gut microbiome; feature: rumen; material: CR-attached | host: Bos | place: Iran: Karaj | collected 2018-10
CGGGTGCTGACGTTGATGCAGACCAAGGCGAGAACGATGGCAAGTGCTATGTGCTGAGCAAGGTGGACGACACGTTCGGATTCTTCCTGCTCGAGTCAGGCGTGCAGACCAAGGCGCACAAGGCGTATTTGATTGATGACGTCAGCGCTGGCGCGCGCGGATTCCTCAGCATCAGCAGCGGTGACGCTACAGCCATCGACAACACAAAGGGGGCAGATGCTGTCGTGTCCTCAACATGGTACACTCTCGATGGACGCCGTCTGCAGGGCAAGCCCAAAGAGAAGGGCGTGTATGTGAGAGGAGGACAGAAATTCATCGTTAAATAAACAGGAGGACTCATCATGAAACATATCAATAGCAAACGCCCATACTTGAAGCCCTCGATGAAGGTCTATCCGCTCCACTGCAGCCACCGTCTGCTCGTTGGTTCTGAAACCATTCCCATCGGGCCCGGCAACACACCCAATCAGTGGTGATATCTTATAACAAGGTGACGGTTCTTACGTTATAACAAAAGAACCGTCCCTTCGTTACAATTAGGTGTTCCGCATTGTTCGTGAGAATGGTGCGGATTTTTTCGGACTAAGCCTAAAAAAATCCACCGTTGAAGGACGATGGATCAGGACCTAATGTTTTCACAACGGAATAATCCTTATTGTGATTTGCTAAAAATTAGTGCTGCAAAGATAAAGTTTTTCTGCGTAAATACCAAATGTTTCAAAAGAAATTTGTACTTTTGTGGCTGAAATAATTAAAAACGCTGAAAATTATGAAGAAGATTCTGGGTCTTGATTTGGGCACCACCAGTATAGGATGGGCACTTGTCAATGAAAAAGAAAATGATAATGAGAAGTCTGAAATTATCCGTCTTGGTGTAAGGGTTAATCCTTTAACTGTTGACGAAAAGGCTAACTTTGAAAAGGGTAAAGCTGTCACTACAAATGCAGACAGGCGTATGAAGCGCAGTATGCACCGGAATCTTCAGCGTTATAAGTTACGTAGAAAGAATCTGATAGAATGCCTTCTGGAACATCATGTCATTTCAGACGAAACACCTTTATTTGAAAAGGGGAACAATACGACATTCCAAACATATAGAGCCAGAGCCAAAGCCGTAACGGAAGAAATCTCATTGGAAGATTTTGCACGCGTCTTGCTGATGATCAACAAGAAACGTGGTTATAAGAGTAGTCGCAAGGTAAAGGATGGCGAAGAGGGAGAGCTGATTGACGGAATGGAAATTGCCAAGAGACTCTACGAAGAGAATCTGACTCCCGGACAGCTCCTGTTTGACCTCTATAATAAAGGCAAGAAAAACAGACCAACTTTCTATCGTTCAGACCTGCAGGCAGAGTTTGACAAGATATGGGAGGTGCAATCAGCTTTCTACCCCAACATCTTGACTGACGATTTCAAATCGTCTGTTCATGGATATAATAAAACTCAGACATCGGGGGCTTTTTATGGAGTCCATCAGATAAGTACAGCAAAGAATAGTGGTAAGGAGGGTTATGTCCAGTCGCTCATCTGGCGAACAGAGGCTTTGAAGCATCAACTGGATATCGAAGAGGTGGCTTATGCTTTAGCAGATATCAACGGAGCTATCAACAACTCAAGCAAACGTCTGGCTATGATCAGCGATAGAAGCAAGGAACTCTACTTTAATCATCAGACCATCGGTCAGTACTTGATGCAACGACTGGATGAGAATCCGAACAACAGTCTGACTAATATCATATTCTATCGTCAGGACTATATGGATGAATTTGAAGCGATCTGGGAAAAACAAGCTCAGTATCATCCGAAACTTACCCCTGAACTCAAGAGAGAGATTCGCGACATTATCATCTTCTATCAGCGCGACCTGAAGAGTTGTAAGAATCTCGTTAGCTATTGCGAATTAGAACATTCGGAAAGAGAGGTTACCATTGATGGAAAGAAAAAGATCATCCTGACAGGATGTAAAGTATGCCCAAAATCCTCGCCATTATTCCAGGATTTCAAGATATGGCAGATACTGAATAATCTTCAGGTCTCTGTTGTAGGCCATCAGAGAAAGAGAATCAAGAAAGATAAATCACAGCTATCTCTGTTTGATGATACAGAGACCGGTGCTCTGAATAGGTTCTTAACTCAGGAAGAGAAAGATACTCTGTACAATGAGCTGTCAATTAAAGAGAAAATGAGTAAAAGGGATGTTCTTAAATTGCTGTTTGATAATCCCAAGAATCTCGACCTTAATTATAAAGAGGTAGAAGGCAACAGAACGATGGCTGCATTATTCAAAGCCTATCAGGATATTATCAGCCTGACAGGAAATGGCGAATACGATTTCTCAAAGATGCCTGCTGATGAAGTAAAATCCATCATAACCGAGATATTCACAGGATTAGGCTATAAGACTGACTTCCTTACATTCGATTCATTGCTTGAAGGAAAAGCATTGGAACTGCAACCTGCCTATCGCTTATGGCATCTGCTATACTCTTATACTGGCGATAAATCTGCTACAGGCAACGAAGCTCTGCTGGCTAAGATCCAAGATCTTTGTGGTTTTGAAAAAGAATATGCCACTATTCTTGCCAATGTGTCACTTGTTCTCGACTATGGTGGTCTCAGTGCCAAAGCTATCCGCAAAATCCTGCCTCATATGGTGAAAGGCTACGAATATAGTGAGGCATGTACAATGGCTGGATATAATTATTCTGCCCGTTCATTAACAAAGGAAGAACTCGCCAAGAAGGAATACAAATCCCGTTTGGACATCATTAAGCGTAACAGCCTTCGCAACCCTGTGGTAGAGAAGATTCTGAACCAAATGATCAATGTCATCAATGAGATTATCAAGACATATGGCAAACCTGATGAAATCCGAATTGAGATGGCCCGAGAGCTGAAGAAGAGCCAGGAGGAGCGTGAGTTGTTGGATGCTGCTATCAGAAAGAATACAGCAGAAAGCGAAAAACTGCGTAAGGAACTCGAAGAAGAATTCGGAATACAGTATGTTACGCGAAACGATATTCTTAGATACAAACTCTACAACGAGTTAAAGTTGAATGGCTACAAAACGCTTTATTCCAATACTTATATTCCAAGGGAAGAGCTCTTCAGCAAGCGATTCGATATTGAGCATATTATCCCTCAATCCAGGCTATTCGACGATTCATTCTCAAACAAGACACTTGAAGTCCGAGATATCAATATTGAGAAGGGCAACATGACAGCTTACGACTATGTGGCAGGTAAGTATGATGAGAAATATCTGGTTGATTACGAGAGCAGGGTAGAAGAACTATTTGCTCAGAAAGTCATATCAAGGACCAAGCGCAACAATCTATTGATGAAAGAAGAAGATATTCCTTCTGACTTCTTGGAGCGTGATCTGCGCGACTCTCAGTACATTGCAAGAAAAGCCCGTGAGATATTGGAAGAACTTGTGCCTTATGTCGTAACGACGACAGGTGCTGTTACAAATCGTCTGCGCGAAGACTGGCAATTGGTAAATCTGATGCAGGAACTCAATTGGGACAAATACGACGCATTAGGATTAACCGAACGCTATACTGATAAGAATGGGAACATCGTCAAACGCATCAAGGACTGGTCCAAACGCAACGACCATCGCCATCATGCTATGGATGCGCTAACTATTGCCTTTACCAAGCGGAGTATTGTACAATATCTCAGCAACATGAATGCCCGTAGTGACAAATCGAGCAGTATCTATGGTATTGAGCAGAAAGAACTTCATCGTGACGAGAAAGACCACAAACTCGTATTCAATACGCCAATGCCTTTGGATGTATTATTGGCAGAAACCAGGAAACATCTTGAAAGTATCTTGGTATCCATTAAGGCCAAGAATAAAGTAGTTACTAAGAACATCAACAAGGTTAAGACCAAAGACGGCCATCAGCAGAAGGTACAATTAACGCCTCGTGGCGCCCTGCACAATGAAACGGTCTATGGCAAGATACGTAACTATGAGGCTGAATACAGGAAGGTGGATGGAAAGTTTACAGAAGAGGTTATCTTGCGCGTATCTAATCAGAAATGTCGTGAAGCCTTACTGAAACGATTGGCTGAGTTTGATAATGATCCTAAGAAAGCATTCACAGGAAAGAACAGCCTGGAGAAAAATCCCATCTGGCTTAATGCTAATCATTCATATGCTGTACCTCTCAAAGTAAAACTCTATAAGATCGTTGATGTATTTACCATCAAGAAAGCTGTTGATAAAGATCTGAAGATTGACAAAGTTATAGACAATAAGGTTCGCGCGATACTCCAGCAGCGATTGGATGAGTTTGGTGGCGATGCTGCCAAGGCATTCTCTAACCTCGATGAAAATCCGATCTGGCTGAATAAAGAAAAAGGAATAGCCATCAAAAGGGTGAAGATTAGGGCAAAAGTATCTTCGGATACATCAGTACCCTTGCATGTTAAGAGAGATTTATTAGGAAATTTATTAAAAGATGCTGAAGGCAGAGCCTTACCTACAGACTATGTTAATACAGCTAATAATCATCATGTAGCCATTTTTGTTGATTCTGAAGGCAATTGGCATGAACATGTTGTATCATTCTTTGAGGCTACGACAAGTGCGTTGCTCGGATTGCCCATTATTGACAAGAATTATAAGAGAGAAGAAGGATGGAAATTCTTGTTCTCTATGAAACAGAATGAGTATTTTGTATTCCCTAATGAAAAGACAGGTTTCGTTCCCTTTGAGATAGATCTTATGGATCCCAAGAACTATGCACTTATCAGTCCAAATCTATATCGCGTTCAGAAGTTTTCTAGTTCGTTCTATGTTTTCAGACATCATTTGGAAACAAATGTAGATGAATCTAACGAACTAAAAGAGACAACATGGAAGAGAATAACGAGTGTAAAGGGACTTGAACGCGTTATCAAAGTGAGAATTAATCATCTTGGTAACGTAGTCGTAGTTGGAGAATATTAGTTTATAATGAAGATTAGAAAAGGAGGAATCCATTCTTAACATGGAAACCTCCTTTTATAATGCACCATTTTTTCTTTTCTTTTTTTCTTCGCAACAGTCTGATTTCCAATCATTCTCTCAAATCCTACTGTTGTTGCTGGTGCAAAGATACTAATTTTTTAGCAAATCACAACAGCCATATGGAGCCAGCTGACCGCCTTCCCACTGTTGTTGCTGGTGCAAAGATACTAATTTTTGAGCAAATCACAACAGTGTATTGCCATTTCTTACGTCTCTTTATACTGTTGTTGCTGGTGCAAAGATACTAATTTTTGAGCAAATCACAACACTTGGCGGTGGATGAGTCGCAAGGCGAAGACTGTTGTTGCTGGTGCAAAGATACTAATTTTTGAGCAAATCACAACACTTGGCGGTGGATGAGTCGCAAGGCGAAGACTGTTGTTGCTGGTGCAAAGATACTAATTTTTGAGCAAATCACAACCGTATTCTCGGAAGGTCGTTAGATTGGAAACTGTTGTTGCTGGTGCAAAGATACTAATTTTTTAGCAAATCACAACACACGCTCCTTGAGGGTCATCTCACTTTTCACTGTTGTTGCTGGTGCAAAGATACTAATTTTTTAGCAAATCACAACATTTGGTTCTTAAATTTACCCCGTTTGAGGACTGTTGTTGCTGGTGCAAAGGTACTAATTATTTAGCAAACTACAACATGCAATTGTAACTTTTCTGATAAAACTTTGGTCTACGTGGTACTCTTTCCGATTATTATAGTGGTATACTTTTCAATTATTATCTACATTAGTATTTAGGTTAATAAGATTGATGGCCCGCTGCACTGTTTGTGAGAATCGTGTGGCGGATTTTGTTGTCAGGATGGTGTAAAGAAAAATCATGCACAAAATCGGGGTTTTGTGCATTAATGAAAATTAACGCGAAAAAAGTGTTGATAGACGTTAGGATAATCCATTTTCTTTTTGTATATTTGCAGCTGTTTTTGGATTTAATAAATAATCAAGTACCGATATAGAAAATGATATATTCGACAATTGTTGAAAAAAATGAAAGCGCTTTGCAGCAGATAATAGAAGCGCTGGACCTCTTTGAAAAGGAGAGGTTCGTGGCAGGTATACAGGCAGGCAGATTTTCAAAATATGAGATCGAGCAAACACTCGAGATGGTACAGTTGTATCAGAAGAGAATGAATGTGGAGGGTAGGGCTCTGGCTCATTTCTCAGAAACCTTTATCAGACAATTCGCCACAGATAATAATCAGTGTTTTAGGAATGCAGAGAAATATTTCAGAAGAATCAGAAGCACGCTCTGTGCACTGAAGAAAGTTTTCCAGAAGACTTGCAAGACCTCACGCAAGCAGTTGCCTGCGGAGAAAGAGGCACCATCCGTATTTGACAGATCACCGTTGGCAAGTAATGTCTATCAACTGGATATGTATGGGCTGGAATCGTATGACGATATGGTGCAGCAGTTATACAATGATCTGGATACTCTGTTGTCTACAGCCACCGGCATTCTCAATGCATGCCAGCGCGTGATTGAACAGGAAGACTTGGTGAGAGAGGATACAGAAACATTGCGTTCTATCTATCAGGAGAGCTGCAATAGTCTGATGTGTAGTGTACAGGAGTTCTCGAACTTTATGAATACGACCAAGACGCTGCCTGAGAATGAATTGATCAAGCGGAGGAAGAAGGCCAGTTCTAAGGATGAGTTCCTGAAGAAAGAATACCACAACGTGAATAAGTCAGAGTTTAAGACTTATGTCTGGCTTGTGGCAGTGAATAAAGGCCAGAGTGACGGTCTGACCAGTGAGGAGACTTATCTTTGGCATCAGAATCATGATAAGGTGGAAGAGGTGAGACGCGTGATTTCGCTCTTCTACCGATTGCCAGCTATTAATGGCCAGGAAGGTAAGCTGAACGGTCAGGTGATTGTGGAGTTTATCAAGTGGTGTGGTGTTGAGAAGGATAAGGAAAAGCGTCTATATCGTTATTTCTGTGATAACTATCGTGGGGATCTCAAACCGCTAGTTTGGTCATCCGTCTGTAAGAAGCGCAAAGAATTAAAGGTGGAAGATCATCTTACTGATCAAGAGCTGATAGAATCTTTTGAAAAGCGTTTGAGTGAACTGACAGATGATTTTTCCGCAACAGCATAATAATAGGTAGATGGATTTGAATAAGGTCCATCTACTTTTTTTTATCTTTTCCACGGAATTCTTATTGGTATGACTTAACTTTTCCGCAATTTCTGATGATTTTGCGGAAAAAATTCCATGTTTCTGCGGAAAAGTGGGTGTTTCTGCGGAAAAGTGTCTGAAAAACCTGCGGAATTTTGGAAAAATCGCCTAAAACAGCCATCGACCCCATATTGCTGGTTTTCTTTTTTCTCTAATTGATTCGTCGTACCTTTGCAGACGCACGTGAACATTATTTATTAATCCGAGGTTTGTGAGAGTCCTCATGAGATCAAGTTCGAACACCTCCGCTTATCTCACAAAGTCTTGGAAAGATGAAAGAGATCACAATTCGTGTGCCTGATGATATGGCGCAGTTGTTAGTGGAGTGGGTTAAGCACATTCCCGAGATGGAGATTGTCTGTCGTGAGGAGTCAGCAGACTACTTTCTTGGTGATATGGACAGGCGTATGGCTTTAGCCTTAGAGGTGCTAAAGCAAAACAAAACAATCCGTCATCTTTATGATTACACTTGGATTATGGTGGCTATCGGTGATGGCGTCATAAACGAGTTGGGCGGTTTCAGGTCGCCTCAGTCGTTTATCGACTATTTGAAAGGATTGGGTATTGAGAAGGTTCCCAGTAGATCACTGATAAGTTCTTTTTTAGATAAGGTATTAGGAACGTATCCGGATTGGGTGTTTGTAGATACGGAAGATCCTCGGGAAAAATTAAGGAGAAAGAACGTTGTAAGACAGTTAATCAGTGCCCTAAATATGGCCAGCAAACAGTCAACTGAACAAAAAGCTGGACAAAGCGAGTAGAAAGCTGGACAATAAACTGGACATCGAAAAAATCACTTTGAGGTGTGAAGAGATAGTTCTAATTTTGCAGTGTCGAAAGACAAAAAGTTCTTTGAAATGTTGATACAGTAGAATCGCAGGGGGAGGCCCTGGGTTCGGCATAAACTCTTTAATACATTATTTATTTGTTTGTCATTTACTTATTATTTTTTTGTGAGTTTAGCGATGAAGCGTCACCGCAACCCGCTCCGGTTCGTGAGAATAGGAGCGTTTTTCTTGAGAGTATTCACATTATTAATTATAAAAAAGAAAGGAATAAATTATGAAAAATTATCGTAAAGGGGTGGAGAATACCCCAGATTTTTTGGAAGGTAAATCACAGATGATTGTAAATCTGATGGATGCTGATGAGAGAGCTGATACGGCTGATCTCACTACCCATCTGAGAATGGTCTACGGTCATGTGGACTGGGACAACCTGATTTACAAACTTGATGAAGAAACGATCAGTCTGATAAAAAAACATGAAGACTGCATCAGTATAGGTAAGCGCTTGGTATGTGAAATCTATCCGGGTAAGTATGTTGCTATAGTGAATTCTGAGACAATGGGTCCTCTGACATACAAGGAGATGAAATCCGGTAACGTGATGTTTGAATTGTACGATCTGGACGAGGTTAAAGAACAAGCTGCCCATTGGTACGTTGAAGACTTGTTGGCTTCTTTTTATTCATTCTCTCTCTTCACGCCCTATTTTGTAATAGCTCTGAGGCTGGCTGTGATGGAAGGACATATGTCGGATGAAGAGCGTTTTTCGGAAGACAGACTGAATGAAGTTTGGTACAATACGTTCTCGTCAGTCTTTTCTCTCATCGGTTATAAGCTTATGCAACAGGCGAACCACATCGAGAAGAGTTGCACTATTGCGCCATTCAATCTTGACGAATATTTGATTGAAAAGTATTATGAAGTATCAGGTTACTAGAAATCAACATGGTATTGAAATTCGAGAGTGCTGCGCTTCGTGCAAGTTTAAAGACTTGACGAGACTGGTGTTGGCCAGATATTGCTCGCTGCATCGAAAGAAGGTAAAGCCCCGAGAGTGCTGTGAGCAATGGGAGATGAGCGAGCAGATGCAAGCTGCTGGTTCGTCTGGGGGCAAAGTAAAGAAGAAAGCGTATCTGCAGTATGTGATGTCAGTGAGAGATGATGAGTCTTTGGCAGATCAGCTGAAGATTCAGTTTCCACACAAATCACTCGAACAGATCCGGAAAGAATTTGAAGAAAAGAACGGATCGATTTATGTCACACTGGGGACAGGAACCATTGTGACATTTTAAAAAACATCACACTGGGTCCAGTCCCCATTGTGACATTATTAACAATTTTAATTTTTTATTTTTATGATTACAGAAATTTTTAAGGTTGTATCGCAGACGGAACCCGTCTACGTACAGAGTAAGAAACAGGATGGTGGCCAGTTGGCCAAGTGTAACGTACACCTGAAGGGCATCGGCGGTGATTATGCCGAAGAGTTCTATGCCGTAGCGTTTGGCGAGAATGCCACTCAGAAGCTGGAGCAAGGCGAGCTGGTGGCGGTTAGTCTGAGGTTTGGCACGCATGTCAATAATGACAACGGCGCCGTTTATCAGGACGTTGTGGCTCAGGGAATTGTGAAACTTAACGAGGTAAAGGCCTTTTAGTATTAACTGAGTTGAAAGGTAACGGGTGAGGGAAGAGTACCAGGTTTAAATTGTCGACAGCAAACTACTTCGCTCAAAACCCCAAACTCGAAAACTTTTCAACAAAATGGAAAAGAACAAGACAATTACGCTGAACGCCCAGATGGTGATCAGTAGGAGTGAGAATGGTGTGGATTTGGTGCAGGTATTGCCCGATAATCCGTGTGAAGGACTGGTGAAGCCGTTTAGCGGCCCGGGGCACGCCCAGTTGCAGGGAACTGCCCAGTTTGACTTCGTGCGCAAGAGGCGCATCAGGGGTAAGGCTGAACTGAAACAGCTGCATAGCACCTTGTCGTATGGCATGGACGGTATTGACCGCTTCATCTTCTATGTTCCCTCAGAGCAGCGCGAGGAATTCGCCGACTGGCTGGAGAAAGAGGGGGCTGTGGCGATCAAGTACATGAGGAACAAGTTTAAGAACAGGAAGTAGAAGCCTATGATTAACTTGATTTATCAGAAAGACGGGAAGGGGCCTAAGTTGGCCCGCCCCGTTACTACGAGGGAAGAGTATATCGCCCTGAGGAACGCTCCCGACAACGCCAAGAACTTCTACGACGCCAGAGGTGGCGATGAGAATGCCAAAGGCAATCAGATTGAGTTTAATTATAACGATCTTTTGCCTGATGGGGTATTGAAGGGTTGCAAGCATCCTTCTTCTACGTTCGCCCACGATATTGATTGTGGTGATGCTCAGGAGCAGGTGCGTTTGAAGGATGAGATTCTGGCTATGAAGGACGAGATCGGTCTGTTGGAACTGTCGGGTTCTGCCCGATATGGTCTGCATGCCGTGTGTCGTCGTCAACCCGGAAGGACTGTTCGCGAGTGCCAGTATGCCATCAGTATGGCGACGCACACTGAGTATGATACCAACGCGAGAGGGTTGGCAAGGGTGATGTTTACCGGGCCTGCGACTGAGGATAACCTCTTTTATCTGGATGATGCCATCTTCGAGGAGCCTCTGACGATAGAGGAGAGCGAGAAGGAGTATAAGCTGCTGAAGGAGCGTGAGAGGAAGAATCAGGAGGAAGTGCCGAAAGGCGCCAAGAAGGCGAATAAGCACTATAGGCCGTGGGAAGAGGCTGCGGAAAATATGGCAGCGGACAAACTCGGACAAACACGGACTGATGTTCAGACAGATAAAAACAGTCCGCGCCAGTCCGTTAAGTCCGATGCAGGAAAATATCCCGATGCTTATCACGGGATTCCGTTTACGGAGATACTAAAGAAGTATTGGGAGGTGAACAATCGGGGGTTTGAACCAACAGAGGGTGATAGGGATACGTTGACGTATCAGCTGGCGTGTGATTTGAGGCATATCTGTGGCAAGAATGCTGAATGGCTCGATCAGGTGATTCCCTGCTACGACGGATTTACCCCAGAAGAGAAGCGTCAGAAGATTCAGAGTGCCCTGAATTCCGAACTGGAGGCGTTCCCTGCCAGACTGCGTAACACGCTGAGCGCATTTACAATGGATAATGGACAATGGAAAATGGATAATGAGGATGAGGGCGATGATGGTCAATTGTCAATTATCAATTCTCAATTATCCATTAGAAAATTACCTCAGGGTATCAAGGATTCGATTAATGCGGCGGGTCCGCAGCTGGCGATGCCCGTGTTAACGGCTATCTGTCCCGCTATCGGTGCGTTGGCGACAGGCGTGGTGCTCGATGTTCACGGTCAGAAGCGTGGTCTGAACCTCATTGCTTATATTGCAGGTGACTTTGCCACAGGCAAGGGTAATATTGACCCTGTGATTGATGCCTGGATGAGTGAGGTGATAGCCCTCGACGATATGTATTTGAAGCAGGAGGAGGAATGGACCCGTAAAAAGTTGGCCGCCAAGAACAAGAAAGACCAGCCCGAGGAAATAAAGCTGCCCGTGAGATTCATCACACTGAACAACACGGTAGCCAACCTGGCCCAGCGCTTGGCGAACATCGAGGGCAAGCACGCTTTCTCGTTTACACCGGAGGCAGATACGGTGGCGCAGAAATGGAAGTCGACTGTGAGTGATTTCTCGGTGATGCTACGTCAGAGTTACGATGGTTCCCGCTATGATCGCGAGGCCAAGAGTGCAGAAGCTGTCAGTGTACACATCAAGCACCTTTTGTGGGATGTAACGATGTGTGGGACCCCAGACGCCCTATACCGCGTTGTGAATAATTACACGGATGGTTTTCAGAGTCGTATCGCCGTAGCCCGCACACCCGACAATACCTTTGCCAAGCTGGATGAAAATCCCCCGGTGCTGACTGAAAAACAGACGGAACGCATTCAGCAGATAGCCCATCTGTTGCCCCTGATGCAGGGCGAAGTGGTGCTGCCTAAACTGGAGGCGCGAGGTAGGGATTGGCTGGAGAAGATTCGTCTGGAAACGATGATGAACGACGATAGGGTGAAGGCTCGTCAGCGCTTCCGTGTCTGTGTGACAGCGCAGAGAATGACCTGCTGCGTGATGCTCTGTAAAGTCTGCGAGTCACTGATTCAGAAGCACGGCTTGAATGGTGCTGAGAACCAGCTGAAGCAGAAACCCAACCTCTGGAAGGAACAACTGCTGAAGGCCCAGACACCGCAGATGCTGGATATCTACGACGTGATAGCCGAGTCGTTGATAGAGAATGCCCTCTATTTCTTCCGCGACCGTATCGAGAACGCCTTTCGTAGTCGTGACTATGCGGGCGGTGTGAATGGAGAACGTTCGAGGCGTAGCAAGAACGATTCTATCTATGCGCGACTGGATCCGCAGTTTACTGAAGATCAAGCTATGCAGCACTCTGTAGCCATTAAGGGTGCCGGAGTGACGCGCAACAGCGTCCAACAGATGTTGAAGAACTGGCGTAAGCAAGGTCTGATAGAGCAGATGGAGAACAAAAGGTTTAGGAAATTGAGTTAGTCATTTTAGTCATTAGTCATTAGTCATTAAGAAAACGTAATTTTATGAATGAAGTAGAAATGAATAAGAAAGAGAAGCTCTCCCCACACTTTACAATGGGGGAGCTTACTAAAACGAGTTATCACACATTGGATGGGAATATCCCTTCCCACGTGGCAATCGAAAATCTCAAAAGGATCTGCGGTTGGCTGGAGATTCTGAGGGAAAGGTATAATAGGTTGTATGGAGACAGGAGTCAGGAGTCAGGAGACAGTAGATATGACATCCCCGTCATCATTTCTTCCGGGTATCGCTCGGAGGAGGTCAATCAGAAATGTGGTGGGGCGAAAGGCTCGAATCATCTGACGGGTTGCGCCGTCGATATTAAGTGCCTTGGCCCAGAGCAGATGATACGCTATGCATGTCTTTTGCTCGACACCGCTGATGAAAACCGCTGGGTGTTTGATGAGCTCATCCAAGAGAAGCGCGGCACCACCTATTGGATTCACTTCGCCGTGCGTCCGAAAGACAACCGCCGCAAGATACTTTTCGATTGCAGGTAAACAATAATCCCCGCTCGGCCGAGCGGGGATTATTATTGTTATTGTGCTCTACGGCAGGGGGAGATACCAGTTTTTGGGATCCATGAGCAGCGAGTAGAGGGCGGCGTCGGTCTCGCCATAGCGACGGGCAACGGGAGCTGCCAGATAGCTGGGATCGTTGCGGCGCAGGGCCACACGCATCAGGTCGTTGAAACGGTAACCCTCGAAGGCACCCTCGAGCGCCATCTCGTTGATGATGAGGTCTTCCACCAGCGGAATCTGGTAGTTGACGGTATCCTGGCGCGTGGCCAGCTGGCTCTCAGGCTGCGGGAGCTCGTAGTAGGCGTTGGCATGAGAATCGCCAGAACCCAGGGAGTGAACACCCAGCACATCTTCGAGACGGAACACGTTGGGGTCGAATGACACCAGGTCGCCTGCTGCCTTGAGCTCATCGGCGTCGACACGGTTCTGCAGTACCTCGTCGCAGATGCCGTATTTCAGGATGGCGAAGGCCGTCTGCGGATAACCGGCGCGGTTGAGGGCTTCGGCATAGCGCAGGTAGATCATCGTGCTGCGGTAGAGGGTGATCTGCGACGATGTGACCTTATAGATGCTCTGGAGATAAGAGTTGTACTCGGAATAATCGTTCTGCGAGCCCGACGAACGGAGCGTGAAGTTGGACGAGAAACGCAGGTCGCCCACGTATTCGCTGCGGTTGAAGCCGCTGCGTGGGACATAGATGGTGTCCTTGGTGGTGGAACCGGGCTGTGCATTCTCGATGCAGTAGATCTGATCGGCCGAGAGCTTGGACATGGCCGGTGAGGCGGTCAACTCGTAGAAATAGTTGTTCTGCGTGGTTGACTCCATGAGATGACTCAGCTGGCTGATGGTGCCGTCGAAGACGCGTGTCTCCATCGGGATGATGGTGATGGTCTCGTTGAGTGGCATGTAGCGGTCGCTGGGCGTGGTGAACTGCGAGGCGTTGGGCCAGGTGATGCTCTGGATGCTCATCCGGATGGGATGATAGCGGTCGGTGAGGTAGTCGTGATACCAGCGTGCGGCCTCCTGATAGCGTCCTGCCCACAGGCAGAGGTCGCCGAGAAGGGCGCGCATCGGAATGAAGAAATAGTCGGAGCTGGTGCCGTTGACCGCACCGAAGTCAGGCAGGTTGACGCCTACGTAGGGCGTGAGGTCGTCGATGAACGTGTCGCAGATGGTCTTGATATCCACACGCGGCTGGTTCATGGCCTCGAGGGCCTCACGCTCGGTCATCAGCGGGTTGAGGATCAGGGGCACGCTGCCGTAGGCCTGAGCCAACTGCAGGTAGGTCCACGCGCGGTAGGACTTCACGGCTGCATATTCGCGCATGAAGAGGTTACGTCCGCGACGGTTCATCGCGGTGTCGACATGGGCGAGGTAGTAGTTGCAGTTGTTGATGACAGCGTAGTAGTCGCTGATCTGGTTGTAGCGGTTCGACTCGTTGAAGTCGAAGGCCGAGAGATGCTTCAGATCGTTGTTGGCAGCAGCGGTGGTCTGCATCAGGTCGCCGCGCACCTCACCAAGGAGTACCACGCGGTCGGCAATGATCTGTAGCTTATTGATGATACCCATCACGCTGTAGACGGAGTCGGTAGCGTGGTTCAGGGTGTGGTCTTCCTCATATTCCACGAGGTCGGACTCGGGCTTGAGCATGTCCTCGCAGCTGACGAATAAAGGTAAAAGGGTAAAAAGGTAAAAGGGTAAAAAGCCTTTAGCCATCTTTCTTACCTTAAATAATATTGTTGTTTCCATATATTTTACTTTTTTGATATTTTACTTTTTACCTTTTATTACAGGTTGATGTTCACGCCCAGTGAGAACGAGCGGCCTTGACCCAGGAGTCCGCGGTCGATGCCCTGCGTCAGGATGCTGCCCGCAATGGCACAGTCGGGATCGCTACCGAGATACTTGGTAATGGTGAAGAGGTTCGTCACGTTACCAAAGATGGTGATGCCCTGCAGATAGGTGCTCTGGATGGGCAGGTAGTAACTCAGGGTGAGGTTGCTCATGCGCAGGTAGCTGCCGTCCTCAATCCAGCGGTCGCTGAAACGGGAGTTGCCCATGGGATCGTTGTATTCCGCACGGGGGTAGGCGGTCTGCTGACCTTCGGTCGTCCAACGGCTCTTCATCGCAGTGGTCTGGTTGAGGAAGTAGGTGCCTCCTTCGAGCAGCATGCGCTGGTAGTTGAAGATGTCGTTGCCCAGAGAGTAGTTGAAGACGGCCGTCAGGGTGAGGTTCTTCCAACTGGCTGTGGTGTGGATGTTACCATAGATATCGGGGTTGGGATCACCGATGACGGTGCGGTCGTTCGCGTCGATGACGTGGTTGCCGTCGCGGTCGACGAAGTTCATGTCGCCAGCCTTGAAGAAGACTTTATCGCCATTGTCCTTCACGAGGTATTTGGCATCGGCATTGGCCACATCGGTCGTGCTGTAGACACCGTTGGTCTCGTAGCCGTAGAACAGTCCTGCGGGCTGTCCCACCTTCGTCTGGATGGTAGCGCCGTAGAGGTCGGTCTCGAAGGTGCGGTCGTTGTCGGGCAGCGCCGTCACCTTGTTCTTATAATGACCTACAGAAGCGCCCACCTCCCAACGGAAATCTTTGAGGTTAAGCACCTTCACAGCGGCGTGAACGTCGAATCCGGTGTTCTCGAGCTTTCCATCGTTGCTCCAGTTGGCATCGAGACCACTGGCCCAGGCGAGTTGCTGCAGCGAGAGCAGATTGCTGGTCCAACTCTTGAAGAAGTTGAAGCGTAGGTTCAGACGGTTGTTGAAGAAGTTACCCTCGATGCCTGCAGTGATGCGTGAGGTGGACTCCCACTTCAGTTCGGTATTGCCGATATTGCCGATGACGATACCAGTAGCCGAGCTGTTGAGCATGCGGCGAGAAACGAAGTAACTGCGTGAGGCGGTGTAGTCGATATCATCGTTACCGGTCATATCGAAACCGACGTTCAGACGCAGGTAGTTGACGGGTTTCAGGCTGCTGAACCACTCCTCATTGCTGATGACCCAGCTGCCTTCGACGCTGGGGAAGAGACCCCAGACGACACCTGCCATCTTCAGACCATCGGCCTCGGTACCGAAGCGAGAGGAAGCGTGGGCAGAGATGCCGGCGTTGAGGTAATAGCGCTGGGCGTAGTTGTAATTGCCTAATGCATACCAGATGATATCGGAGGTCTTGTCGTTGGCACCGCCGGTATCCTTGAAACTCAGTGAGGAGTTCATCTTAGGCGCTTTATCGTTCGGGGTGTTGTAACCGCTCTGTGAGGTCAGCTTATAGGCTGAGTTCAGGTAGCGCAGACCACCCATGATGCCCAGCTGATGGGCACCGAACTGATTCTTCCAAGCCAGACGGGTATCGCTCTGGATGGCGGTCAGACTGGAGGCCTGACTCATCACCAGGTTGTTGAGAACGGAGGTCTCGTCGAGACCGTCGACGATGAACGTCGGGGTACCCTGAATGGGGAGGTAGTAGTTCTCATTGGTGTTGACCAGCGAGAGGGCGAAGTGCTCACTCAGCGTGAGGTGCTTGTTGAACTCGTATTTCGGGGTGATGGCAAATACGATCAGACGGTTGCCCAATGAGTTACGGTTGTTACCATCGCCGAACTCGAGGATGCTGGCGGGGTTGGCCAGACGACCTCTTCCCTGGAACATGCCCTCGAGGTAGTCATCGGCCTCAGCGAGATAATGGCTGGGGTTACCGGCATTGTCGTAGGCATAGGGTGAGAGGAACGGCGACTTGGCCAGAGCGATGAAGCCCGGTGAGGTGATGACGCCTGAGAGTACCGATGCGGGAGCTCCATCGTCGAACAGCGAACGGTCGACATCGCTGTAAGAAGCGTCGAAACGAACGTCTAAGCCCTTGGCGATATTGATGTCGGTGTTCAGACGCATGTTGAAACGGGAGTAGTCGTTCTTCTTCAGCGTGCTGTTGGCCAGCGAGTAGCCTACGGAGAGGTTGTAGGAGGCGATATCATCACCACCCTGTACGTTGATGCCGTAGTTCTGCGAGAAGGCATTCTTGTAGACCTGATCCGTCCAGTCGGTATTGTTGTGATACTGATTGTAATAGAAATAAGTGGGGTCGTTGTTCAGGAACTTCATCTGACCGAGGGTGAGCGTCTTGTTGGCCAGCAGTTCGGTGGCGTAGAGACGGTAGTCCTCAGCACCCATCATCTTCGGCAGACGGGGGATGAGTTCGTAACGGCCGTTGATGGTGACATCAATCTTGGTGGCCATGCTCTTGTTGCGCTTGGTCTTGATGAGGATGACGCCGTTGGCACCTTTGGCACCATAGATGGCGGTACCGTTTTTCAGCACCTGGACACTCTCGATGTCGTTGACATTCAGGTTGGCCAGCATGTTGTTGAAGTAACCATCGTGGAGGGTGGAGCGGTTGTACTCCATATCCATGATGACATCATCGACGACCACCAGCGGCTGCACATTGCTGTTGAGCGAGTTGATGCCCGCCATCAGCAGGGTGTTGCCCAAACCCACGTTGCCGCCGCGTGCTACCGAACGGACATCGGCGCCAAGACGCTGGGCGATGAAGGGGTCGATGCTCACCTCAGCGGTGTTGTCGAAACCACTGGCCTCAGAGCTCTGGATGGCATCGGTCTTGCGCTTGTAGAACTCGGTGAAGGCCTCGTTGTAGAGGTAGCCGTTGGCCACACCGTCGGCAATGGCGCACTGCTGGAAGTTGTAGCCGTCGATACGCATCTGCACCGAGCTGACGTAGTCGGGCACTTTCAGCGTATAGCGGCCTTCCTCATCGGTCATGGCCGAGTACTTATCGTTGTCGTAGGCGGCGACGATGACACCCACCAGCGGTTTCTTGGTGGCAGCGTCGACAACCTGTCCTGTCACAGTCTTACTGTTCTCTTGTGCTGCCATCGTCATGGATACGAGCAGCAGAATAGCGGATATGATATATTTCTTCATTGTTCGTCAGATTTAGAGGTTCTTGGTCTGAGATAAATGCAGTCGAGATACATCTCACGAGAGTAGCGAGAGGTTTCACGAGCCAGGATAGAGCACTGCAACTTCACGGTGACCTTCACTTCGTTCTGGTCGTAGTTACAGGTGGGGAAGTGGAAACCTTCGGCCACCACAATGGTGTCGACGCGCTCGGCGTTGCTCTCAAACTGCGTGTTGTTGCAGTTGAACGACTGGGCTTTGTTGTCTTCGTCCACGTAGTTGATGGTGGCTTTGAACTTACAAGGCTTGCCGTTGTTCAGACCTGCAACCGACTGGGGCAGCAGTACCATACAGATGTCGTAATCGCCCGCCAGCGTGTTGCTAATGCGGAAGGTGAGCTCCCAGTTGGAGGTTCCTGACTTCGGAATGATCTGCAGGTAGGAACCCGAAGAGATGCTGTCGGCAATCTGTCGACGGATGTTGTAGGAACAGTCGCGCTCCTGGGTGAGCATCCACGTGCTCTCGCCCTCGGTGCGCAGTTCCTTGAAGAAGGTGTCGGTGGGTTTGAACGACCACTTCGGTGTGGTGTATATTCGGCCGTTGCTGCAGTCCAGCTTGTTGGCGCCATAGAGGATTCCACCCTCCTCGAAAGGCTTCTGGAATACGTGGTAGACCTTCTTGCCCTTCTCGAACGACTGGTTGGTGCGAAGGTAAGGCACGGAGATCAGGGAGTCTTGGATGGACTTCTGATCGGTCATATTGAAGACGGCGTCTTCCAGCAGCGCACTCATGGTGTAGTACTGCTGCAGGGAGTCGCGCTTTTCAACGCTCTTGTCATAGAGGAAGTACTGCGATGTCTCGTTGTAGATCTCGCGCCAGCCTTCTGTGGTAGGTACCACCACCAGGTAGGTGGAGTCTTCGGCATCCAGCAGACCGACGTTTTCCAACAGGCGGTTACGCTCGTAGACCACTGAGTCGACATAGATGGGTACACCGTCGATCACACCGTTGGAAACGGAGGAAGTCGGGTCGAAGATGTCCTCATTGAAACTCATGATGTTGGCACCGATATCCGTCAGCTGCGGATTGTCGCACAGCATCTCAAGGATATTATGCTTGTAGGGCAGGGCGTGTTGCAGGATGTGGAACATGCCGTTGCTCGACTTCGTATTGGCCAGCTTCACGGGTGTATTGTCCACCAGTCCGTTCTCCATCGTCATATGCTTCATGTTGAGCATGAGCATCTTGGCGTTGTTAGGAGATGAGGATACGAGCGAACGGGTGATGTGGTTCTGCACGAAGCTCTTCTCAACGGCAGAGTCACCACGAACGGTCTGTACCAGTTGCAACAGGGAATCCTTGTTGAAGGTGTTGTTCACGGGTGCCAACACGGTGAACGACTGTCCGCCGCTCAGGAGGTCGGCATAACTCACGGGCGTCTTCTTGTGCATGCGGTAGACCTTGGTCTGCTCCAGCACATCGCAGAAGTCGCTCAACTCCGGGGTGGCCTTCATCTGCTGCCAGATAGTAGCGCCCTCGCTGGCGGCATCGGCTGTGCCCTCGTAATGATCGTTCCAGTCAGAGCAGGAAGCGAGCATTATGACAATGGACAATGGACAATGGATAATGGATAATGGGCTGCGCTTTACCCACCGGCCTATTTTGTTTGTCTTGGTAATCATAATTTTCAATTATCAATTTTCAATTATCAATTAAAACTCTTTTTTAGTGCGTGTCTTCGCCTTCAGGACTTCCATAGACACTCTTCGGGCAGAGCTCGAGATAGTCGAAACTCCAGTAGCAGGTGGGGTCTTTCAGCACCTGACGGCAACGCAGGTAGTAGGTCTCGTTTTCGTCGAGATACTGCGTGGCCAGCACGTAGCGGAGGTTGTTGACGAGATTGCGGAGGGCATTCTCTTTGGCTGCACCTTGCCAGTAGCAGTCCATACCTTTCATATATCCGCGGTTGTGCATAGCCTTATCGATGGCCTTGTTGGCATTTCTCGATTCAGCATCATCGCCGGTTACATCAGCCACCCATCCGATGCTGGGATCGTTACCCATGATACGGAGGTCGGCAGGAATACCGCAGGGCACATTGTTCAGATAGAACTGCACGACACCACGTTCTGCATTTGCCGTATAACCCGTACGGATCTCATAGGTTCCTGACGGAACGGGCGGCAGTTTGATGGTCAGGTCGAAGATACCGCTCACGGTGATACCGTTGCTCTTGTAGTGCTGCCACCAGGGACCTTCACCATGCAGACCGATCACAGCCTTCTCGCCCATCACCTTCCAGTTTTTGATGTAGTCGAGACGATAGCCTCTCAGGTGGTTCTCATCGTAAAGCGGACGGTCGCTGTTGTAGAAATCAGGACTCAGCACCGTGGAGTCGAAGCGGATGCGGCAGTTGAGCACCACATCGCGCACTTCGGTAGAGTATTCCAGAATGTTGTCAATATAGTGATAGATGCCGTTAGGACAGTCTTGAATCGACAGTCCTGACTCGCTGGGCTTCAGCACACGCACGCCCTCGACTTCGGCATTGCCTTTCAGACCTTTACGGTTGATATAAAGTTTCTCTTGTGGATAGCAGAAACGCATGATGGTTCCCGGACACATGGTCTCGCAGAACTCCTCAGGGTCGCAGAGATCCTGATCCCAGTGCTTCAGACAGTCTTTACGCATGATGACCTCGTCGTAAGGCAGGATACGGTCAACGAGGTGATAGCTGATGAAACGGTTCAAGGGGTTCTTGCGGTTCTTCAGGTCACCGTCGTACTTACCAGCATCAGCGGGATAAACGGCGTCGTAGACCTTCTTAGCATGTGCAATCAGATCGTCGATGTTGTTGATGCCGTTTGCCTGATAGACAGCGTCGGGCTCAACGAAGGCCGTGAACTTGAAGTAGCGTTTCTGAACCCACTGAATGGGGTCGGCACCTTCTGCCTTACACTTCAGCGAGAGGTTGTAGGTATAGGCAGAGTCCTGTGAGGCCTTATCAGCACCCCATTCGGGATAATCCTTATCGATGTAGGCCATCAGTGAGTCGGCCAGACCGGTGAGGAACAGCGCCTGTGCGAAGAGAGTTACCGTAGAGTCGGCGGCAATCACATCGGGCAGCTTGTCGCTGGTACGCGGGATAATATTGTTCACTATATGTACAACACCGTTGGATACAGAGTCGTCGTACTCCACCATACGCGCCACCTTGTTGGCAAAGTGAACCACAGCGTTGTTGTTCTCTGCATCGGTGTTGATGGAGAGGGTAATGAAGGTTTCTGCCATATTCATGCCCAGCGAACCTTCTGAAATTTCTGTAGTAAACCACGCCTTGGTCTTGATGATGTGTGTACGGGCCAGTGTGTCGCAGACGGCCTCGGGAATATCCTCGATGCTGCTGTAATTGTTGTTGGCCAAATACTTATCAATAGCCTCGTTGTTAGGGGCAAACACTGTATAGTTGCCGTATGTGGAAAGCATGGAGTAATAGCCAGAACGCTGAAGAATGTTGACAAACGAACTGACTCGATCCTGATTGTCCGAGAGGAATTCGGCAGCAGTCATCTTCTCAGCCGAATATCTGCTCATGGGCACATCGTCGTCGTTATCGACACAGGATGTCAATATAGGTAAAAGGGTAAAAAGGTAAAAGGGTAAAAAGCCTTTAGCCATCTTCCTAACCTTATTTAATATTGTTACTTTCATATCTTTACTTTTTTAATTTTTTACTTTTTTACCTTTACTTCAGCACGCCTTCCTCGGTGTTGCTAAAGGCAGGGTTCTGAACCAACAGAGGATTGGCTTTCAACTCGCTCTTGGCATACGGGAAGTAGATGTAGTTGGGATCTGTCAGCTTGATTCTGATGACATTCTGATCCTGACGATGTTTGCGGACCACGCTTGATACCAGTCGGTCTGTCTTGCCATCACGACGTGATAGGCGCACGAGGTCGAACCAACGTTTTCCCTCGAACAGGAACTCGCGGTGACGCTCTTCGAACAAGAGGTCTTCCATCTTCTCCTTAGAGGTGTTATAGGACTCATAAACCAGACTTCCGGCTGTTGTCTCAGGTGCAATGTTGTTCGCACGCTTGTAGACATTGTTGATCAGCATGAATGCCTCGGGCCAGTCGCTCTCACTACGCTGGATGAGGGCTTCGGCCTTCATGAGCATCACGTCGCTCAGACGGTAGATGATCCAGTTGGCATCCTTTCTGGAACGACGATCACCGCTGACGCTGATAACACCCAGTCTTTGGAGGCTGAAGTTAGCACTCTGGCGAACATACTTTGAAATCGCCAGACTGTTTCCGCTGCTTTCCATCGCTTCGTAAGCTCGGCAGTCATTCTGCGACAGCCATACCTGGTTGTTGTTCGATGTGAAACCGTCCATCAGGAAGTCGGCAGCTCTCAGACGACCGATAGCGTTGTCTCTGTTGCCGTAGTAGTTGCCAACCCAGTTATTCTCTTGTCCGGTATTACCATTATAGTAGATCTCAAAGATGCTTTCAAATGAATTGCCGCTTCCGAAGAGGGAGGTATAGGTGTTACCCACGTCTTTCGTGCCTTTCACGGTTGCCTCCATAATCATGGGAATACCGTCGTACACCTCTACATCGTTGATCTGGTCCATCAGCAACAACTCATCATAGACCTGTTTCTTGTAGTCGATGACTAAGTCGCAGTATCTGATGACATTGTCCCAGTCGCCCTTCCAGAGATAGAGGTCGGCCAGCAGGGCGTAGATGGCCCAACGGGTGATACGACTGTTGTTGGCGGCAGGCACGTAGATGCTCTTGCCCTGTACCTTCTCCAGTTCGAAACGGCGCTGAGCATCATCCTTGACACTCTCCAGATCGGTAATCAGCGAGTCGACAACCGCATCGAACTTAGTGGCGGGAAGGACATAGTTCTGATCATCGGCGATACTGGGCTCTGTGGTATAGGGCACATCGCGGAACGTGCGGATCAGGTAGAAGTAGCAGAGGGCACGGATGGCCTTCATCTCAGCAATCGTCGCCTTCAACTCGTTGTGCGTGTAGTTCGGGTCAATCTCCTCTACTTCCGGAGCATAGTGACAGACGATATTACAACGGTTGATGACATTGTATACCGTAGACCATTTACACATGTCGTTGGAGGGCAACAGGTTCTCCCTCAGCATCTCGTTGAGGTGATTGGGGACGTTCGTACCAGCCGTGATGTTGTCTGAGCGCAACTCGCCCCAGACGCCCATGCGGGTCACTACATCTTCGCTTGCAAGGGCCTCGTAACAGCCGTTGACAGCACCGGTTACATCGGCCTTCTCCTTCCAGTAGTTCTCCAACACCGTCGAGTTCATGGGCAGGATATCGAGGAAATCGCTGCAACTCATGAAGAGGCAAGAGGTGAGAGGTAAGAGGTAAGTGAAGACCTTTACTATTACCTTATTATATATATAGTTCTTTTTCATAATTCTTCAATTTTCACTATTCACTATTTAGAACGTAATCGTTATACCACCAGTGAACGACTTAGATCGCGGTGTCTTTGCACCATCGGTCACGATACCCATCGATCCGTAGCTGACCTCAGGATCGGCTCCACTATATTTGGTCAGTACAAACAGGTTGTTGGCCGAGAGATAGAGACTCAGCTGCGAGAGACCCCATTTCTTGATGATCTTCGGGTCGACAGAATAGCTGAGCTGCGTGTAGTTCAGACGGATAAAGGAACCATCTTCCACAAAGCGGTCGGAACCCAGGTAGTTGTAACCCGTCTGACGGAGGGCACGCGGCATCTCCGTGATGTCGCCCTCAACACGCCAACGCCAGTTGACAGCGCGGCTCTGATTGTTGTTGGAGTACATATTCTCAACGTCCATACGGGCCTTGTTGATAATCTTGTTGCCGTAGCGGAAGTTGAACTGGTTGTTCCAAGAGAAACGACCGAAATTCAGTTTGAAACCGAAACCACCGGTAATCTTCGGCAGAGAAGAACCGAGGTAGACGATATCCAACTCGTTGATCTGTCCGTCGTTGTTGATATCCTCATATTTGGCATCACCACCGCAGAACTCATAGTTGACGGAGCCCGCGCAGAACATCACGGGTATCGTCAACCCGTGCTCGTCGAGAATGACATTACCATCCTTGTCGCGAGCCACAGGTGCATCAGGACCGCTGACGCCCTTGACTTCTGTCTCGGAATAGTGAGAGTATTGATAGACACCCTTGTAACGGAAACCGTAGATGCTTCCCAATGCGCGGTTCAGCTCGACACGGGTCAGGTAACTGCCGTTGTCGCGGTTAAACTCGGTATTGAGGTTCGACAGACAGGTCTCGTCCATCGAGGTGATCTGGTTCTTGTTGTTGGCAAAGGTGATGTTGAAGTCAGCCGAGAACTTACCGGCCTGGATGATACGGCTGCCGTTCAGGTTGAACTCCCAACCGATATTCTTCATGTTACCGGCATTCTGCCAGCGCAGGTTGGGATAACCTGATGAGGTGGGAATACCGTAGTTGGCCATCAGCATGTCGCTAGTGAACTGCCAGTAGACCTCCACGTTACCGTTGATACGGTCGTTCCAGAAACCAAAGTCGACACCCAGGTTGTAGGTCTTCTTCTGTTCCCATTTCAGGTTTTTCAGCTGGATATTCTCGGGATGCACACTACCTTGGTTCATGTAGGAATTACCACTGGTATAGGTGCTGAAATACAGGTATTCCTGACCAGGCTGGCGACCTACAATACCCCAACCTGGACGGAAGGAGAGCATTGATACCCAAGGCAGCGACTTCTGGAACCAAGGTTCCTTGTGGAGGTTCCAACGCAGTGAGAGAGCGGGGAAGTTACCCCAACGCTGGTCACCACCAAACTGTGTGCTACCATCGCGACGTACAGAGAAGTCGGCCATGTAGCGACCTTTGTAAGCATAGTGGGCAGAATAGGTGAAATAGATGCTGCGCCACTCGCCGCTGTTGGTGTCCATGCTCTTGATCAATCCCTGTGCTGCAGGATTCTGGATGCTTCCAGAGGGCAGACCCCAGGATGAAGTGCTCTGACTGCTGTTATGACCACTGGTCAACTGTCCGCGAAGCATCATGGTCAGTTGGTGGTCTTTATTGCGGAATGCCGGCGTGAAGGTCAGCGTGTGAGTGGTGGTCACAGCAAAGCTCTTCGATGAATTGGAAGTCGTGCTGTTAGCTTCGCGTCCACCATCGTTGCCGGTGTAGTTCCATGAGTGTGTACTTAGAGATGAAGGCATATATTGGTCAACATAGTTGTTGAAGATGTTGAACACCACCTTGCCTTCGTAGTTCAGGTGCGTCTTCTCTTCTTCTGTTGACAAGAGGTTATAACGCAGCTTGAATTCAGGTTCAATGTTATAACTCGTTTCATCGTTCTTGGCCAAGTGAGCCAACGCCACTGGGTTTTTGTTGCCCAACTGGTCTTGCAACTGGCTGCTGACGGTCGGCAACATGGAATAATATTCATCGAGGTCGTTGCCGTTACGGTCCTGTTCGTAAATGGAGAGGTTCGGCATGCGCACGTAGGCAATACTCAACAGGTCACCGTAGTTCTTCTTGTTCTTGGTATACGTCAGTGCGATGTTGGTCTCAATCTTGATACGGTCGCTGACGAAGTAGTCCAGATTGACGCGAGAACTGAAACGGTCGAGCTGCTGCTCGATGATAGAACCTGTCTCACGGTCGTAACCGGCACCCACGCGGAAATGGGCTTTCTCACCACCACCGCTCAAAGCTAGGTAGTGATTCTGGCGCCAACCGGTCTTCTTGACGGCATCGAGCCAATCGGTGTTGTTGTTGTACATCTGATATTCAGAGAAGGTCGGATCGTAGTTCAACTCGGGAATATTACTGGATACATCACTCATCTCGGGATTGAAGTACTCTTCCTTCATCATCATCGTGTACTCGTCACCGTTCAGCATCTTATAGCCCTCGGGCTGATAGGTTCCGGTCAGACGGAACGAATAGCTGACACGCGTTTTTCCACGGGCACCACGCTTGGTCTTGATTTCAATCACACCATTCGAGCCCTGTGAACCCCAGATGGCCGTTGCAGCAGCATCTTTCAGCACAGAGATACTCTCAATATCCTCTGGATTGATATTCAGCAACTGGGCGAACTTCTCTTCGTTCATGTCGCTATCAATCTGCTGACCACCGGTCTGCCAGACGTTTCCGTCGACAACGATCAGAGGTTCACTGGAACCATTGATGGTAGACACACCACGCAGACGCATGGAGGTACCGGAACCCAGGTTACCGGAATTTCCCACGATATCAAGACCTGCGATACGTCCCTGTAGGGCTTCGTCAACAGTCGTAAAGGACAGACCTTCAAACTCCTTCATGCTGATGCTCTGCTGAGCCGTAGAGATTTCATCCACAGGGATGTTCAGTCCGGAACCGCCAGCACGCTTCTTAGCCACAACGGTTACTTCCTTGATCTGTGTGGCATCTTGCATCTTAACGTTGAACTTGGTCTTGTTAAAGGGCAGTGTGACGGTCTTATAACCTACAAAGGTGACACGCAACTTGTCCTTTGGATTCTTCAGTTTGAACGAGAAGTTACCGTTCATGTCAGTCGTCGTTGATGCCACGATACGGTTGGCGGCGTCGATCTCAACGACGTTAGCCATCATCACAGGCCCCATTTCATCAGTGACGGTTCCACTGATGATATCGCCTGCCTGCTGGGCATTCGCGGCAATCAAACAATAAACTAATGATATTACTATTAATGTCAGTCGTTTCATAATTATTGATTTTTTAATCATCAGTAGAATATGATAATGGTTTGTCAATCAGATGTATCACAGCCGAAGATGTGGTATACAACTCTGTGGCTGTCGTCGCATCTCTATTATTGTACAAATACTCACGCGCCTGAATATTATAGAGGTCTTTCTGCAAACCGTCGTCGCCGATATAGGACATTTTCTTGACGGTATGCATCGTTGTCGGCTCCCCGTCTCTCATGTTTTTCTGGTCTACAGCGTCCAGCACAATGATCTCATCGTCTTTCAACTGTGACTTCACCATGAAGAAACGGCGGGTCTTTTTGTTAATCAGTGAGGTCTCGAAGTCACCCGACTCATTCTGGGCACCGATATATAGCGCATTATCCTGAATGTGATATTTCAGGAAATTGACAATGTTCAGCGAATCGCTCAAGGCCTTGTCGTCGTCTCCTGCCTGGTGATCTTCATCGACCTGCTCCCAAGACGACAGTTTGCCCTCCTTCTGCAGTTGTTCAATAGCATCGTTGCTGGGGACATAAATAGTGTAGTGGTAGGTGTTGAACACCGACATGTTTACACCACCACAAGCTTTATTGTCGTTTTCATTGCCTGTACCCAGATTATGGATGGTCTCCAGCAGGCCACTGCCTTCCAACAGCTCTAAGAATTTTCCGAAATATTTCGGATGAGCAGCCAGTTGGTCATAAACCGTCAAGCGGGTACCCATGATGGGCTGGCCTTCCAATACGTAACTCTTACCATTACCGCCGGCCACTTCCTTACGCTGGTCGTAGACACGGGTCACGCGCAGAGGCTGGCCTTCGTTCATCTGGAAACTGCCCTCTACCGTCATATTGCTTTCGTCGGCAGGATTGGTAACACGGATACCTGTACCGTTCTTAGTGCGGAAGTAAGTGTTCTTACCATCCCACACTCTACCGATCACGATGTGGGTGTCGAGGATATCCTGCAGACATTTTGTGATACGATAATAGTTGTTGACGATACCGACTGAGTCACGCTCGCCCGTCTCTTTATCATAGTTGTAAAGTACGGCATAAACTCTCTCATCAGCTTTCTTGGTCTCGTCCCAGCGGAAGCTGAGCAGCTGGAGGTTCTGTTTGCCGTAGGAACACGGGTCGATATATTCAATCAATGCATCGTTGGTGGGGATAAAGAAACTGTAGTCTGAACCCAGAGCATTGAGATAAACGTTATATTTACACTGGGTGATGGCCCAGTCGATAATCTTCATGTTGCGGTTGATCAAAGCCGGGAACGACACGCTGACATAGGCTGTCGGTGAGTACACCTTATTGGTCAGATAGACAGCACCGTTGCAGGTCATCCATACGGAGTCGATATCAGCTACATCCACACCCATTGGGTCGTTGGCATCATTCAGGATGGCGCTGAACTTCGAGGGGACTGATGATGTGAATGATGGCAGCATATTGACGTTCAGAAGCTTGATGATCACATCATCGGGAACATCATTCCACGAAGCGTAATTCTCGCTCAGGGGCTTACCGGTACCTTTCCAGTATTCTCTCATAGCTGCATCTGTGGGTACCATGATTACGGCCATATCGCGCTGCTCGGCAGCATTTCCCTCACTTTGGTCCTTGTTGCTGGTTGAGTAGTAGGAGTTCCATTCCGGATCGAACATCAGCTGAGCAGGAACACTACCACCGTCGGGAGTTTCATCAATTTCCACACCTCTCTTCTCGTTGAAGAAATGTTTGGTATAGACCGTGTCCACATTCGTGCCGTACAGATAATTGTAGCGTTCCGTCTTGGCGAGATCCTTGCCGTCGGGGTAAGGTGCACAGAAACGTTCCAACAGACTGTTGAACAGACTTACCTGAGGCTTCTTGGCAATCAGCTCTGCCATATTGGGTAACGGGGTAACCACCTCACCTGTACGGTGGATGAAACCATTGGCACAACGGATATTATCTTCCACCACGTTGATACCATTGACGCTGGCGTCACCTGCCTGGCGGTCTGTCATATGGTTGAACAGGAAGTTGTAATCATCGTTGGTAATGCGGTTGTTGGACAATTGGGCCTCCAAGAACAGCAGCATCGGTACAGCAGAACCGTCTTCCATGCAGACCATATCTCTGCCACTCTCACGATGACGCTTCCAATACTTGTTGTCAGGCATGTCCTGAGTCTTCAACACGGGAATTGTGTCGTATTCGCTCAGTGCCGAGAAACGGCGCATGGCCTGTCCCTCTTTCAGCGGCTTACCCTGAATGGTTGACAGACTGTTTAACTGAATGGAGTTGTCGATCATGTTTCCAAACAGTAACATCTTCTTCTGAGCAAGTGAGAGATTCTCATAGCGTTTCACGCCCCACGAGTTGTTGTTGAAGAATCGCTCGTAGGCAGCATCATCGGCCACGAAGAGCGTCTTTGAACCCGTCTTACCCAGCACTTCCTGATAGCTCAGGTCGTTGATCATACGTACTGTGTTGGTAAAATTGCCCTGTTCGTCGAGCCAGCTGTAAATGCTGTTACCCCAACCTTCGGGCGCCTTTTCGTCGAGATCATACTTCTGACACGACGATAGGACGAATCCACCAACCAGTAGTGCAATCCAAAATACTTTTCTGGTTTTCATACGTTTAATTGAGTTTGTTAATATTATCAAATTTTGGTGCAAAGTTACTTATTATTTATAATAGGTGTGTTTCTTTTTATTCCCGAGGCTTTTCAGTTTGTAAAGGTGGATTTCCTTTTTGTTTCATTTCTTTTGGATTTTGTGTCGCAAATGTGCAACATAATAAGTTTTATCTAAAATACAAAAAGCAAAGAAAGAGAAACATATGTGATAGTCTTTTTCGTAAAAACACTGTAACTTTGCACCCGAAAATGGAAAGAAGATAGTAAACTTCATAAGTAGTATATTAGCATTAGTTATGGTAAAACTAAGTTTCACGGCCAGCCCATATGTGAATATCGGCGGCCGTTTTTTGATGCAAATAGAAAAAATATGCCTATAAATTTGGTTTGTTTTACTTTTTTTTGTATCTTTGTGCCGATAAATTTATTAAAATTGTAACAACAAAGTTTTGCCATATAACTAATGAAACGGATTGTTTCTTATATGATAGGCCTTTTCGCTGTACTTTTGCCAGTACAAGCGCAGATGGGGCATTTCTATTTCTCAGAGAGGTTTACCAGCGGTCTTGTCAATAAGGTCTGTCAGGATCAGTACGGTTATATCTGGGTAGGTACGGAATACGGATTGAACCGTTTCGATGGTTATCGTTTCACGCCCTTCCTTCACCAACAGAATCATCCGGAAACACTTGGAAATAACGATATTTCCAGTATGTTCTGTGATAGTGAGGGTCGTCTTTGGATCGGTACGGCCAAAGGTCTGGACCGTTATGACTATACTACGGGCCAATTTGTTCATTATCCTTTTGAAGGTAATGTTTCGCCTCGTGTTTCATGTATTACCCAGTGTGATAAGGGACAGTTGTATGTTGCAACGGCTGGCTATGGCCTGTTTAAGCTGCAAGATGAACAATTGGTATATATAGAAGATGGCTATACGACCCCAGGACAGGAACGTTTTTACAATCAGTTTGTGTGCGACAGCAAGGGCCGTTTCTGGAAAAGTGGTTTCGGTGATGTCGTGACCATGCGTGAGCCTGATGGTAAAGTGATTGAGATGAAATCGGCTCAGGGTAATGTGATCACAGTGATTGAGCGCAATAACGAGGTGCTGGTGATCAGTCTGCATGGTATCGCTGTCTATGCCGACGGTATTTTGAAACCGGCTCCGTTTGACATGTCTGTCTTTGGAAGCAACATTATTCTGGCTAGTGCCTTCCGCGATCATGAGGGTGATATATATATAGGTACGCGCGGAGATGGTTTGTTCCGTCTTCCCAAGAACAGCCAGAAGCTGGAGCGCGTGGAGTGTGTCGCCTGGGGCATTAACCTGGATACAGCTAAGATTTGGGATATCAACGAAGACCGTAATGGTAATCTTTGGATAGCCTGTTATTCCAAGGGACTAGTGATGTTGCGTCATACGCCTCCTCAGTTCAGAACGATGAGTTTCAGTGCTCAGGGCATGGATATCGGCTCAACGGTGTCATCAGTTTGTGAGGGTGATGGCGGTATCATCTGGGTGACGGTGCAGAGCAAAGGCATCTATGGCTTCAACCGTCAGGGGCGTCTTGTGACCAAACCGACTTGTCCTCCGAATCCCGAATTCATCTTCCGCGACAAGCAAAAACGCTATTGGGTAGGCACTGACGATGCTCTCTATACTTACGATCCTACGACGGGTAGGAGTCAGAAACAGGTCACTTTTGATTGTGATAAGTTTAACGACATGACCAGCGATGATGCGGGTAATATCTATATCTCGACTTATTCCAAGGGTTTCTGTATCTTTAATCCGCAGACGGGACAATTGCGAAATTTCCGCTCAGCCGACCGTGACTCTCTTCGCGGACATATCTGCAATGACTGGGTGTTAGACATGATGCCTGATCAGAAAGGTCGCATCTGGCTAGCAACCTCTGATGGTGTGTCGTGTTATGATCCCAAGACAGACAGTTTCCTTTCGGAAGGGTGGTTGCAGATGCTGACTCATGTGAAGTGTAATTCCCTTTGTTCCACGAGTCGGGGAGAGATACTCATCGGTACAGACCAAGGTCTTTACGTCTATAAGTCAAAAGAGCCGGAGTTGGTGGAGGAAATGGCTGATAAGGTGATTGGCTATATCGTAGAAGCTGACAACGGGGATATCTGGTGCTCTACGCCGATGGGCTTGTGGCAGTATGACGTCAAGAAGAAAGCCTATGTAGGCTACATCAACGGTAATGGCCTGATTACAAAGGAGTATATCAACTCGGTGGGTCTTCATACAGACGATGATTTGATCTGTTTTGCTACGAATGACGGTCTGACCGTTTTCCGTCCGAAGGATGTGATGAGCGGCAGGACGGACCTGACGGATGTGCAGTTGACGGGATTCACCATTGCCGGTCATGAATCGAGGCCAGTCATCTCTACTGATCATTTCAAGGTGTCTTACATGGAAACGGAACTGACTTTGGAGTTCTCGTTGCTCGATTTCAATAATCCCCGTGGTCTGGTTTATGAATATTGTGTCGGAAATGGTGCCTGGGTACGTAATCCCCAAGGTATCAATGTTATTCAGTTGAGTCATCTGCAGCCAGGCGTCTATCCGATTCAGGTACGGGCTCGTTCTGGGGATATTTGTTCAGAAATCAAGACCATCACCATTGAAGTGACGCCGCCCTGGTACCGTACTACATGGGCCTATATCCTTTATTTTCTGGCGTTAGCGGCTCTTGTTGGCTTCTTGATTTATGCGTATCGCCGCAGGGCGAACAGACAGATGGATGAGGAGAAGATGAAGTTCCTTATCAACGCCACCCATGATATCCGCTCGCCGCTGACCATCATCCTTTCTGCCTTAAAGAAGATCAAGGGTAGTGAGAATCCTGCAGTGGATACCATCGAGCACAATGCCCAACGCATTCTGAATCTGGTGAATCAGATCCTCGATGTACGGAAGATCGATAAACAGCAGATGCAGTTGCATTGTCAGCAAACAGATCTGGTGGCTTTCACCGAGGGCGTGTGCAGAATGTTTGACTTCCCTGCCAAGGAACGAGATATTCATTTTACTTTCGATCATGAGGGATTGGATAAACTGGATGCCTGGATCGACCGCACGCAGTTTGATAAGGTGATCTCCAATCTGCTTTCCAATGCCTTTAAATACAGCACTGACGGGGGGAGCGTGGCTGTGAACCTGAAACGTTTGGACTCTGACGGAGGCATGCTTGAACTTTCCGTATCAGATAATGGTGTGGGCATCGACGAAGACAGTCTGAAGCATATCTTCGACCGTTTTTATCAGGGTAGCAATTCCCGTCGTATGCATGTTAATGGTACGGGTATTGGCCTGAACCTCTGTAAGATGATCGTCGGCATGCATCACGGAACTATCGAGGCTCATAATCGCACGGATGACAAGGGAGCCGTATTTACCGTCCGTCTTCCTCTGGGTAAAGACCACCTCAAACCGGAGGAACTGGATACCCAGACGGAAATCGTTCAGTTGAGCCGGGCCAAGACGTCCTCTTCGAAATCACACGTCCTCATTGTCGATGATGACCTCGAAATGGCGCGTTATGTATCATCTGAACTGGGACGATATTATAAATTTGGTATCTGTCCGAACGGTAAGGAAGGCCTGAAGGAACTGTTGACCAATGAATACGATGTGGTGGTGAGCGATGTGATGATGCCTGAGATGGACGGCTTCACCATGTTGAGAATGGTCAAGACCAATATCAATATCTCACACATTCCTGTGATCATGCTCACTTCAAAGGCTGATGTTGCCAACCGTCTGGAGGGCTTGGAGCGCGGTGCTGACGCCTTCCTGGCGAAACCTTTCGACATGGAAGAGTTGCACATGGTGATTGAAAATCTGGTACAGAGTCGTCTCCGCCTGAAAGGCAAGTATTCTGGCGCCCAGCAGGCACAGGCCGAGAAAGTGGACCAGCCGGAGGTGCGTGGCAACGATGAGGTACTCATGGAACGTATCATGAAAGCCATCAATAAGAATATCTCCGACAGCGACTTCAATGTGGAGCGCCTGACACAGGAGGTGGGTATCAGCCGTGTGCAGTTGCATCGTAAGATGAAGGAACTCACGGGCATCTCTACCAGCGAATTTATCCGTAACATCCGTCTGGAACAGGCTGCAAGGTTGCTGAAAGAACAGAAAATCAATGTGACACAAGTGGCTTATACAGTGGGATTCTCTAATCTGGCCCACTTCTCAACCATCTTCCGTAAACATTTCGGTGTAGCTCCTTCGGAGTATGCCGAGCGAGAGGGGTAGTTTTTCTATTTGTCTCATTTTGTTTCATAAATCCCGCTTTTTCCCGACAAAAGCGGGGTTTTTGTTATTTGAGCACAAAAATGAAAGCAAATGAAACAATTGGAAAAACGTGTATGTGCGTTATTATATACCTTTGCAGCCAGAAATTTCTATTTTTTTATTAACTTTCATTTAAAACTTTAACAACATGAGAAAAACTTACCAAATGTTTCTTGCTCTGGCATTAATGATGCTGGGTGCAATGAATGTAAGTGCAGAGGAGATCTCCTTGCAGGATGTTCCCTTCTGGCAGCATGAGGCCGGTCTTTGGGGCTTGGATGCTCCCAAGAACACCCCGGCAACTCCCGAATGGGTGATTGGTGAATCTACCGGTCAGCCTTACGGTGATCCTTCGGTAAACAACTTTGCCGACCTGTCTGGTTTCGACCAGCTGGTTATCACTTACACCGAGGGTCAGCCCCGTGTGATGATTAACCGTGATCAGGATGAGGGTCAGTATGATACCAATGAGGCTAATTCTCACTTGATCGAGTATCCTAAGTGTGCTTCTTCATGGGCCGGCAAGTATTTCACCGATGTAGATGGTGTAGTGACCGTTGACCTGAAGAAAATTATGAATGACAAGGGTTTTGTTCATCTGCATGCCATTAAGGGTGCCAACTGGACAAATACTACTATTGAGAGCATGATTCTTGTCCGTAAGGGTAAGGAGAAGCAGGTTGGTTGGATCAATATCCTGACCAATAGCGATTTTGAAGGTGATGATTTCAGCTCGTTTGCCCTTGCACTTCGTGCTGATAATGGTGATGGCAATGTAACCTATACTATTAATTCTGATCCAGATGCCAAGGTTGAGGAAGGCGTTGGTAAGGGTAACTCCAAGGGCCTTTCAATTAAGACAATGGCTAATGCACCTCAGAGCTGGTCTACCCAGTTGTTCGTCGTTCTCCCGGAAATACTGCCAGCAGGTACTGAGTGGCGCTTCTCAATGGATGCGCTTGCTAATCCTGAGTCCTCAATTGATGTAGGTGCCCATGCTGAACCACGTTCTTATCAAGGTGGTGGTGGCGACATCTCTTCTGATTTTAATGGAATTACGATTACTCCCGAGTGGACAACGATTACCGCAAAGGGTACTATCAGCGAGAGTCTTGTCAGCAAGAGTTTCCAGAGCATTGCCTTCGATTTGAATAAGAATGCAGAATCTACTCAGTATTATTTCGACAACATCAAGTTCGAGATTTATAAGTATGGTACGGTTGCTGAGTACAAGGATGATAATCTTCAGATCGACTTCGGTTTCGAGACCAATCTTCCTGAGCTGTGTAAGGCTGCCGGTAAGAAGCGTATCCAGTTCCCGAAGGAGAATGCTAAGGTCCTGGTGAATGGTCAGGAAATCAGCATTACCTCTGTTGAGGGCTTTGAGGACGGTCGTTTCTATATCTTCCTGGATGAGGCTGTCAGTGAGAGCGATGAGGTTCGCGTCATCTATAACAATGCTGCTGGCGACCTGCAGCTGAAGTATGCTGGTGGTCCTAACGCTGGTCAGGCTATTCCTAGTGTTGACGAGATTGCTGAGTACAACGACTATCTGTTGGACGGTGTGCCCGATGATGTATATCCTTACACCATGCTGGCTCCCACCATCGTTTATGCTTATCCTGAGCAGGGCTCATTCAATATCCCAGCTAGTCTGAAGGAGTTCAAGGTGAAGTTTGATAAGAACGCTGATGCTTCTCAGATCGTTGCCAAGCTCGATGGCAAGGCTCTGACCGTAGAGCCTGCAACGGGTATGGTAGAGGAGATCGTGCTGAAGTACGGTGGTGCTGATCTGACAAATGGTTTGCACACCATCAATATCTCGAAGATCTATCCTGAGGAGATGCTGAGTGAGGAGATCTATACCGATACAACATATGTATTCAGCGTGGGTGCTCCCGATGCTAGCGATGTACTTCAGGAGTTGATTCCTCTGAGCTACTTCAACGATTGCGCTATGAACTCTATTCCTGAGGGCTTCAAGCTCTTCGCTGACAATATGGAGGAGCGCGTTGCTGGCGGTAGCTATGGTAGTGGAGCACGTTTCTTCAACGACTTCGCTGCTGGTGGCGACTTCACTGGTGCACTCTACATGCGTAGCAACTATGCGACCTATGGTTTCAACGACGATGATCACAAGCTGACGATGGAGGCCGGTAAGACCTACACACTGACCTTCAACGCCGCTCGTTGGAAGTCAAGTGGTGAGTATCTGAAGGTGTTGTTCCTTAATGCCGCTGGCGAGGAACTGCTGAATCAGACCGTGACCTGTAATCCTGATGTCAACGGTCAGAAGACCGCTGTGAAGAACTCTTCGGCTTACTCCATTAACTTCACTCCTGAAGCTGCTGGTGACTATGAGCTGCGCTTTGTGGTAGCTAACAATGCTGATGGTGAGGATGCTGGTGAAACTTGGCACGAGTTGCTGCTTGCCAACGTGAAATTGGCTTATGTACCCAGCTCATTCGGTGTTGTTGAGACTTTGGCTGTTAATGAGGCTCTGGAGAAGGCTAAGAAGACTCAGGCTGACAATGCTGGCGAGCGCTACGATGGTCCTGCCCAGACTGCTTTGAACGAGGCTATTGCCAAGGTTGAGGCAGAGAAGGATAGCTACACCTCTCCTTCTGAGTGCAACGGTGCAGTTGAACTGCTTGAGAAGAGCAGTGCAAACTTGATCGACCACGTTGATCTCTGCAACAACTATGATAATGCTATCAAGACCGGTAGTGCTACTGTTGACCAGAACAAGGAGACGAAGTTCAAGGATACTGAGCTCTATGCTGAGTTGGTAGCTGTCGTTGCCAAGTACAACGGTAAGTCTTGGATGGAGAATGTCGCTGAGGAAGGTGCAGAAGCACAGTGGGAGAGAAAGTACGAGTTCGACGTGCTGAAGGACGACGCTGCTCTGAAAGTTGCAGTTGCCGAGCTGGGCGAAATCGCTACAACGACCGCTAATCTGTTCACTGTTCACAATGAAGGCAACAGTGAGACTGATGGCAACCTGAAGCGTGAGACGAGAGGTGTTGCTGCTCTGGTAGAGCGTCTGTACATGGGTGCTCAGACTCTGAAGGCTCTGGGTCGTGCTGAGGATTCTTATCCTGTTGCTCAGGCTCTCAATGCCCTCGACGATGATGACGAGTTGGCTGAGGAGGTGAAGAACCACGTTAAGGCCGAGCTCTATGCTAAGCTGAAGGATAATGAGAATATCTTCGAGAAGATCGACAACTCTGATCCTGAGAATCCTGAGGCAAAGGCTGTCGCTATCGATATGTCAGTGTTCGTAAAGAACCCGAACCTCTATGCTCGTGAAAAGACTCAGGTGATTCCTGGTTGGACCAATATCTCTGGTAATGCTCAGGCTTGGAGCAGCTGGGATGGTAATGTTTCTCACAACAACAAGACCACCTACGTTGAGGACTGCGCTATGCATCCGGGTTGGCATGCTGTGGCCGCTACAGAGCAGACCATTACCGACCTGCCCGCAGGTGTTTACACTATTAAGTTCAGAGGTTGGGACAACTCAGATACTTCTGATGGTACCTATGCATATGTGAAGACTTCTGAGACCCCTGCTGTTGAGGAAGGTGCAGAACTCGACAGAGATGTTAACTATGCTGCTTATCTCGATATGGATAGCAAGAACATTCCAACTGACGGTATCCAGAATATCGTAGTGACCGACGGTGTGCTGACCCTCGGCTTCGCATGGGGTGGTAACTCTCAGGCATTCTTCGAGTATGTCAACGTGCTGATGACTGCTCCGGCTAATGTCGACTATGCTGCTCTCTATACTGAGGCTGCTGCAGCTGGTATTGAGACACTTGAGGGAACACCTGCCGCTAAGGTTCGTGCCATCCAGCTGTTTGATATCAACGGTCGTCGCGTTGTGAAGGCCCAGAAGGGTATCAACATCGTGAAGAAGGTGATGAGCGATGGCTCTATCAAGACTGAGAAGGTCATTGTGAAGTAATCAAGAATTACAGAATTCTAGATATTAAGTGGCGGACTTCGGTTCGCCACTTTTTTATTGTCATTTTTCACTTTTTTACCTTTTTACCTTCTTAGTTTTTTACTTTTTTATTACCTTTGCACGCAAATATAGCAATTAACAAGGAAATGAAGGATAAACTGAAACTATTAAGTCCTGCTTTGGTCGTATTGGCATTGCTGGCGACGGCCTGCGTGCTGCTCATCTATGAGCGGGAGCTCTTGTGGAAGGTGCAGGAGATGAACCTCTTTCTCCACACGTCGCTGTTCCTGAAGCAGCAGATGGTGGCATCGGGTTGGCTGCTGACGTGGTTGGGATGTTATTTCACTGAGTTTTTCTATCACCCGGCGTTGGGCGTCACCCTGCTCACACTGTGGTGGGCATTGATGCTGCTGGTGATTTGGCGCACGTTCCGCATTCCCGTCAGATGGCTTGTGGTGCTGCTGATTCCATTGGCTGCTGTTATCCTCATGAATCAGGATCTGGGTTATTGGATTTATTACCTGAAGCTGCGTGGTCATTTCTTTGTCGCTGCCATCGGCACAACACTGGCCGTAGGCTCTGTTTGGCTCTTCCGCCTGTTGCCTTCAAAGTATTATCTGCGCCCCGTCTATATGTTTGTCTCTACGGGTGTGCTCTATCCGCTGATAGGCTTCTACGGCCTGTTGGCAACGCTGCTGATGGGCATCCTCCTGTGGCGTTTGCAGCATCTGACGCTGACAGATCGTATCATCGGCTCGGTGGTTGCCGTGCTGTCGATTGTGTTCTGGCCCTTGTTCTATTATAATTATGTGTTCTGTCAGACCGGCATCCACAATATCTGGTGGACGGGTCTGCCGATGTTCTGGGTGGATAAGGAGTTGCCGGCCTTCTATATACCTTATTATGTCTTGGTGGCCTCGTTGGTGTTCCTGGCTGTGATGGAGGGAATATGGAAGAAGGAAGATGTAAGAGGGAAGATGGAAGAAGTGAAAGGGAAGAAGGCAAAGGGGCAGAAGTTCCCCGTCCGTTGGCTGTTGGCGCATCTGGTCCTGGTGCTGGTGGTGGGCTATGCCACCTATCATTTCTGGTATAAGGACCATAACTTCCACAAGGAACTGCGTATGGAGCAATGTATGGAGAGTCAGGACTGGGAAGGTGTGCTGAAAGTGGCGGCTGCCGATGCTGAAGAACCTACACGCGCCATCGTGATGCTGCGGAATCTGGCGCTGTTCCGTCTAGGTCGTCAGGGTGATGAGATGTATCGCTATGTCGACGGTTCTAAATCTTGCAACGAGCCTGTGCCTGTAAGAATGATGCAGGTGGTGGGTTATGCTATGTATTATAATTATGGTCTTGTGAACTACTGTCATCGCTGGTGCCTGGAACAGGGTGTCGAGTTCGGTTTCCGTGCGGAGTACCTGAAATACCTGATGCGTTGTTCGCTTGTCAACGGCGAATATCAGGAGGCCCGGAAGTATGCCTCACTGTTGAAACATACACGCTATCATAAGGCGTGGGCAGAGAAGTATGAGCGCTTTATCGACCATACCACTCAGCTGAAAGAGAACTCGGAGTTTTCGCCTATCTTCCATCTGATGACGGGTGGCGATGTGTTGAGTACAGACAATATGATGGCAGAGAAATTCATCATGGAGAGATTCCTGAACAGTCATAGCGACGACAAACTGTACAAGGAAATGTCGTTGATAGCGGCCCTGTGGATGAAGGATATCGAGATGTTCTGGCCCCGTTTCTTCGAATATGCCAAAACGCTCCAAGGAGGGCACATGCCCGTGCATTATCAGGAGGCTGCTTATCTGTATGGTAGTTTGGAACATCAGGTAGATATTAGCCAAATGCCTTTCGACGATCAGGTAAAGAACGACTACAAGGCGTTTATGGATCTGGCCAATAATGCTCCGACTGACGATGAAGAGATAATGCGCGGCATCTTCTTCGATCGCTTCGGACATACTTTCTATTATAATTATTTCTTTGTTCACGATCTCTATCTGTATTAATTAATAATTCATAATGCATAATTCATAATTATGATTACCAAGATAAATAAAATAGGTCGGTGGATGGTGTGCGTAGCACTATTCACTATTCACTGTTCACTATTCACTTCTTGTAGTAACAACGCCTCGGTGCCCACTCAGTTCACCGACATCAAGAAGGCGCCACATATCTACCCTGACTATGTGGATGTGACCATTCCCGTCAATATTGCCCCGCTGACCTTCGAACTCGAGGATTCCTGTGATGAGATCGTAGCACGTTTTACGGCTGGCGACTACCAGCTGGTATGTGGCGGAAAGGCCGTACAGCCTGAGATGGACGACTGGCGCGAACTGGTTAGCAAGGCCGTTGGTAAGGATATCAATGTCGAAGTGTTCCTTCGTCTCGATCAGGAATGGTGGCGATACCAGCCCTTCCACATCACGGTGTCACCTGATAGCATCGACCCTTATATCAGCTACCGACTCATCTCGCCCAGTTATGTGGCCTATGAGGAACTGACCTTGAACCAGCGTTGCCTGGAGAATTACGACGAGCGGGTGATGGTCAACAATATGCTCTGTGGTAAGGAGACTACCGGCCAGTGTGTCAACTGCCACAACTATCAGATGTATAATCCCCGCCGCATGCAGTTCCACGCCCGTCAGTTCCATGGGGGAACTGTCGTCGCCTACGATGGCAAGATCCGCAAGATCAACATGCGTAATGACTCCATTCTCTCTGCTGGTGTCTATCCTGCCTGGCACCCGTGGCTCCCGCTGATCGTCTATTCCACCAACAGAACCAGCCAGAGTTTCCATACCCGCAATGCCAATCGTATCGAGGTGTTCGACGCTGTGAGCGACCTGATAGCATATGATGTGAATAAGAACGAGGTAACGAATATCGAAAATGCGGAAGACGAGTTTGAGGTGTTCCCCGTCTGGGCACCCGATGGTAAGACCGTCTATTATTGCAGCGCCCATTTCGAGTTCCGCGATACAGTCAGTCATGATGTCGAGGTGGTTCGCAGATACAGCGAGGTGAAATACAATATCTATAAGAAGTCGTTCAATCCCGATACCTACGAGTTCGGCCCCCGTGAACTGGTGTTCCAGGCCGACAGTATCGACAAGAGTGCCACTCTGCCGCGTGTGTCGCCTGATGGTCGTTTCCTCATGTTCACCCTTGGTCATTATGGCGTCTTCCATATCTGGCACCGCGAGGCCGACCTCTATCTGCTGGATCTCGCCAGCGGCGAGGTGAGACCTATGGACGAGATCAATTCGCCTGAGACGGAGAGTTATCATGCCTGGTCGAGCAATGGCCGATGGGTTGTCTTTGCCACCCGCCGTGATGACGGCAGCTATACCCGTCCGTTCTTTGCACATGTCGATACCAATGGCAAGGGCAGCAAACCCTTCGAACTGCCACAGGCCGATCCCGACTACCACCGTCAGTTCTTGAAGTGTTACAACATCCCTGAGTTCATGCGTGGTCCTGTTGAGATATCGCCTCAGGAGTTTGCCAGTGTGCTGAAAGCCACCGACGGCGATCCTGTGAAATATGTTCCTAAGCTGAGCAAATAAATGCGTTGTAGATTACTAGTTGTCAGTTTGTTAGTGGTGGTGCTGACGCCTCTGAGCCTCTGTGCCCAGAAGCTGACGTTCAGCCAGCCGCATGGCTTTTGTGACGCACCCTTCTCCTTGACGATTACTGGCGACGCTCTTCCTGAGGACGCGGTCATCCGATATACCGTCGATGGTAGTATGCCAACACTCGCCAGTACGGCCTATTCCCAACCGCTCGACATCCAGACTACCACTATCCTGCGGGCTGCGGCCTTCTCAGCCACCGCTCGCCTGACAACTGTTACTACTGCCACGTGGATCTTTGCCGAAGATGTATTGAAGCAGTCGGATCATCCTGCGGGCTATCCGGAGGAGTGGGGCAGGTATACCCAAATCGAGGGTACGGCAACTGCCGACTATGGTATGGATCAGAAGATGACCACCGATAAGGTGTTGGCACCCAAGATCATCGAAGGCTTGAAATCCTTACCCGTAGTGAGTATCGTCACGGATAAGAACAACCTTTTCAGTCACGAGAACGATGAGGAGCGTGGTGGCATCTATATCTTTACGGGTCCTCCGGTGGGCGATGCCACAGGTCATGGATGGACGCGTCCGGCAAGCATCGAACTGATGGGAGGTCCTCAGGAGCATGATCTCACCGTCGACTGCGGCCTTCGTCTGCATGGCGGACATGGGCGTCTGGCTGAGAAAAATCCTAAGCACTCTTTCCGTTTGGTGTTTAAGTCGGATTATGGCCCAAAGTCATTGGAATATCCGTTGTTCGGCGCCGATGAACCCCAGAAGTTCGACCAGCTTGTGCTGCGTTGTCATTTTGGCAATTCCTGGCAGCATTGGGATAGTGGCAACCGTCAGCGGGCACAGTACACCCGTGATGTTTGGGCGCGACGGATGCAGCGCAAGATAGGTCGTACCAGCGTCAATGCCCTCTATGTCAACCTCTTCTTGAATGGCATGTATTGGGGCATCTATAATATCGCCGAGCGCGTAGATGATCAGTTTGGTAAGGATCATCTAGGCGGCAGCAAAAGCGACATCGATGTGGTAAAGATCGAGGAGGACGGTGGCAACCACCATGAGGCCAGCGAGGGCACCCTCGATGTCTGGGAGCAGATGGTGGCGACGGCTAAAAAAGCCTCCAGCACCAGCAGCTACCAGCAACTGCAGTCTCTGCTCGATATCGACAGCTTCATCGACTACATGCTCATTAACCAGTATGCTGGCAATACCGATTGGGCGCATCACAACTGGTATGCCATTCTTCGTAGGGGCGAAGACAGTCAGGGTTTCCGCTTCCTCTGCTGGGATTCGGAGGTCATCTTCGAGAATGTCTACGAGAGCGTGTTGGATAAGAACAACGGCAGCGCCTATCCCACAGGTCTCTTCCAGAATCTGATGAAGAACAAGGACTTTGCTGATCGTTATGGACTTCGTGCCAGACAACTCTTAGACGATAATGGACTGCTGGGTCCGAAGTCGGTGGTGGAGACCTGGGATAGTCTCTATCACGTCATTTCCAAGGCCATCTATGCTGAGGCTGCCCGTTGGGGCGACTATCGCCGTTATGTCCATCAGTATAAGTCGAAAGGCAAGTATTACACCGTCGATGATTACTATATGGCCGAGCGCAATCGCCTGCTCAATGAATACTTCCCTTATCGCTCTGCCATCGTTCTGGCCGACATCCAGCGTATCGCACCGTCAGGCATTTATCCGGTAACTTCTCCTGACTCCAGCCTCCCGTCTCCTGACTCCAAACTCTACAATCTTCAAGGCCAAGAGGTACAGCATCCTTCGCCAGGCATCTACATCCGCAATGGCAAGAAGGTCATCATAAAGGAATAGTGATGCGGCTGATTGCCGTCGATGGTGTACTGGGGTAGCGTTCGTTTGCCCCAGGTATCAGCACCGCCCACGCCGTGGATGTTTAAGTCGATGTTCAGATTGACGAAGCGCCCGCGGTTGATGTCATTCGGATGGCGCACACCTTCAAGATCTTCCTCACCATAGTCCCAGGCACGGATACATAAAGGGTCGCAACCCTCAATCCTGAGGACATAATCTGAGTACTCAGAATTCTCAGATTTCTCTGATGAAATCTCAAACCAGCGGATGTCGCAGCGGTTGCCGTTGTCCTGCGGATGGATATACTCCGTTTCGTATTCGCTGAGTGGCATCTCATAGATACCGAGGAAGGCAGAACCCTTGCGGTCAGGATAGTTCTCCCAAGGGCCGCGACCGTAATACTTAATCTGCGTGAACTCCTTCGGTAGACGCATCCGCATACCAAACTTCGGCATCACGGGACGGTCGTTGGCCGTAGGCTGATAGTCCATATCCACGCGGATGCTACGGTCGTTGATGACGGTATAGGTCACCTTGACGTCTTTGATCTCTTTCCACGTAGCGACACGACGGGCAAAACCGGCTGCATTCTGGTTGTCGTTCTCGGGTTTCCAGAAATAGGGCTCCAACGGGGCTTGCAGCATCTCCTTACCGTCGACAATCCACGAAGTGAGTTTGTTCCCGTCGATAGTGTAACAGGGGGACGGTTCTTTTGTTACATCGCTGACGGATGTAACAAAAGAACCGTCCCCCTGTTTCACTGGAAAGACATACGGCGTCAGTACGAACTGCTCGCGGGCTACCACAAAACCTTTTTTGGCCCAGGGCTTATCCTCTTTCAAGCGGGCAGCCACGTTGAGCAGCACCTCACCATCATAGCGCAAGGTGTCGTAGCTCATCTCGTATTCGCTCGGATCTGTGAAATGGTCACGATTGATGATGCGGATTGTGCCATCATCCTTGCGCTCGAACTGCAGCGGCTGATACACATACTGCACCTCATAATAATGCGGATGCGGCTTGCGATCTGGTGCAATCAGACCGTTGATACAGAATGGTCCGTCATTCGGCTTGTCACCGAAATCACCACCGTACTTAAACTCAGCCCCGTCAGGGCTGAGTTTAAGCCCCTGATCTACCCAGTCCCAGATGGCAGCGCCAACGATGCTGCTGTCGGCATAGATCACATCCCAGTATTCTTTCAGATTACCACAGGAATTACCCATCGCATGGGCATATTCGCGCATCATAAAGGGTTTGTCGCTGACTTTCTGGGCCTCGCGCCGCAGGTCCTCAGGATAGAGATAACTGTCGTCCCAGATGGCTGAATAGCGGCGGTCGCTGTCGTAGAAGGGTGGGCGAGTGCTGTCCAACTCGCGTACCTTATTATACATCGCCTCGATGTTCGGTCCTACGCCGCCTTCGTTACCCAGACTCCAAAGAATGATGCTCGGATGGTTGAAGTCGCGCTTCACCAACGACTCAGCCCTGTCCACATGGGCCTTCTGGAAGGTCAGGTCTTCGCCCATTACCTTGTTGGCATAGCCATAACCGTGGGTTTCGTGGTTCGCCTCATCCATCACGTAGATACCCCAACGGTCACAGAGCTCGTAGAGGTATTCGCGGTCGGGATAGTGCGAGGTGCGCAGGAAATTGATGTTCGCCTGTTTCATCAGTCGGATGTCATCCTCGTAGGTGGCGTCATCCACATAGCGACCTGTCTTCGGGTGGTGGTCGTGACGGTTCACACCGCGCAGTTTCACGTTTTTGCCGTTGATCTTAAACACCTCGCCCACAATCTCCACCTTCTTCACACCGAAGTGGTAGTTAAACGCTTCGTCGTTCTTGCTATCCTTCATGCCAAGCAGTTGTAAGGTGAAAGGATAGAGCCAAGGCTTCTCGGCAGTCCACAGACGAGGTGGTGTATCGTAGTGATAGGCAAGCTCTACGGTAATGGTATCGCCAGCAGGCAGTTTTGGAATATGATGATTGGTTACATTCCTATGGTTGGGATTGACGTTGACGCCATACAGTTCTGGACTAGCCATCTGCAGCTGAACCAACAGGTTCTTTGCGGCTTTCTTGCCTGTATTGCATACAGCAATCTTAGCATTAACTGTAAACTTCGAATAGTCTGCATTAGGCACAGCCGTCACCTGATAGTCGGCTATATGTACCAACGGCCTTACCCACAATTGTACGCTGCGGAAGATACCGCTCAACCGCCAATAGTCCTGATCTTCGAGATACGAACCGTCGCTCCAACGATAGACCTCCACCGCGAGTTTGTTCTTGCCTGCCCGCATGAATTTTGTCACATCAAACTCCGCCGGCGACATCGAGTTCTGGCTATAACCCACCTTCTGACCGTTCACCCAGACGTACATCGCCGAATGCACACCGCCGAAATGCAAAATGAGATTCTTCGAGAGCATCTCCTTGGTGACATCCACAAACGTCACATACTGTCCCACGGGGTTACGGTTCTCATAGGCCGTCCAGTCCTTCGGCGGCTCAGTCGTCACGCGCGGACGGTCCTTCACAAACGGGTAGTTGATATTAATATAGATAGGTGTGCCATAGCCCTGTGTCTGCCAGTTGCCGGGCACCGTGATCTTCCCCCACTGACTCACGTCATAGTCCTCACGATAGAAGTCCACGATCCTCTCCTCCGGATTCCGGCTCCAGCGGAACTGCCACTCTCCGTCGAGACTCACAATCTCCTTACACTCCTTCTCCTTCGACGGCAGTTGCAACGTCGCGTGATACGGCAGTTTGTTGATACCCAGTACTGCCGGATTCTCCCAGTCGTGAGTTTCTTGTGCCTGCGCCTGCAAAGCCAGCACCGAGACTAAGATCATAAGAGTTCGTTTCATCATTCCTTCACACTTTTAGGCGTCCAGTTCTTAAAGAATCGCAGCACTTTCTCCTTGTTATATCCCTCGCCCTCCTCCAGAAAACTGGAATCCTGAATATGGAGGATCTTGCCCTCCTCATCCAGCACGACAAACACGGGATAGCCGAAACGTCCGGCATTATTCAGACGCTGCATCAGGGCTTTGCCTTGGGCCAGTTTCTCCTCGCCCTGCGACTTCCGGGGATTGTAATTCACATGGATAAACTCGAAATTGTCTGCTATGACCTTGCTGATCGTGGTGTCGTTCGTGACGAAGTCTGCGAATTTCAGACACCAAGGGCACCAGTTGCCACCCACCTGACAGACGACAAACTTCCCTTCAGACTTCGCTTTCACGATCGCCTGGTCAATCTGCTCAATGGGATTGATATCCTCGTTATACACCTTTTTCAGCGTCGTTTGGCCATTCGCTGTCAACGTAAAGCATACGGCCCATATGGCTGTAAATGCTGTGATCATTATTCTTTTCTTCATCATATGCATTATTTTCAGAATTGTTATTTCACTTCTATGTCGCCGTAGCCCATGCGGGTGCCTTCTGCCAGGCGGTCGGCATCGAGTTTCAGGATGCGCAGCTTCGTGGCGGGGAAGGTGATGGTCTGCCAGATGGGATTGTTGACGATGTTCGAGAACTCTCCTGAGGCGAGCTTTGTCCAGTTGGTCCAGTCGGTAGAGCCCCAGAGGGTGTAGTGGGTGATGATTCCATCCTTTGTGTCCTGCGGTGGCAGGTAGCGGAAGGTGGTGAAGGTCTGGTCCTGATCCCAGTCGATCATCATCTGCGTGGGACTGCTGAAGAAGATGTGCAATGCAGATGATTTCTTCTCACCTGAATTGGGGATGTCAGCCGTGAGTTCAGGCGCGAGATACACGCCCAGTTTCTTGATGATGGGCTCGGCTTTACTGTCGGTGATGGTGAAGCGGAGTTTTGTTGCTGTGACGGTGGGGAAGCAGATGATGCGGCGGTGACCGATCGTGGTCAAGCCATCCTTTCCGTCCTCCACGAGCGCATCCCTCAACGGCTGCCATTTCCCATCGACCAGAGCCTCCAATGTGAATTTCTTCACTCGCTGCCCTTGTGCGATATCCTCCTCTACTAGGAAACGGTTGAAAGTCGTTGGCTTTTCCCACGACACGCTAGCCCCATTATCCATTTTCCATTTTCCATTTTCCATTAAGTTTTCTCTGAAAACTGTGTCTATCATTTTCTTAAACGCAATGCCGCGCAGGCTGTCATTCGGATGGATGCGGCCATTCGGCGCGATGGGGAAGTTAAGGAGTAGGGTAGAGTTGCGGCCTACCGATTTATAATAGGTATCCATCAGTTTCGACAGACTCTTCACATGTTCGTTCTCCGTCTCGTGGTAGAACCAGCCCGGACGGATGCTCGTATTCGTCTCTCCCGGACACCACACATCGCCATCCTCCACACCGTAGTGCAGCATGTGCCAGGACGTATCACCCTTCGAAGGCATCAGACTCCAATTGGTCTCACCCACGTTGCCGGCCTCAGTGCCCACCCAGCGCAGGTCACCGCGATCGCCACCGTCGTTCCAGATCACGGCCTTCGGCTGCAACTCACGGATCATCCGGAATGTCTCTGCCCAACCGTAATACGTCTTACCGTCTATTCGTCGCGTCTCGTTGGCACCATCATACCAGCCGTCGCCGCCATTGGCACCGTCAAACCACACCTCGAAGATGTCGCCGTAGTTGGTCAGCAGCTCGCGCAACTGGTTGCGGAAATAAGTCACGTATTCGGGCTTGCCATAGTCCTTATGATTCCTGTCCCACGGCGAGAGATAGACGGCAAATTTCAGTCCCTCCTCTCGGCAGGCGTCAGCCAGTTCGCGCACCACATCGCCCTTACCATTCTTCCAAGGTGAGTTCTTGACGCTGTATTCGGTGTAGGCACTCGGCCACATGCAAAAGCCGCAATGGTGTTTGGCGGTGAAGATGATACCCCGCATACCGGCCTGTTTGCACACCCGCGCCCATTGCCGGCAGTCGAGGTTCGAGGGATTAAACAGCTTCGGGTCCTCATTGCCGAAACCCCACTCCTGATCGGTATACGTGTTCAGCGAATAGTGGATAAACGCGTACATCTCCATATCCTGCCAGCGCAACTGGTTCTCGCTGGGCACAGGGCCGAAAGGTTCTTGCTTCGTCTGGGCTGTCAGGCTCATACACGAGCAGAGCACCATCATAACAATCGTTATTCGCTTCATCTTCGTTTTATTTTGCCACAAAGTTACGGCTTTTTTCCCACATATACAATACTATTCTACAAATTGAAACAATTTTGGGGTAAAATGAAACAAATAGTGCCTTCAACATAAAGAAGACTGGCAGCTCTTTCGTCTGTCAGTCCTCTGTGATTCGCAGCGCTCCCTAGAACGCAATCGGTCCCAATCCCATGCAACTCGTGGTCGTGATGGCCGTCAGGAAGGCCGTGAGTGCGGCTACTACAACCTTCACCCCAATCTCAACAAAACGCTTCTTCATAATTTTCAATTATCCATTGTCCATTATCAATTGCGAAGCATCAGTCTTTGTCGAGTCCTTCGCCACCGTCGCCGCCTTCGCCGCTAATGCCTGTGCTGATCACGAGGGCAGAAGCCTGTCCGGGCATAGCGAAGCTACCGGTGTAGACACCATTGTCCTCAGTCAGTTCGATGCTCGAACCGTTGATGGATGCGGTAGGTACCTGACCCTCAGCAGGCGTGATGCTCAGTTCAATCTCATCATCCTCGTTCAGAGAGGTGCCAGAAGTAACGGCGTTGCCGTCATGGGTTACACTTGCGGAACCACTACCGCTGGTTGCAATCGTCAGCGCATAGCCGCTCTGCTGGTTCTGATCGCCCTGCTGGCCCTGCTCACCCTGCTGGCTGCCCTGCTCGCCACTGTTCTGAGAACCGCCATTCTGTGAACCACCGTTCTCAGAGTTCTCGTTGCCGGCGTTCTCGTTGTCCTCCACCTCGCCACTGTCGCCAGAGGTCACGCGCTTCAGCACGTTGCCGTCCTCGTCGAGACAGGTAATCTGGATGGAGGTGTTCTTCAACTCATCCTTCAGATCCACGTTGGGAGTGAAGATGATGCGGCGCACGGTGATCAGCCCCGTCTTCACATCCTCCAACTTCTCCACAGCCTTCGAACGGACGCCGAAGCGCATGGTTCCCAAGCCGGGCAGAGGAATCGAATGACCCTCGGTGGCCCACGTGCGGAGTACTTCACCTGCGGCATCCCAAGCCGCCTTGATCACACCAGCAGAGATTCCGGAGTGGGTAGAGGCCTCTGCGAATACCTTCTTCTCCTGGATGGGAATATACAAGTCAGGACGCATCACGAACTTCATTCCAGGATTCTTACCCAATTTCACTTCACGTCGTTGTGCAATTACTTTAATAGCCATAATTCAAAAAGTTTTTAGATTAGAAATGTTGATTAATTTGTTAGTTCTCTCATTGTCGCCTATCTCAGCTGCACCAGGGCCCCATTAAAGGAAAATCTTGCTACCATTAATGCGCGCAATTTCTAGATTTAATGCTTGCAATTTTTATCCTTAATGCTAGTGTCGCCGCTGTTTCAATTTGACAATGCAAAGGTACAAAAAATTCAAATGCAAAACAATACTTTCCCCCAATTATTTTCGATTTATTTCAAATGTTAAAATGACGATCGAAGCAAGCCCGATTTCTCGATAATGTACCAATGTACCATTGTACCATTTCGAAAATCGATAGTGCACCTCAAATTCTCTCTATATATTTTATATTATATATTATTATATATATATAATAATATATAATATAAAATTAATAACTACTTTTCTCCTCTTTCAAGCATATACATGAAAAATCCAAATGGTACAATGGTACATTGGTACACTATTCAACTTTTTCTAGGCATAATGCTTGTATTTCCTGGAAATTGTTTAATTTTGCAGTCATGAAACCAGCAATCAAATTCCGCTAGTATATCTGGATCATCAACACGCTCAGGGCCTACAAGCGCCTGACCTTCGTAGATTTACAGGAGAAATGGGAGAAGGACGACATGGGCGACGGCAGTCCCCTGCAACGCTCCTCGTTCAATCGCTATCGTGATGACATCGTCGACATGTTCGGCATCATCATCGACTGCGAGCCCAGAACCATGTAGCCGTGGGGACAGGTGCCTGGGTCATAGCAGCCGTCATACCTAAGTACCTGTCCCCGTGACTATTGACAGGAAAAGATCACGGGGTCGGTTCTTCGATCATGGGGTCTCGATCATGGGGTCGGTTCTACTGATCATTTTTTACGTTGAAAATTTGGATGTTCGAGAATAAGTTCGTGGACACAATGGGGTCTGGCACCGTGTGACATTGGCAGCCCACAAACTTTTTTGCCCTAAAATTTGGATTATTCCGTTTTTATGCTTATATTTGCACCGTAAAGGCTAAAGATCTATATATGAGTAAGGAGACGATG
>JAEEGG010002229.1_pt1 | contig 50560 bp, 46 predicted proteins | sample 9134161 | NCBI WGS metagenome assembly JAEEGG01 (sample SAMN16246543, study PRJNA631951) | gut metagenome | biome: gut microbiome; feature: rumen; material: CR-attached | host: Bos | place: Iran: Karaj | collected 2018-10
AAAACGCTAAAAGTCTTATTTTGAATTGATTATTTCGATAATCTCTTCCAAGCTCTTTTTTGAATTCGGCATAATATTTTCAGGAACCGGCTTACCTGTTGCAGTTCCAGCCTGAAAGCGCTTGCACTCTTTGAATTTTCCTGGCACAAGGCAATACATATTTTTATATGCCACACCGGTATAATCGTTTACTAAAATGCCTTTTTGAAAAATCGGACACTTCTCGAGTTTGGCGCAAACACTGTTTTCCATATATCAACTTTTTAAATATTTATAAATCAACAAATTAATTTTGCCGCACAGCAAAACATACCCTAATACGCAATTTTGAGGAAAAAGATACATTTGCGGCAAAAAAAATAATAGAAAATATGGACTTTCTGCCTAACGACCCCGCAATTTTGGTTTCAAGCATCAATATGCTGCTTCGCGATGAGGAATTCGACTCGCTCGAATCGCTTTGCTACAACTTCAACCGTGAGCCCGACGAGATTAAAGCCCGACTGCTGGCCAACGGATTTGTTTACAGCGAAGAACAACGCCAGTTCCGCCCCCAAAACTACAATGCGCAATGATTGGAAAAGACTGCATTGAGACGGCCTACAGTTTTCTGCACCAGAAGGAGCGAATCTACGCCCACTCCACTCTCGACTGGCAGAAAGACGATATTGAGATTGCCATTGGCGATTATGCCGACGAGATGAACCAGGAACTTTACAAAACTCTGGCCCGCGGTCGAGCCGATTTCCTGCGCGACCACGCCCGCTTTGCCAACGACATCGCGGAAGCGGTTGCCGTCCTCGAAAATATGCTATATCAATAATTTACGCTCAACGGATTTATTGCTGATTTTTATGAAAATCGCACTATTTTCGCGGCTCAATTCAGATTGACAATGGCGCAACTGCAAACATTTTTCGATTATGTGTGGCACCGCGGCAAGAACTCCTGCCTGACGCTCTTCAAGTTTATGGTGCCTATCTCAATAATAATCAGATTCATACAGCAATGGGGACTGCTATCGTACATTTGCGACTACCTTGAGCCGGTGATGCAGATTGTGGGGCTTCCGGCCGAGACCGCCATTGTGTGGCTAACTACAATGGTTGTAAACATTTACGGCGGTTTTCTCACTCTTTTCAGTATCTATCCGCAGATGGAACCGATGACTGTGGCGCAGATGACCACGCTATTTACAATGATGCTGGTGGCGCACACCTTCCCCATCGAGATTACCATTGCGCAGAAAACGGGCGTCAAGGCGTGGGTGATGACTGCCATCCGCTTTGTTTTCGCCATTCTGCTGGGCATTCTGATGTCAAGGATGTACAACGCGCTCGGTGCTTTGCAGGACGAAGCCACAATATCGCCGTTCCTCACCACAACGCAAACAAGTTGGGGCGCGTGGGCGCTGAACGAGTTAAAAAACTATGCCATAATCACTTGCGTGATATTCACTTTGGTAATTTTCTTGCATTTGCTCGATGTTACAGGACTAATCCGCGTTGTGAACAAAGTGATGGGACCCACACTCAAATGGTTGGGAATCAGTCAGAAGGTTCTGCCAATCACCATCATCGGCCTCACATTGGGCATTGCCTACGGCGGCGGCCTGCTGATTGAAGAGAGCCGCCAGAAGGACATCGACATAAAAGGCATCTTCTACTCAATGACGCTTATGGGGCTGTTTCACAGCATTATAGAAGATACGCTGCTAATGCTCTCGATGGGCGGCCATTGGACGGGCGTGGTGCTGTTCCGATTTGTCTATGCCTGCATCATCACCTTCATTTTTGTGAAATGCACCAACCGTATGCCTCTCGACAAATTCGAGCGGATTTTTATGACTAAAGCGGTGAAAAACAGAGAGAAGGCTGTTTAGAAATTCACATTCAACTTCACATTGAACCGTCGGCCTGTGAGCGAGTTCTCGACGGCATATTGGCGGTTGGCGAAGTCGGTCACCCACTCGAACGAAGCCACGTTGCGGCGGTCGATAACGTTGAGCACTTCGGCGCAAATCCACGCTTCCTTCACGTAGTAGAACGGGTTGCTCTTTGAGTAGGTCTTTTGACTGTTTTTCAGGCTTTTAGAGAATCCCAAATCGACACGTTGGTACGACGACATTCGGCCCGTGGCCATATAGCGCGGCGACTGCGGCGGCCCAAACGGCAGACGCGAGCCGTAGTTGATTTGCAGGTGCACCTTGTAATCGGGGTTGCCAGGGAAATAATCCTGAAAGAACATACTGATATTCAGCCGTTGGTCGGTGGGGCGCGGAATGTAGCCAGGGTGGGTTGTGTACTCGTTGCCGTCGGCGTCGGTTTTAACCCACACGTCGTTGCGAATGTCTTCTTCGGTCTGCATCAGCGACAGGCTGAACCACGAATCGACGCCCTTCACAAACTCGCCGTTGATTTTCATATCGAGCCCCATCGCGTAGCCGTCGGCATCGTTGCGGCCCGAGTAAATGGTGCGCAGGTTGTCGATTTGGTACGATATAAGGTCGGTCAACTTCTTGTAATACAATTCGGTAATGAACTTGAACGGACGGTTCCAGGCAGTAAAATTCCAATCGGCGCCAGCCACAAAATGCAGCGATTTCTGCGCGCGAATGTCATTGTTTATCTGACCGTCGGCCATTCGCATCTCTTTGTAAAATGGTGATTGATAGTAATATCCGCCCGAAACTTTGAACACAATGTCGCGCTGCCAATTGGGCTTGTACGACAGACTCACGCGGGGCGAAACGAGCAGTTCGTCGTTGAACGTCCAATAGTTGGCGCGCAGCCCCACGGTCAGGTGCATTTCCGACGAGTCGAACATAAACTGATAAACATCCTGCACATAGGCCTGTAACCTATTGGATTTGACGCTGTTATTGGCGCGCAGACTGTAACTCATATTCACCTTGTCGGGACGGTGCGGCATTGAGTAGCCTGCCGAATCAATCATTGTCCATTCCGAAAGGTTGTCGTCAATCTGCTGACGCTGAACCGACAAGCCCCAGTTCAGGAAGTGGTTGCCGCTGCTGAACAAGCCTTTGTGCTCAACGCTTAACACTTTGGCATCGAGATAGTTGCGCCCGTGATTGCGGAACGCGCCAATGCCCACGGTGCTCACGCTGTCGCCGTAGGAACTTGCGCCCACGGCGTTATCTATCTCATTTATAAAATATTCGCTCAAAATGTCGTAGGTTTCGCTCTCGTGGGTGCTGAATGCCGACGCCGTGAGTTTCAGGCTGAAGCCGTCGTTGACTTTGAAATCGGCCGACAAGGCGCCTGTATAGGTGTTAAATGCGTCTTTTTCAGCACCTTCGAAAAACATCCGCAATTCCATTGGTTGGTTGAAAAGGCCGAATTTGGTGCGTCGGTTGCGCGGCAGAAAATTATAGACGTTGCTCGAGCAGTTGCCCAGAAATCCCAACTCAATGCGGCTAGTCAAATCGAATGACAGATAAGTTTGAAAATCAATAAATTTAGGGTCATAATCGCCCGACGTTTCGAGCGAGTTGAGCAGATATTTGTTTCGCTTGTAGCGGAAGCCCGAAATGTGGTGGAAACGGTGGTTGAAACTGTCGCCGTGAAGCATCACCGAGCCGCCGAAAAGGCTTGCCGCGGCCGTTCCGCCCCACCCTGCGGGACGCTTATATTTAATGTCGAGAACTGACGACATCTTGTCGCCGTACTTGGCGTCGAATCCGCCTGCCGAAAAGAGCAGCGACGACACCATATCGCTGTTGACGAAACTCAAGCCTTCCTGCTCGCCCGAGCGCACCAGAAACGGCCGATAGACTTCTATTCCATTGACATACACAAGGTTCTCGTCGAAACTGCCGCCGCGCACCGAATACTGCGAACTCAACTCGTTGTTGGCCGCCACGCCAGGCATCGTCTTAATCAGGCTCTCAATGCTTCCCGAAGCGTCGGGCAGCACGCCCATCACCTTGGGATTCAATCGCGTAAGCGTGCTTTTGCGCACCTGCACGTCTTCAACTGTCACCTGCTCAAGTTCTTGCGACGTTGCCACCAAATCGACATCGAGCCGCCGCTGCTGCCCGTCGGCAAGCATCACCTGTTCCCAGCGCGTCTGATAGCCAATCATCGAGAACGATACGTAAACCGATTTGCCTGAAGCGATGTTGAGTTTGTAAGTACCATCTTGTGCGGTAACAGTGCCACGTTCATTGTCTTTCAGCACCACGTTGACGAACTCGAGCGGCTCGCCCGACTGGTTGGTGACGCGTCCGAAAATGCAGGTCTGCGCCGAAACCGCGCCTGCCGCCAATATCAATAATGCGACTAAAAAATTTCTCACAAAGGCGATTTTGCTGCAAAAATATAAAAACACCAACGCAAACTTTAAACTCAAACTGAAAACACAAACACAAACTGAAAACACAAACGTTAACCTTGTCGGGATTATTATTGGCGGAAGATTACCCGCAACTCAAAAAAAATTTTTAGCGGCTTCGGTTTTATAATCAACTTCGTGTTATATTTAGAAACGAGTTATTGAGAAAACAATTATTTGTAACTAAAAGAGAATCAACTATGGTATCGCAATTTCAAATCACACTGCCAAACTACAAACGTGGCTATCATCTGATAACGGGCACCATCATCAAGAGCCTGCCCGAACTGCCTGAACAGGGTCTGCTGCACCTGCTCATTCAGCACACATCGGCGGCGCTTTCGCTCAACGAGAACGCCGACCCTGCCGTCCGCGCCGACTTTGAGTACGTGTTCGACAAACTCATTCCCGAGCGCGACCCCAACTATACCCACGACACCGAAGGCGCCGACGATATGCCGGCTCACATCAAGGCGTCGATGATTGGGCCGTCGGTGACCATTCCAATCACCAACCACCAATTGAATCTGGGCACCTGGCAGGGCATCTATCTCTGCGAGTTCCGCAACTACGGCGGGCGCCGCAACATTGTGGGAACGATTATCAGTTAAACCGAAGGATTGACTGATTGATGGATTGATTAATTGAAGCAATAAAAAAAAACGAGAGTCGCGGCTCTCGTTTATTTTTGTTCTATATTTTATTTAAGAATGTGATTATCAGTTCATTTCCGTTTCGTTCTTACGGACAACAATCGTGTGGCACATCATATCGTGCAGAGCCTGATGGCGGTCGCCAGCGGCAAAGAAGCAACCGATGAAGATAACGAAGCCAAAAAGCGAGCCAAAAAGATTGAACAACATTGCCAAACCAACAAGCGACAGCACTCCGCAAACTTTCGATACGTGTTTCAGCAAATAACGCCCAACGAGCGCACCAACAGAAGCATTACCGCCTTCAGCATTGGCTATTTTAAGCCCTAGAATCAACTTGCCAACCGATGCGCCAAGGAAAATCTCTGTCGAGAAATAAATCAGCCGAGCAAAGATGACAATCAACGAGATACGTGTAGTTGTGACAAGCATATTAACCATCTCTGGCGTATAGACCTGCGCAAAAATCGGATTCGATGAAATTATGCCATCTATTTGTTGCTGAGCCTGAACCGCCATCCACGAGGAAGACACTCGGCTCATTATAGCCGCTAGAATCCAGACAAAAACCATGTCGATAACAAAAGCGCCCAAACGCGGGCCAAAACCAATTCTCTTTTCCATAATTGTAGTTTTTAGTGATTAAAACCCGGCAAACCGCTGCCGAAACGTGCCGTGAAAATACAATTTTACCCGAAACAGCCAACCATCAGCATCATTTTTGCAACCATTGGCAAGCCGCTGCCAATGTCAACAGAACTGTGTGATAGTGCATTATGAGCGCCGTAAAAATATTTTTTGTTTTTTGCGGTAGCGACTATTGCGAATATGAAAAAAGGCACTACTTTTGCAACGCTTTTCAGAAATGATAGCGCAGAGTTCTGACAAATGGTGCGGTAGTTCAGTCGGTTAGAATATCGGCCTGTCACGCCGGGGGTCGCGAGTTCGAGTCTCGTCCGCACCGCAAGAAGCCTGATTAACGAATGTTAGTCGGGCTTTTTTGTTGCTATTTCCACAAAAAAAATCACCGCGTAGCATCATATCCACGCGGTGACTTGTTGATCAATCGTCAGGCACTAACTTCTTTTATACAAAACACATACGGAGACAAGCACAACTAAAAGCACTGTGACAATGTACGCCCAAACGTGGTTGACGCGCGAAGTGGCCGAAATGGTGTAATCGTGCGGGATGAGCCGTTCGCCCGTGAGCGGGTAAAAGACTGTATCGTTTTGGCAGACACCAATTCCTGCATCAGTAATTTTTCCTGGCATTGTGAGCGTGTATGGCACCGATAAATCAAGCACACTCCATAATTTACCATTTTCTCTCACAAGGGCCTTGCCACTTGGCGTTTCATCAAAAAAGAAGCCGTAGGCATCAGAATGGAAGAAATCTTTGAACACTTTTTTATGGTCAACATCCATAATATCACCAAATTTCAAAACATAATCCTTAAAAGAACCGCGCTGCGCAATGAACTGCTCACGGCTGATTGGCGGATTGATGACTGAATCGTAATGGTTGGCAATAAAGTCGAAATTCAACTGGAAAATATTGTCGTTTAACCAGTTAGTAACAGCGCTTTCTATTGGATTGAGTTGTTCTGCCAACTCCGCACCACTCAACCCCTGAAGCATTTCAGGCTGACCTGTAAACCAAAAACTTGCAACATCATCTTCGAGATAATCAGTGATTGGATGCGAAAAAACATCGCCGACGCTGCTGAACACTTCCGTGAAGGTGTAATCGGTGTAAAACCAACGGAATTGCTTTGTAAATGAAGATGTTGCCTTCAACTGTACGCCATTGAGTTGCAGTGGCATGTCTTCGCTCATCTCGGCCACGGTGTTGTAATCGTGAGTCAGAACGGAGGTTACCGTGTCGCCATTGCCAACTTGCGTGTAAGAATAAGTGAAACCACTGATTTCTAGGCATTCTGGAACGGGTTGTGCCCTGCGCTGGCTGCTGTCGGTCCAAAGCGTGTCGCGCATCTCTTGCGACATAACATCGCTATAACTAACTATGCGTGTGCAAGTTCCATCGGGGTGGATGGTGGTGTGCATCTCAACATCAGACTGCTCGATGCACGACGAAAAAAGTGCAGCGGCCATCAATAACGAGCCGCCAAGTTTAACGGTTTTCATAAATCATACGTTTTAATTGTGTGTAACTCAATTGTTTAGTCAAATATTTTTGTTGCCGCACTGAATACATCTTTTTAAATGACTCGCTGCGCGACACGTGTACTGCGTGAATGATTGCAACACTTGTATTTTGCTGACGTTCAGCGGGTTTGTTTGCAAATACAAACATTCCGATGAGCCATACAGCGGCCATTGCCGAAACCGCATACAAAGTGCGAATGATGGCACGCCGTCCGCCTGCTGTTTTTTGATTATCAGCATCATCCAACCGACTCATAATGAGCGATGTGAGTTCATCAGGATTGCTGATTTCGGGCTGCTGACCTTGCAGCCTTGCAAGAATGTCGTCTGTCCTATTCATAACCTAAAAGTTTTAATTGTTCGCGTATTGTCTGCCGCGCTGCGTAAAGATTGCTCTTCACCTGGCGGGCGTTCAAGCCTGTTATTTGTTCAACTTCGTCCGACGACAGCCCTTCCAACTGGCAGAGGGTGAACACCAACCGCTGCTTGGGGCTCAAATTGGCGGCCATCAGCCTGACAATCGACACCCACTCGCGGTTTTCGAGCGTGCGCTGGCTGTCGGTTTCCGCCTCAAAGCGATGCAAAACCGACTCGTCATCGGGCATCGGCACAAGACGGCGACAGCGTTTGATGCGGTCAATGCAAAGGCGCGACGCGATGGTGTAGAGCCACGTGGTGAACGACCGTTGAACATCGAAACCGCCAATCTTCTGCCACACACGGATGAAGGTTTCCTGTACCACGTCCTTGGCTTCGTCTTCATCGGCCAACATTTTGAGTGCCAACGAGAAAACCATCCGTTGATAGGTCTGCACCACACTGCGAAAGGCTTCGCGGTCGCCGTTCTGGCACTGAATGAGTATGTTGACTGGTGTCGGAATCATTGTTTTTTGTTTCAACAACTAATATACGACCAGCACAGGCGAAAGTCAAAAATTATTTCTGATGTTTTTCTACAAAAAAGATTGAATAGGGACTTGCACAGAGAAAAACTTTTACTAAATTTGTCGTAAAACATATATTATACTAACTGTAAATCTTACAATTATGAAAAAACTTCATTTCATTCTTGGCGGAATAGCAACAATGGCCGCCATCGGCATTCTCACACTTGCAAGTTGCAGCCGAAACGACGTTATTGAATCACCCGAATCGATGGGATGTTTGAATCTTGAACCGGGCAACCTGAAAGCCACACGGGTGGCGACAACCGATACCGCCACAACCATCTGGTTCAAAATGAATTTCCCGGCTCGTGTGGGATTTCGGTATTCATCTCAAAGTTACTTGAAAGACGAAGTTGGCAAGCGTTACCCACTGCGTTCGGCTGAAGGAATCAAACTCGACGATTGGATTCAATTATCTGATTCTAATGCACTTGAGTTCAAAATGAATTTTGAGCCGCTTTCGCGGAAAGTGCAGATGTTCGATTTCATAGAGGGCGATAATAAGCGCGCGTTCAAACTGCTCGGCATTCACGACAAAAATATTGAACAGAACACGCCAACCTTCGAGCAACTTGCAGCCGCCAATCCGTACACTGCGCCCGACGACTGGTTCACAACCGACACCATCACCATCCGCGGGCGAATTGAAGGCTACAATGCCGAAGATTTCGGGCTCACATCGTTGCAATGTTATTTCTATGATGTTATAGAGAAAAACAAAAGCGTGGTAACTGGATTTGAAATTGCAGCCGACGGCTCATTTGAAAACCGGTTCCGGGTGCATCATCCCGTTAGGCAGACGCTATGGTCGCCCAACAATACAAATGACGATTTTGACCAAATTGTATTTTATGCCTGCCCGGGCGAAACAATCGATATCACCGTACGCAAAAACCAGTACGGCAAATACGAGTGCTTCTACAACAACGGTAGCAGCAAACAAGTCGAACGCTGGCTGAAAGCAGATTTGATTCCTGCCTACTGGGGAACTCAATTATATACGTTCAGAGGCAATTTTGAAGAAGAGATAAAACTGGCTGAAAAATGTTGGAACGATTTGGTGTTCCGCCTTGCGATTATTGGCCGCCGCAATCACTTCACACCAATGGAAATGCAATTGGCTCTAGCCGAAATTCAAGCAGAAATTGTCAGTGATTTTATGAGTTACGCATTAACACGCGACAATGCACTGATGAAACCGACAAATGGTGTGTTCCTTTTTAAACAGGACGATTTGACCAGCAGCATCACCGACACCTCGGAGTATAATTCATTACGCAATTTCAAGAATTTCAAGTTGTTGCAAAGTGTTGATTTTGATAATCCGCTGATGATGGCATCGGATCGTTATTCGAGTGCGCAGAACTACATTGAATTTTCGAAACCGGTTATGAATGTACGAACTAATTTTTGGTCAAATTGGTCAGAAGGGACAACTTACAAAGATTATTTAGACACCACTTATGCCGCGTATCGCGAACTGATGGGCTGCGACCATAACAACCTGATGGCACAAATTTGTGTCTTAAGGGATTTGTATAGTTCAAGTGGAATGAATCGTGAGGGAATGGAAATGAATCTTCCATATTTCGCTAATCCAACTATCCGCGATAAGGCGGAACTCTACATTGCCAGCCAGTTTGCCAAAACCGAACCCGCATCGGCGCTGCCAGCATCTAACTCTGCGGCAAATTTCATCCGCTCATTCAACACTCGCTATCCGGGTCGGTTCCTGCTTTTCGATTTTTGGGGAATAGGGTGCGGACCGTGCCGTGGTGCAATTCAAGCCAGCAAGCAGCAACGTGCCGAAATCGCCAAACGTACCGATGTAAAACTCATTTTTGTTGCCGAAGAATCGGTGCCCGGCGGCAGCGAAGACTATAAAAACTATGTGAAAGAGTGGCTCGATGGTGAAGAAGCAGTCTGCGTGTCGCACAATGAATTTGTGCGCTTGCAGGAATTGCTTCAATTCAGCGGTATTCCGCACTACGAGACCATCACCCCCGATGGCCGCCGCGTGCGCGAAGACCTGAAACTTGAAGGCCGTCCGCTGAACATCAACGATGAAAGGATGAACCGATTGCGCGAGAGTTTGGAAAACTGATAAGCAGCAACCCTCTTGAAATTCAATAAAAAAACCACGGAAGGAATAATCCTTTCCGTGGTTTGTTTTTAGGCAGAAATCGAAGTTTTACTCCACCATCGCCTCCGACAAATAATTCTCTCTCAACTTTTTAACCACAGTTTTGCCCTTCAGTGTCACGTTCTCCTGCAAGCGGATGTCAGTTGACGATGCGCCAACCTTTACCGTAAACGTGTCTGGAGCGATGTTCCACTGGCGTTGGCCGATGTTGCTGTAGTAGCCGAATTGCTCGGTATAGAGTTTCACGCGTATGGTTTTTATTTGGCCAGGTTCGAGCGAAACACGAGCAAAGCCTTGCAACTGAATGGGGCGAATGTTCTGATTGTCAGCCGTTGGCGAAAGGTAAATCTGTGCAATCTCGTCGGCGGTCATAGAACCAGTGTTCTTCACCTCGAACGACAGATTGACGCACGGCGCACTGGTTGAAACTTCGCCATCGATTTGCAGATTGCTGTACTCGAAAGTGCTGTAACTCAATCCGTAACCAAACGGCCACTGAACGCGGCTGTCCGAAGTGACGGAACGGTTGTAGCAAATTGGCTCATAAACCTCAACATTGGGGTAACTAACTGATAATTTTGCAGATGGCGATACTCGGCCGTAGAGAATGTCGGCTACGGCATTGCCGCCCTCCTCGCCTGGGTACCACGCCTGAATAACTGCGGCGCACTTCTCGGCCAATCCCGAAACTACTTGTGCCCGTCCGCCAAAGATTACCAAAACAACAGGTTTACCAGTTGCAATCAACTCATTCACAAACTCTTCCTGACAGCCTGGCAGGCGCAATCCCTGGCGGTCGCGATTCTCGCCGCAGAGCATCACATTCTCGCCCACAGCGGCCACAATCACATCGCTTTTGGCAGCCAGACGCAGGGCCTCGGCTTTGTCGGCCTTCTCGCCCGAGTCCACCTTGCGGTGCAGAATCTTATAATCCCAAGCGCGCTCGTCGCCACCGTTTGACAGTTTGGTTTCAATTGTGTCGGTCCAGTCGCAGCCGCGCGAGTAACTGATTGTCACGCCGTTAGGCTTGCGCGAAGTCATTCCCTCAAGAAACGGCACCACGTGCGGATGGTCTAAATCGGTCATTATCCTCTTCCAGAAATAGGTCATCGCAGGGAACGAATAGTCGCCGCACATTGCCCACATTGAGTTGGCGTTGGGGCCTGTCAACAAAACTTTGAGTTCTGATTTTTCGGCAGACTGTTTCGCGCCAAGCGGAAGAATGCCGTTATTCTCAAGCAGCACAACCGATTGTGTTGCAATCTGATACGACAGTTGTCGTTCTTCGGGTGTGTCGAGTTCGATGTTGTCGGTCGTGCAGAGATAAGGTTTCTCGTCGAGCAGACCTGCGCGCAGTTTGTGGCGCAGAACGTCCTTCACAGCGCGTTCAAACGCTTCGGGCTGAACCAATCCGCTGTCGATGGCCTGTTGCAGATACTGATAGTTGACACCATGTGGAAAATCGACATCACAGCCACCGTTGATGGCCGCCGCAGCCTTATGCATAGCGTCGGGTTGATTGGGAATTTGGTCGATGGCAGTGTAGTCGCTCACAACCATTCCGTCAAATCCGATGTAATCGCGCAGAATATCGATAAGTATCTCGCTGTTTTCCACGCAGTTGGTTCCGTGAACGGCGTGATAGCCAGGCATCACAACATGGCTTCCGGCAAGACGAATCATCGCCTCGTGCGGCAACAGAATTTCTTCCATTAGCTCCTTCTCATCGGCATCGCCACCGCCGCCGTAGCCAAGATAGTGCTTCGAGCAAGTGCCAACACCTTTCTTCAAGTCGCCCTGCTGAAGTCCGCGGACAAAGGCAACGCCCATTGCCGCCGACAGGTAGCCATCTTCGCCATACGACTCCTCAAGCCGGTTGAACGAAGGCGTGCGGCACACATCCACCATCGGCGAAAGCGACAGCACACCTCCCATTTTGCGCATTGCGATGCCAGTCTGCAGCGTTTTGAGTTCAGCAAGTTCGGTATTGAACGAGCAAGCCTGCCCAATCTGCTGCGGATAGATGGTCGCGCCGCGCGTGTTGACACCCGTCAGCACCTCCTCGTGGTAAAGTGCCGGAATGCCGTTGGGTGTGCTCGTCATCAGCCAATTCTGAACAGCGGCCACACGGTCACGCAACACGTTGGGGTCCGTCGGTTTCTGGCTGGCGTACTGCGAGAAATGGCCGATTCCGTAAGGTATCATCTGGCGGCAGCGAGCCGTGTCGAGTTGGCCCTGCTCGTTGAAAAGCGTGTCCATATACATACTTTTCAGCTGTGCAATGCGCTCCTGCTGCGACATTCGGTTGTAGAGTGCGTCAATCTGCTGCTCCTCGATGTTGGTGGTTGTACAACCGGCAAAAACAGCGGCTATGCACAAAAGTTTGAGTGGTTTCATTCGATTATATCGTAATATTTTTAACACGTTTACTTATCACTTCAATTCAGGATTAATCGCAGTTACTATACGTATATATCCATTATCGGCAAATGAATTAGGATTAATACTTTGCGCTCGAGGACGATGCTCATTTATATTCCGTTTTCGAAGAATGAAACGATTCTTGTATTCATTTTGGAAATCTATTCCTAACAACTTTTCCCAATCTGGCTCACTACGCATTACGACAAATAAAGGTCCATCAGGCAGTTTAAGTAAGTAATTTATAAGTTTTTTGGTATATTGTTGTGTTTCCAAGTTGATTATTACTTTATTACATCTAATAGACGCATATGGCATTAGTTGTATAAGTGCTATCCTACTAAAAAACTCGGTTTCAACAATTTTTGTGTCCTCTAAAAGATGTGCCAATTTCTTATACCAATACCACTCGCCTAACAACTGAAAACCTTGATAAACATTATTATTTTCCTTGTTGGGAAAAAATGAACTTACATTATGAACCATATGATTATGCCATTCTTCATAGAGTTGAGTACGCAGGTCTTTAACCTGCTCTAATAGCAATGCTGCATCTTTATTGTTATGCTCTACAAAACCAGGATTCAGACTTAAAAAAATAACTTTTGAACTAAAAGGATTGCCTTGAAATGGTCCTGGCGGAGTATGAATTTCAAAACGACAATCCAAAGGTCGGTTCTGATTATAATCATCCACAATTTTTCTATCAATAGGATGAATCATATTCATTTTTTCATCATACAAACGCGCCGCATATGGATATTGTAGCCAAGGATTTTGATTTTTCAGTTCTTTTTCTGTCATAAGTTTCACACTTATTGTGTTTGATAAAGTATTGTGTTCAAATCCAATATTGATGTTCAACAATTATACAAATAAAACACAAATTTTGGCTGTCCAAAAAGTGTGTACAAAAAAAGAGACATGCAGCGATTTTCAAAAACGCATTGCGCCACATTCATTTAATAACGGTATTTTACGCTTTCGGTGCTCCTCCCTGCGGCTTGCCTCCGCCATTGTTGTTACGGCGGTTGCCGTGGCCGTTGTTGCGTCCGCCGCGATTGTTACGGCCTCCACGATGGAAATGGCGGTGCGACTTGCGCTCAACGGGTGCGGGCTTGTACTCGGGAGCAGCACCCAGGCCTTCTGGCATAGCTGGCTTCTCAATCTCGTAGCCAATCAGTTTCTCGATTTTGGCAAAGCGCAGCACATCCTTCGGGTTGATGAGCGTGATGGCCTCGCCTGTCGATTTGGCGCGGGCGGTGCGGCCAACGCGGTGCACGTAATCTTCAGGATCACGCGGCACATCGTAGTTGATTACCAAACCGATATTGTCGATATCGATGCCTCGCGAAACGATGTCGGTAGCCACAAGAACGGAGAATTTGCGATTGCGGAAATCGAGCATCACAGCCTCGCGGTCGCACTGCTCAAGGTCGCTGTGGATGGCACGCGCGGCAATTTTTGCACGACGAAGGTCCTGCACAAGCGTTTTCACGGTGCTCTTTGTCGATGCAAAGACGATGACGCTGTCTAAATCTTTGCTTTTCAGTATGGTTTCAATCAGTTTGTTCTTCTGCTCATCGTAAGCCATATAGGCGGTCTGCTTCACACCTTCGGCCGGCTTTGAGATTGCGATGCTTATCTCGACAGGATTCGTCAGAATTGCGTTGGCCAACTGCCTGATTTTGGGTGGCATAGTGGCCGAAAACATCAGCGTTTGGCGCTGTTTTGGCAGATAGGTGATTATGCGTTTAATGTCGTCGACAAAGCCCATATCGAGCATTTTGTCGGCTTCGTCAAGTATCAGATATTCAAGGCTATCGAGCCTTACATAGCCAAGATTCAGATGTGAAAGCAGACGTCCTGGCGAAGCAATGAGCACGTTGGCGCCACTCTCGATGGCCGAGCGCTGCTGGTCCCAAACACCACTGTCGCTGCCACCGTAGATGCCCACCGACTCAACGCCGCAGAAGTAAGAGAACCCTTGAAACTGCTGGTCGATTTGCATCACCAACTCGCGTGTCGGCGCAAGAATCAGGGCTTTGATTTTCTGCTCGTGGCGGGTTGTCAGATGGTGCAGAAGCGGCAGAATGTAAGCCGCCGTCTTGCCCGTTCCTGTCTGAGCACAGGCAATCATATCGCGTTTGGCAAGAGCCTGCGGAATAACCTGCTCCTGCACGGGCGTTGTCTCTTCAAAACCCATCGCATCGATGCCTTCAAAAACCTCGGGATTGAGATGTAAATCAGCGAATTTCATTTATAAGTTCTAAGTTTTTGAGTTCAAAGTTTAAAGTTTAACAAGTTGAAATTCTTTAAGTTACTCTTTAAACTTTATCTCCTTCATTATCAACTGCGTTCCGCCACGCATTTCGTCAACGTATGCCGATGCCTTCTGTCCTGCCCGCTTGCAATCGTCGGGATTGGCGAAATAGTGGTCGAAAGCCCTTGCAAGTTGCTCATAATCAGATATGCTGATTGCAGCGCCACGCTCAATGAGCTGGCAAGCCTCGCGGAACTTATGATATTTTGGTCCGAAAACCACTGGCACACTGTAAGTTGCAGCCTCGAGCGTATTGTGAATTCCTTTGCCGAATCCGCCGCCGATATATGACAACTGACCATAGCGATAGAGTGCTGAAAGCAAACCTATACAATTTATTATCAGCACTTTCGCACCGTCAACTTTCGATTCGTCGGCTTGAGCGTCGGTGTAGCGGACAACTTTGCCCGTGCACGAACTCTCGACACGGCTGACGTTGGCTTCTGTGGTCTCGTGTGGTGCAATTATCATCTTGATATCGTGCTCGTTAGCATATTTGCAGAGCAGTTCTTCATCACCGCTCCATGTGCTGCCTGCCACCAAAACCTTATCGGCTCCAGCCACAAAACGCTCGATAATCGGCTGTGGCTTGGCCTGTTGTACAAGGTCGTAAACGCGGTCGAAACGAGTGTCGCCGCCAACCTGAACATTGGTGATTCCTATGCCGGCAAGCAGTTGTTTCGAGTTTTCGTCTTGAACGAACAACAAAGTGAAGAATTTCAATAGGTTGCGATACCAACCGCCATACCATTTGAAGAATGTCTGCTGCGGACGGAAAATCGATGAGAAAACATAAGTCGGAACACCGGCTTTATGCAACTGATTCAGATAGTTATACCAAAAATCGTACTTGATGAACAATGCGGCTTTCGGCTTGACAATCTGCATAAAACGCTTTGCATTGCGCCTTGTATCGGCCGGAAGGTAAAAGACATAATCGGCACCCGTGTAGTTCTTGCGCACCTCGTAACCCGACGGCGAGAAGAACGTGAGCAGAACGGCATATTCGGGGTGCTTGGCCTTAAATGCCTCAATGACAGGCCTTCCCTGCTCAAACTCACCCAACGACGACGAGTGAAACCATACAACCGGCTTGCTGCCATCAATTTTTGCGGCCATCTGCTCAAGCAAACCCTTGCGGCCGCGAATCCAAAACCGCGCCTTCTCGTTGAACGGCGAAACCACGCGGATTAAAAATGTGTAAACCCTGATACTCAGGTTATATATGAATGTCATTTCGCGAAATTTTGCAGTGCAAATATATTGCAGCATATCGTGAAAAACACCCCTCAACGGCCGTTTTTGCCCAAAACTTATCAACCTGCTTGTGTGCAAGGAGAAAATCGTTTGGGAGCGGTCAGTTCAACTAAAATATTCTTGATGCGCCGCCAGCGTGGAAATGACAGCCTCAAATTTCTATTCGAACCAGATTTGAAAATCTTCGAAACTCGTCACTCTTTGCAATTTCACATCGGGGAAAGAACTATCCTCTTTGTACTTAATCACATCCGATGTCGCAAACGAGCGGTCAGATGCAACTTTGATTTTGTAATCAGGGAAACTGTCAACAAATTTCACCTTGATATCGGGAAACGAATTGTCCTGCTTGAAAGTGATTTTCTTTCCCTTAAACCGAGATAAATCTTCTTTTCGCATAGAGTTTAAATTTTTGTGTTTAGCAATGCGAATTTAATACAGAACAACCGAGATTGCCAAAATATTTCTGTACAATGTGCTGAAAACAAGTGTATATTTGTTCTGTAAAACAAAATTAATTCTAATCATAATTTACAAAAAAATGAAAGCACAATTACTTACAATTGTAGCGCTTGCAGCCCTTACGGCATGCTCAAGCAGCGCAAACAAAAACGCCTCTACAACTCCGCCGGAAGCAGAAGCGGCAAATCCAGTTGAAAATGCCATTAAATTATGGAGCGAAAACGAATCCATCAAAAGTTTCCAAGAAGCAATGGACACAACGTATGCACCTAATCAAATGGCATATTACGACATCGATGGCGACGGAACCGCTGAACTTTTCCTGCGCCAATACGTGAAAGAGGACGAAATGACCGGTTTTATCGCCGCATACAGTGTTAAAAACGAAGTCAAGGAGATTGCTTTGTCGAACAACTCGTGGGAAACAACTTGGTTGTGTGTTTACAACAATGGCGTGGTTAGAACCGACCGTGGCTCGGAAGGCGGCATGGATGGTACAACCACATACTTCAAACTGAAAGACAGCGAGTTGGAAAAAATTTACATCCACTACACATCTGAAGATGAAGAGACTGGCGAAGTAAGTGAAGAATTCCAGGTTTGCACACCAAATACAAACGCCGGGGGAATTACCAAAGACGAATTTAATACTGCTCTCGGTGCTTGCGTAGGTGAAAACTCATCCGAAAATATGCTTATTCTCGATGACTTCAAATGGGAAGATATTAAGTAACAATCAAATAACCATTTGATAAATAAAAGGTTGCGGCCGTCTGGTTGCAACTTTTTTTTATCCGTTAGCATACATAGTTCCGACGATTTTCGCCAATCGGAAAGCCAAACTTTGATTTTCCTTGCCGATGTGGAAATGGCTGGGAATTGTTATATTTGAGTGACTTTTATTCTGTTTTCACGTTTAAAACCGACGAACTATGGAACTATATATTCCAGCCGAATTTGAACATAAATGCGGTTATATTGACAAATTTGGCAAGTGGATTATAAAACCACAATTTGACTGGAGTGGTCATTTTACCAAAAATGGTTTGGCTGTTGTCGAATTGAGCGGCAGACGGGGCTATATTGACATAACTGGCAAGATAGTTATTAATTCGCAATTTATCTATGCTGGTCATTTTGCCGAAAATGGTTTGGCTATTGCCACATTAAACGGCAAATATGGCTATATTGACAATACTGGCAAATGGGTTATCAACCCGCAATTCGACAAGGTTTGGAAGTTTGCCGAAAATGGTTTGGCTCTTGTCCGATTACACGGTAAATGTGGCTATATTGACGAAACTGGCAATTTGGTTATTCCCCCACGATATGGCTTAGCTGGTAATTTTTCCGAAAACGGTTTGGCTCGCGTCAAATTAAACGGCAAATGGGGCTTTATTGACAAAACCGGAAAGTGGATTATCAACCCACAATTTGACTGGGTTGATGGCTTTGCCGAAAACGGTTTGACTAATGTCAAATTAAACGGCAAATGGGGCTGTATTGACAAAACAGGCAATGTGGTTGTTAATCCACAATATGACAATGTGAGAATCTTTAAAAACACCATATTTTTCAAACAAAACGGCAAATGGGGAATAATAGATGAAAAAGGAAATATTGTTGTGAAGCCACAATTCGATTGGGTTGTCGACAAATCATCAGAATTAGATCTATATTAAAACTCCTATATCGCCAACAAAAAAATGCCGTCCATTGTGGCGGCATTTTTTTACAATCACTCTCCCGATAATTATCGGATACTACTTCTTCCCCCTAACCAAACTCAACACGCCATTGACAAAAGCCAGCGGGTGAACGGGGTTTCCAGGAACGTACAAATCGACTTTGTATTTATCTAAGAATGAGCGGTTAAGCGCGGGACTGTCGGCGAAAATGCCGCCGCTAATGGCGTCGGTGCCAGCAAGAATCAGGATTTTCCATGCCAATGTGGAAATGGTTGGAAATTGTTATATTTGAATGACTTTTATTTTCACGTTTAAAACCGACGAACTATGAGATGTAAATTATTGGCAACAGCAATGTTAGCAGCAACTTTTTTGATTGGCTGCACAACGCAAAACAATAATATTTTTATACCCGCTCGATTGGGTAGCAAATGGGGCTATATTGATACAACTGGCAATTGGGTTATCGCCCCGAATTTTGACGATGTTGCGAATTTCGCCAAAAATGGATTGGCTCGTGCTACTTTTAAATGGAAATATGGATATATTGACAAAATTGGCAATTGGATTATCGACACGCAATTTGACTATGCTGATGATTTTGCCGAAAACGGTTTGGCGTGTGCCAAATTAAACGGCAAATGGGGCTACATTGACAAGACTGGCAAGTGGATTATCGACCCGCAATTTGACGTGGCTTTGAATTTTGCCGAAAATGGTTTGGCTCCTGTTGATTTAAATGGCAAACGGGGCTATATTGACAAAACGGGCAATTGGGTTATCAACCCACAATTTGACATGGCTTGGGAATTCTCCGAAAACGGTTTGGCACCTGTCGAATTAAACGGCAAATGGGGCTATATTGATGAAACTGGTAATTGGATTATCAATCCGCAATTTGACGAAGTTTATTATTTTGCTGAAAACAGTTTAGCTCGCGCCAAATTAAACGGGAAATGGGGCTATATTGATACAACTGGCAATTGGGTTATCAACCCGCAATTTGGCGATGTTAGGCCTTTTGCCGAAAACGGTTTGGCACGTGTCGAATTTAACGGCAAGTGGGGCTACATTGACATAATTGGCAAGTGGGCTATTAACCCACAATTTGACGTGGCTTATGATTTTGCCAAAAACGGTTTGGCTCTTGTCATATTAAACCGCAAATATGGCTATATTGACAAAACAGGCAATCGGATTATCAATCCGCAATTTGACGATGCTAATGATTTTGCCGAAAACGGTTTGGCTGTTGTCAAATTATACGGCCAATGGGGTTGTATTGATGAGACTGGCACGTTGGTTATCAAAGCACAATATGACAATGTGCGGATTTATAAAAACACCATATTTTTCAAACAAAAAGGCAAATGGGGAATAATAGATAAAAACGGGAATATTGTTGCAAATCCACAATTCGATTGGGTTTTATCACGATTATTCTAACCGCGAGTGCTAAATTGAAACGCCCTTATCGCCAACAAAAAAAATGCCGTCCATTGTGGCGGCATTTTTATTGTATAAAATCCATTCTCCCGATAATTATCGGATACTATTTCTTCCCCCTAACCAAACTCAACACTCCATTGACAAACGCCAGCGGGTGGACAGGATTGCCTGGAACGTACAAATCGACTTTGTATTTATCTAAGAATGAACGGTTGAGCGCGGGACTGTTGGCAAAGATTCCGCCGCTGATAGCGTCGGTGCCAGCTAGAATCAGGATTTTCGGGTCGGGGGTTGCCTGATAGCAGATTTCGAGCGCTTCGGCCATATTTTCAGAGATTGGGCCTGTAACCACAATGCCGTCGGCGTGACGCGGCGAAGCCACAAAATCGATTCCGAAACGGCCCATATCGAAGTTGACGTTGCTTGTGGCGTTCAACTCCCACTCGCAACTGTTGTCGCCAGCGGCAGACACTTCGCGCAGTTTGAGCGAACGACCGAACAACTTGTGGATTTCGGCGCGAACCTTGTCGGCATCCACTTCAATGGGTTGGTCGCCACTGACGACCAGACGCTCACGAATATTGCTCGACAACTTGTAATCTTTTGTGAATCTGATTTTTTCGGGGCAGGCAAAAGCGCACTCGCCGCAGAAGGTGCAGCGTCCCAAATCGATTCTCAAAGGATTGCCGCTTATGGCTCCTGTTGGGCATAAATCAATGAGTTGCTGTTCGTTGCAAGCGACATCGGTAATCACAGGCCGACCACGGAACACTCCAGGAACTTCGGTTGTCGTAACATCGGGAATGAACTGTTTCCCCTGGTGAAATAATATCTTTAAATTGTTGATAAACATTGTTTTTGGGTGTTAGGTGTTAGGTATTGGGTGTTAGTATTTTATATGCTCGTAATTCGTAATTCATAACTCGTAACTCGTAATCCCCGTTTAATCAATCAGTTATTCTATTAATCAATCCTTGTTATAGGTCGTGTCCGCTGTACGAAAGGTCGAAACTCTTGTTGCAGATTGGGAAATCGGAAATCTCGTTGTTGCGGACGGCAAGCGCAAGGCCCAGCCAGTTGTGGAACGACGGGTCCTTGATTTTGTAATGCTTGAGTTCGCCGTTGGCATCGGTAATGGCGCAGTGGCAAATCTCGCCGCGCCAGCCTTCGACAAGCGACACCACAAACGAGTCGGCGGCGGCTTTTGTGAGCGGCGTTGCCGTTTGCGGTTTATAGTCCATTGAATCAATCATTTCCGTCATCATATCAATCGAGCGCAGAATCTCATCGTGGCGGATTCGTGCACGGCAATAAACATCGCCAACAGGCTCTGTGACAGGTTGATACTGAATACTTGTGTAGTACCCCCACGGATGCGAAGCGCGGATATCGCGGGCAACGTTGCTTGCGCGGGCTGCCATACCAACCATTCCTATCCGCTGCGCCGTTTCAGGCTCAACAATGCCAGTGCGCTCAATTCGCGACAGCACCGACGGCAGGTCGAATGTCTGATTGGCCATTTCGACGAAATCGGGACGATAGGCGGCAATCATTTCAAGCCATTGCTTGGTCAGGTCGGCGGTCAAGCCGAAATTGGTTTTTCCAGGACGGATGAGCCCCTTTGCAAAACGGTTGCCCGCCCAACGTTGGAAATAGTTGATGACAGGCGTACGCAGACGGCCGAAAACCGAATTGCCCAACTGATAGGCAATGTCGGTGCAGATGCCGCTAAGGTCGCCAGTATGTATTGCAATGCGCTCATTCTCAAGTGCAAAAGCGCGTTCAATCTGAAGTTGACGGTCAGGGGTGAAACCGCAAAGGCTTTCCCAAGCATTGGCAAAAGCCGTTGAGTGGCCAATGACGGTGTCGCCTGCAATGTTCTCGGCCAGTGTGGCGCGCTGCAACAGATTGTTTTTCTGCAAGAAAAGCGTCTCAATGCCGCGGTGCTGGTAGCCGAGTTGTATTTCGAGATGCAGAATCTGCTCGCCGTTGCAGATGAAACGGAAGTGTCCAGGCTCGATGATTCCTGCGTGAATCGGGCCGACGCCTACTTCGTGAAGTTCTTCACTGTCAATCTTATAGAACGGATAATCGGCAATGGTGGCCGAGCGGTCGGCGGCTTTGTGCGGATAGCGCACAGGCTTGAGCCACGGGTGGCCGCTGAAACCAATGCCGAAATTCTCGTGAATCTCGCGCTCGAAAAGATGGAACGCGGGATAAGTTGCCGTTATTGACTGCAAAGTGTCTGATTTGCTGACAATTGTCGATAGCACACTGATGTTTTGGGCTTTGTCGTGGGCAATGCAGCAGATGAGTTGCACGCCTTTGTCGGCCTGCACGCCGTAGTAGTTGACACAATGTGCGTCCGACTGATTCAACAAGTTGTCGGTCAGCGTTTTGTAGAACGTGTCGTAATCTAGAACAGGGATTTCGGCAAACGCAATCCGTTGGTTGTTTTTTATCGTTATATAGTCCATATTATCAGTATGTTAATAATTGAACAGCATCGTTAATCAAATCGACGAAGAACTGTGGCGGGCACATTCCGAGCCAGAAGACCAAAGCCAGCAGCACAAACTGCGATATGGTCTCAATCGGGCTGACCTTGATTTCGCCAATATTTCCGCAGCTAGGCGCGGGTGTGAACAGCATCTTGAAGAAATTCTTGCCAAGCGCCCATATTATTATGGTGAGCATCACAAGCACGGCGATGAGCGCCACATACGAGTGAGCTTCGAAAATCGACTTAAACACCATCAACTCGCTGATAAACAAGCCTGAAGGCGGCATTGCGGTGATGCATACAAATCCGAGCAGAAGCAGAACGGCACCTGCGCGGTTGAATTTCAGGTAATTGCCTATGTGATAGATGTTTTTGGTGTGATAAATGTGGTAGATGTGCCCCACTTGGAAGAACAATGCCGACTTGGCGAATGTGTGAAGCACAATGTGCAGAATTGCAGCAAAATAACCAACGCCGCCAGCTGCCAGACCTAATGCCACAACGCCCATATGCTCGACGCTCGAATATGCCAGCATTCGCTTGACATTCTTTACTTTAAGCAGATAGACGGCTGCGATTAGAATCGAAAGCAGGGCCGCAACGGCAACCACATTGGCCGCCCACGGCATAACGCTTGTGTGCGCCACAATCTGCCACATGCGGAAAACACCAACAAAACCGACGTTCATTAGAACACTCGAGAACAGACCAGCCGCAGGTGCGGGCGCTTTGTCCTTGGCGTCGATGCCAGCGGTGTACATCGGTACCAGCCCGAATTTGGCGGTGTAGCCCGCAAAGATGAACACAAATGCAATCTTAATCCAGAACGTGTCGAGCGTTGGGGCAAGCTTCACCAAAGTGTCGTATTGCAAATCGAACTGCTGCGCGTTGCCGAGCGAAATGCCAAGCAGCAGAATGCCGATGAACACAAACACAAGGCTGATTGAGCATACGAAGATGTATTTCCAGGTGGCTTCGATTGAGCCAGCGTTGCGGCGGTGGAAAACCAATGCCGATGCACTTAATGTTGTGATTTCCACAAAAATCCATGTCACGGCGATGTGCGCCGAAAGATATGCCGCCGAAAGCGCCGTCACCAGCAGCACCATCGCGCCCTGATAAATTCCACGAACGCGCGGCGAATCGTCTTCAGGGCTGATATAGTTGCACTTATGAATGAACGCGGGAATGCTGACAACGGTGAGAACGGTCAGCAATATCAGCGCAAGCGCATCGGGTTTGAAATAGACTGCATCGGCCAAATCCTTGATAGTGAACTCGTAAACCGTCAGGCCGCACTGAATTAGCAGGAAAAGCACGGTTAGTGCGACGCTTATCGCCTTGCTGCGGTTCACAAAAAGCAGCAGGGCTATTGTAATGGATGCAATTAGATATGCAATTATCATAATTTCAAATAGTTAATCCTTAATACTACTCAATTGGTTCACGTCGCCGTCGTTAATCACGTTGCCCACTTTATTGATGAAAATTCCGAGCAGGAACACGCTCACAAACACATCGAGCAGCACGCCAAGATTCACCAGCAGCGGCATCTCGTTGCCCACAGCCATCGACAGAATGAAAACGCCATTCTCGATGAGCACGTAGCAGATGACGTGCGTGATGATTTTCTTGCGCGAAACGATGAAAAACAGACCGCAAAACACAGCCGCCAGCGCCACGGCAAAGTATGGTTTGCCCGACTGCGGCACATCGGCAACCATCGACAAAACATAGGCTGCCGCAATGATGAGCGTTGTCACGATGAGCGACACGAAGTATGGCACAAACGGTTCGGCCTCGCGCTTTATCTGATTCTTTTTGATGACGTAACGGATGAAAAGCGGGATGGCCACGGCCTTCACAACCACCGTCTCGAGCAGAATGAATGCCAAGTTGACGATGTTCATCTGATGAAGTTCGACCAGCGCCACACCGAAAAGCAGCATCCCCTGCACGGTGAGCAGCGACAAGTAGGTCATCAAACGGTTTGCTATCGAGAAGTATAACAGCGTGATAGCGAATATTATCAGTAAGATGGTTGTCATTTTAAGTTATAAGTTTTATGAAGTTTTAAGTTATAAGTGACAAGTTTAAAGTTTAGAATGTTTAGCGCTTCGCGGTTTAGAAAGTTTAGTTTCTAAACATTCTCGACCTTCTATACTTTCTCATCATTCTTCTCATATTTTTAATTCAATCAATCTATTAATCAATAAGTCAATCAATTAATCTGTCCTTGCATCAGCATTACGCCGAAGAGCATCAGCAGAGCAAGCGATGAGAGCACAAGAATGAACTGAGCGTTGTGTCCCATTCGGAAACGGGCCATAAACGATTCGATGATTCCTGCAACCACGGCCACGACGAACTGTATGCCCAAAAAGACGGGCACGGCAACTGCAAGTTCCAGACTACCAATGAAAAGATTGGCAATCAAGGCTCCGTACATTGCGAATTTCAGATTGGTGGCGTGAAGTATCAGACCAAGGTCGAATCCGCTGTTGTCGAGAATCATAACCTCGTGTATCATAGTTAGTTCCAAGTGCGTTTTCGGGTCGTCAACGGGCATTCGGCTGTTTTCAATCATACAAATCATCAGCAGCAGGAAGCAGGCAATGGTCACCAGCGCATACGACAGGCTTGAACCAAGGTGCAAATCACTGAAAATCTGCAAGAAACTTGTGTGACCGGTTATCAGCCCCAGCGTGCCCATCAGAATGAAGAAAGCGGGTTCGGCAAGCATCGAGAATAAGGCTTCGCGGCTTGCGCCCATACCTTCGAAACTGCTGCCAGTGTCGAGTGCGGCAATGATGCAGAAGAATTTACCCAGCGCCAGCACATAGGCGAAGAAGACAAAATCGCACGGAAACGAGAACAGGCCAGGGTTTGAGCCCAACGGCACCACAGCAATGGCCGCCAGCACCGACGCAAAATAAACCGACGGCGCAACGCGGAAAACAAGGCTGCTGACCGTGCTGTAAACCGCGCCCTTGCGCAGCGAGCGCCAGATGTCGCGCATAGGTTGGAAAATGCCAGGCCCCTTGCGCCCCGACGCCAGACTTTTGGTGCGAACAACTATGCCCGAAAAAAACAGGCTAACCGCAAATATCAGCGCAAAACTCAACATTATAAGGTATTTAGATAGTTTATGAATATTCTAATCAATTGATAAAGGAACGGCAATCCGAGCGCCAGCACCACGAACAGCAGACCATAGAGAATGTAGTTCTGCAGCCGTCCGTTCTGCAGGAACGAGAATTTGCCGAGCAGATAGCGCATCTTGCGTAACGGGCTCTTAATCAGGCCTGTTTCGATGCGGTCGAGCGACTCGGTTGAGTACGAAGCCTCTGCAGGGAAAATGCCATCGACTTCAGTTTTCTGCTTGCTAATCAGCAAAATGCCTTTGGCCAGACGGCGATAACTGCGCACAAATGAACTTGCGGTGTATTGCAGTTTGGGCGTCGGTGCCACATAACCGCAGCCCCAAGTAGAGCCTTTCGATTCGGGCAGACGCCGTGTGCAGAAGCAGCGCAGCGCATAGATGGCCGCAGCCAGCAGAACAAACCAGGCCATATACCAGCCAATCTGCGAAAGCGCGCCAAACGATGCAGGCAGAATAGTTGCCGTTGGGCCGACACCCACCATCTGCGCAAGCGCCAGCATTATGGCATTGATGAAATATTGTGGGAACAAACCGATGGCAATTATCAGAATGCCAACCATATACATCGGTAGTAGTCGGCCAAAGCCAAACTCGGCAGGTTCTGTGTGAAGTTTGACGCGCGGCTCGCCAAGGAAGACAACGCCGAATGCCTTTGTGAAGCACATAATGGCTAGTCCGCCGATGAGCGCCAGCCCTGCCATCGCAAACACAAACATCAAGATTGAAGCGTTTGAGAATGAAGCGTTTATGCCACTGAACAAACCGCTATAGATGATGAATTCAGAAACGAAACCGTTGAACGGCGGCAGACCGCAGATGGCCAGACTGCCAAGCAAAAAGAGCAACGCGGTGCGCGGCATCCGTTTGATGAGTCCGCCGAAATGTTCGATGTCCATAGTGTGTGTGGCCTGATAAACGTTGCCCGCGCCATAGAACAGCAGCGATTTGAACAACGAGTGGTTGAGCACGTGAAGCAGCGCTCCTGCAAAGCCCACAATGGCCAGCGGTGTGCAGTTGTGTCCCATTCCGATGCAGCCCAGGCCAATACCAATGCCGATGATGCCGATGTTCTCAACACTATGATATGCAAGCAGTTTCTTCAGATTGTGCTGAACAATGGCCTGCATCACGCCATAGACGCCCGTGATGACCGAAATGGCCAGAATGAAGTATCCCACTGCAAGATAGTTGGTGTCGGTGAGCACCAGCATCCGCAGAATACCATAGATGCCGATTTTGATGAGCACGCCCGACATCATTCCCGAAACGTGCGACGGAGCGGCGGGGTGAGCGTGCGGCAGCCAGGTGTGGAACGGCACGAATCCTGCCTTGAAGGCGAAGCCGATGAAGAAAAGCAGCATCAGCCCGAAACTTGCGGCAGGTGACTGCATTGCGGCAAACTGCCCAATGCCCGAAAAATCGAACGTTCCAGTTACGGCAGCCACCCAGACGAACGCCACCGTGAGCAGCGCCACGCCAATGTGCGACTGCACCAGATAGTTGATGCCCGCGCGGATGGTGGTAACCTTGTCGCCCTCAAAAATGACGAGCAGGAACGAGCCAAGCGCCATCAGTTCCCAAGCAATCAGGAAGGCGATGCTGTTGCGCATTGCGCAGACGGCAATCAGTCCCGCGTGGACAAGCAGAAAACTAACCCAGTGAAGGCTCAAGGCCGAACGGCGGTCGGCATAGGCTTGCATATAGCGGCGGCCGTATAACACGCTAGTAATCATTGTGAAATTGATGACCAGAACGAACCATGCCGAAAGCGGGTCGACAACCACGGGCACAATTCCTGTAAAGAACGAGCCTGCAAATTCCTGCACAAACGTCTGTCCTGCAAGCGCTTGCACAGCAGGCACACTACTGATGGCCGATAGCGCCACAATACCGACAACGGCAGCAACGCCCTTGCCTTTGGAATCGAGTGAAACCACAAGCAGAATTGCCGCCAAAAGTGTCAAAAGGTAAATTCCAATAAACGACATACACTATTTTTAATCTATACTCATTTTCGTTACAAACTGACATTCAGTCTGTTCTCTTCTGAAAAGAGTGCTTAAAACCCTCTCTCAAAAGAAAGCGCAAAAGTAGAGTTTTGGACAACAAGTTGAATATGTCAGCGGCAAAATAACACGCTGAAAATGTGGCTTTTTATGCAAGCGTTTGCGGATAGCAAACAATGACATGAAATTGGCGTGCAAAGACAATCACTTGCTTGTTTACGCAAGCCCTTCCAATTCCATCGTCAACCGCTCCCAATTGTTCAACTCGTTGGCAAGTTGCTTTTTGGCAGCCTCGTATTTCTCAAAGAATTCGGCGGTGGCGCTTTCGGGATGGTTGGCAAGTTGATTGTCCATTTCGGCAATGGCGGCCTCATACTCCACAATCAGCGCCTCGCTGTCCTCAACCGCTTTCTTGGCTTTGCGCTGACGGCGCTCCTGCTCTTTCTGCTCCTCGTAACTCAATTTGTTCTGCGTTGCAACGGGCTGAGCCTTAGGCTTTTGTTCGTCGGTTTTTGGATTTTTTGTCGATGGTGCATGTTCGGTTTTCTGCCCCATCTCAAACTGTCGCATGTTCTCAAGTTTCTTATGGTACAGGAAATCACCGATGCCGCCCAAATGCTGCTTAATCTTCTGATGACGGAACTCATAAACAATGTTCACCATTCCGTCGAGAAAATCGCGGTCGTGCGAGACCACAATCAGAGTGCCATCGTAGTTGATAAGTGCCTGTTTCAGAATGTCTTTCGAGCGCATGTCAAGGTGGTTGGTTGGCTCGTCGAGCACAAGCAGATTGGCGGGTTCGAGCAGCAGTTTGGCCATCGACAGACGCGCCTTCTCACCACCGCTCAACACACTGACTTTCTTGTCGATATCCTCACCGCGGAATAGGAATGAAGCCAAAATGTCGCGGATTTTTGTTCGGATTTCACCTTTGGCAATCTCATCAATCGTCTGAAAAACGGTTTTGTTATCATCGAGCATTTCGCTCTGATTCTGTGCATAATAGCCAATCTTCACGTTATGACCGATTTTCACCACACCGTCGCACGGATGGATGCCAAGAATCACCTTCGCCATAGTGGTTTTGCCCTCGCCGTTACGGCCCACAAAAGCCACCTTTTGGCCGCGCTCGAGCGTGAAATCGATGTCGTTGAGCACAACCTTGTCGCCGAAACGTTTGGTCATCGCCTTAGTTTCCACCACCACCTGTCCCGAGTGCGGCGCAGGCGGAAAGCGGAAGTGCATGGCCGACGTATCGAACTCGTCAACTTCAATGCGTTCAACCTTTTCGAGTTGCTTGATGCGCGACTGCACCTGAACCGCCTTTGTGGCCTTGTAGCGGAAACGCTCGATGAATTTTTCGGTGTCCTCAATCATTTTCTGCTGATTCTCAAAGGCGGCCATCTGCTGCGCAAGTTGTTCCTGACGTTGCACAACATATTGTGAATAAGGCACTTTGAAGTCGTAAATCTTGCCAAGCGAAATCTCGATGGTGCGGTTGGTCAGATTGTCGAGAAAGGCGCGGTCGTGCGATACAACAATCACGGCGCCCTCGTAGGTTTTCAGCATATCCTCGAACCACTGAACCGACTCAATATCAAGGTGATTGGTGGGCTCGTCGAGCAACAGAACGTCGGGGTGCTGCAAGATGACTTTCGCCAACTCGATGCGCATACGCCAACCGCCACTGAACTCAGCCGTCGGGCGCTCAAAATCAGTGCGTTCGAAACCCAAACCGAGCAGTGTGCTCTCAATCTCACCATCTATATTATGACCGCTGAGCAAATGGAAACGGTCGTTTTTTTCAGTAAGACGGTTAATCAGCGCCATGTAGTCATCCGACTCATAATCAGTGCGTTCGGCCAACTGGCTGTTCAGTTGGGCAATCTCCTTATCCAACGCTTTCACCTCAACAAACGCACTCTGCGCCTCAGCGTAAACGGTGCGCGTGTCCTGCACCGACAGATGCTGCGGCAAATAGCCGATTGTCAGGCCTTTGGGTATCGATACCTGACCATTGTCGTATGGCTGACGACCGTAAAGCACTTTGAGCAAAGTGGATTTTCCAGCACCGTTCTTGCCCGTCAGACCAATGCGGTCACGCGGATTGACCAAAAAACTGATATTGTTGAACAACGGCACGCCCGAAAACTCCACCGTCAGGTTGCTTACTGAAATCATAGTCTGCTTTTTTGAGCCGCAAAGGTACGCTTTTTTCAAACAGCCGAAATCAACTGTTTTGGCAGAAATACATTAGATAATATGTGACGGCGCAATAAAAAAGGTCTTCCAATCAGAAGACCTTTCAAAACCAATAACCAACTAACCTTATGAAAACTATTTTTGTACCATTTAAAACGCAGTTCAACGACTTTTGTTAGGTTGATTTAAATATAAAAGGTTGCAAAATTTAATGATATAAATCATAGAATAATATAAATTAGAACATAAAATTAACCATTAAAGGACAAGAAAAAGAGTTTAACACAACCGAAATAGAGTCGTAAAAAGACCAATAATAAAAAGAAATTGACGACAAGGATTAGACTAATATTGATTACTATCGTTCTCGGACTGACATCAGTAACAGCAATGGCTCAAGGTGGCGAGGATGCTTATAAACGCCGGCTTGACAGTTTGTTGACTCTTGCCAACACGCTCGACAACGATGACAGCCTTCTTTATGTTTTGCACGCTATCAGCCTGACTCACAACAATGTTGATTCAGTAGAAAAATACTCAATTCGCGAGTTGGAATTGGCGCAAAAAACAGATGCTCCGCAAATGGCAGCATCGGCATACATGACGATAGCCTGGTGCTACTACAACCGATACGACTACAACACTGCCAACTCGTTCTACTTCAAGGCGATGCATATCAGCGACTCGATTGGCGACAAGCGCAGCAAGGCCATCATCCTTCACAGCATTGCCAACTCAATGGCTATGATGTCGCGGTACATTGAAGCCGACGACTACGACCAAAAAGCCCTGCAACTATTCATTGAACTAAATGATTCTGCCAATATTAGTTACATATATCGCTCGTTGGGGCAGACTTGCATCGATTTCAATATGTACAAAACGGCCAAACGACATCTGCTTAACGCCCTCGAAATCGATTTGAAACAGCATAACAAAGCAAATATTGCCAACGACTACTTGTACATTGGCACTGCCGAACGCAGCGAGTTTGATGACAAAAAGATTGATAGTCTGATAGTTGAAGCCAAAGAGCACTCGTTAAAGGCTCTTGCGTTGCTGAAAGAAACTGGCGACGAAACTGACCTTTTGCTCACCTACCAGGACCTTATGAGCATCATGCTTAAATATGCCCAAACGCAAAAAGGCAATCGGCGGGTTCAACTTACTGACAGCAGTCGCTATTTCTACAACGAAGGTGTGAAACTTGCCAAGAAAAATGGTCTGCTTGAAAGTTCTTACGACTTCCAAATCATGGAAGCACGATTCGCAATCGAAGACAAGAACTTCAACCTGGCCGCCAAAAAATTACGGGAAACCGAGGCCGCACTTGACAAAGACTCGGCATTTGTTTTCTTCTACATCGACCTTTACGATGTGTTTGCCGATTTGTACAAGGCTACCGGCGACTACAAACAGGCTTATGACTACCTTTGCAAGGCCATGAAGTTGCGTAACGACAATTTCAGTCTGAGTTACGCCATTAAATCAAGCAAATCCGAAGTCCAGTCAGAATTCGACAAACTGCGACACGACCGCGAACTGAAAGACGCCGAATCGCGGCTGAAACAACAGACACAAGTGCTGAAGCAACGCATTCAAATAGTTGTGATTGTCAGCATGTTGACCATGGTGATTGTTTTTGTGGTCATGTCGCGGCGAAATATCAAGCGCAGGCGTCGGTTAGGGCGAATTCTTGAGCGTCACAATCAAGAGATTGCTCTGCAGCGCGACCGTCTGGCACTTATAAATCAGCAGATTACATCGAGCATCAGTTACGCTCAGAAAATCCAAAGTTCGATGATGCCGACCGCAAAGCAGATGACCGAAATGTTCGGCGAAATGCTCATCATTTGGGAACCACTCAACATTGTGTCAGGCGATTTTTACTGGGGCACACGATGCGGCAGCCGCAGGCTCATCACTGTTGTCGATTGCACCGGACACGGCGTTCCTGGCGCATTTATGAGCATGCTCGGAATGTCAACCCTGTGCGACATTGCCAACACTCGACAATTTCAAGAAGGGCAACTGACTGCCGCCAACATTCTCGACCTTATGAGAACCAAAGTAATAGAGGCCCTGCGCCAGGATTCCCACAGCGGAATGTCGCTCGACGGCATGGACATGGCACTTTGCATCATCGACGATAACACACTCGAACTGCAGTACGCAGGCGCGTTCAGACCGCTTGTCATCTTCCGCGATGGTAAACTGATTCTGCTCAAAGCCGATAAAATGCCTGTCGGATACCTGAACGATGCAACGCAACCTTTCAAAAACAACACCCTCACACTACAAAAGGGCGACACAGCGTATATGTTTTCCGACGGCCTAACTGACCAGTTCGGACGCAATGAGCGTGGCAAAGAGACTAAATTCTCTACCAAACGCATGATCGGCATTCTCGAAGAGATTCACCAAAAGCCATTCCGCGCACAGAAGACAGCCATTGAGAAGGCCATGACTAAATGGCGGATGCCATCGAACCAGAAGCAGTACCCACAAACCGACGATATAATAATGGTGGGATTCAAAATATGATACAAAAGCGATGAGAATAAGACTAACAATCATATTAACGGCATTATTTACAGCAGTCGTTGGCGGCATGCCACTACGGTCGACCGCGCAAATAAATGACTTGACGCTGGAGCAAGTGGACAGCCTGATACGCATGCTGCCATCAATGCCCGACGACAGCACCAAAGCATTCGTGCTGACGCAGATATGCAGCAACCACCCCAACACTGACTCAACACTGAAATACACTCAGGAACTCTACTCTCTCTCGTACAAGACCGGCATAAAATGGCTCGGAAAGGCCTACCATTACCTGTGTTGGTACTGCCAATCAACCGGCGACTTCGAAACAGCCGTCAAGTACGGGTACAAATCGCTAAAAATCAACGACTCACTGAATTACAAATATGATATGGCATTGAACTACAATGCATTAGGCGAATGTGTGGTGAGCCTTGGCGACTATAGTGCAGCAAGCGAATATTTTCATAAGGCACTTGACATTCTGTTAAATTTAAACAATTCAGCCTTAATAACTTACACATATCGCAACTTAGGCATCATCTACATAAACTACAAATTATTTGAAGAGGCGATGACCTATTTCAACGAAGCCATGAAAATCGACATTGCCAACAACAACCGTCGCCAACTGGCTCTCGATTATTACTTTATGGCTTTCTCACAACTGAACGCCTACGAAGCCATGCAAGATACGGTATCAATATACGATGCGAAAAATTTGATTGAGAAAGCAAGTTTGATTTTCAGAGAGTTACAGAACGAATTCCATATAATGAATTCAGACTTGTGCCAGATGCAGACCTACATCGATTATGCCGAACTTCAAAAACCCGCCATTCGTCAGCGGCTCATCGACAGCAGTCTGGTGCTATACAACGAAGCCCTCAACATTGCCGACAAAAATGGTTTTATGGGCGGCCATATTTACTATTTCGACATCTGCAAAGCCAAATACCAAATGGCGACCAAGCAATATGCCGATTGCGAGAAAACACTACGCGAAATAGAAATAAAGGCATTGAGCGACCTTGCGAATTCCGAAAGCCATCTGATTGATATATACCAGTGCATGGTTGATGTCTGCACCATCACCGGCAACTATCGGAAAGCCATAGAATACATCGAGAAACTGTCGTACACCGAAAAACGGTTCTATGACAATGAGTTTGCCGCGAACTCAATTCAACAGAGCGCAAAAGATGAATTCGAACTTGAGATGCGCAATCGCGACATTGACGCACGAAAACAGAAGTTGATGTTCGAAGAGCACAAGAAACAACTGCGCGTTATTGCCGTCTCTGCCTGCTTGTTTGTCGTGCTGCTGTTGGGTTTTGCTGCCAACCTCTACCGCAACAACCGCCGACGTCAAAACACCAACATTGCCCTTATGCGCCAGCGCGAAAACTACAAACTGCAACGCAGCATGCTCGCAAACGCCAACTACGAAGCCACTTCCAGCATAATGTACGCCAAAGAGATTCATACGGCCATCATGCCGACACGCGAGATAATGGAATCGATTTTTGGCGAGACTCTCATTGTTTGGAATCCGATAGAGATTATCTCTGGCGACTTCTTCTGGGCCCGTCAGGAGGGCCGCTACAAATTGCTGGCTGTGGCCGATTGTACGGGGCACGGCATTCCTGGAGCGTTTATGAGTATGCTAGGAATCACTTCGCTCAACGATCTTGTATCATCCTCCGATATCGGCACAACAACCGCTGCCGCCATCCTTGACAAACTGCGCACGAAAATAAACTTTGCCCTGCGCCAGAACGAGAAAGACGGGTTGTTGCTCGACGGTATGGACATTGCACTCTGCATCATCGACAGCGAAACTATGCAAATGCAATACGCGGGAGCCTACCGCCCGCTGACAATAATCCGAGGCGGTGGAATGCTCGATTATGCTCCCGACAAAACGCACATCGGCTACGAACCGCGCCATATGATCCCGTTCACAAACAACATCATCGACCTCCGCAGCGGCGACACTATCTACCTTTACACCGATGGATTTGCAAATCAGTTCAGCCACGAAGACCGCGGAACCAAATTTTCTGCTGACCGATTGAGAAAAATGCTACGGAACATAAGCAGCAAGCCGTTTGCCGAGCAAAAAACGATAATTGATGAGACTATGAACAACTGGCGCACATCGAACCTTGGCGAAGTGTGCCCCCAAACCGATGACCAACTGCTGATTGGAATTAGGATTTGAAACGACGCTCAAATGTAGTGCTACCGCTTTTTCGCAAAAAACTCTTTCATCAAAGCCGCACACTCCTCCTCAAGCACACCACCCTGAACAACCGTTTTTGGATGGAAAATGCCGCTGAAATGGTGACTGCCACGCTTCTCATCAACGGCGCCATAGACAATGCGGCTGATTTGCGCCCATGCCAATGCTCCTGCGCACATTGGACACGGCTCAACCGTAACATACAACGTACAGTCTGTCAAATATTTGCCACCCAAATAATTAGCGGCAGATGTTATGGCTTGCATCTCGGCATGAGCAGTGACATCGTTGAGAGTTTCGGTAAGATTGCAAGCGCGGGCAATTATCTGCCCATTGCAAACCACCACGGCTCCAATTGGCACCTCATCTTTGTCGAAAGCAATTTTTGCCTGCTCCAAAGCCTTCTGCATGAAATATTTATCGTTTTTCTCGTCCATCGCAACTGAATTGTTTTTTGTTCAAAAATAACGTTTTTCAAAATGCGGAATCCGAAATGTGGAAATCGGAATAAATTGAACAACTTTGCGCCGCAGATTTAAATCGGGCGCACAAATGGCGACTAACAGCACAAACAATTCACTGCCAACACTTTGGAACAGCAACTATATAAAGATTTGGTGCGCCAACTTTATGATTTTCTTCTCATTCATGCTGCTGGCTCCTCTGCTGCCGCTTTACTTGAGCGAGACCTATCAGGCCGACAAGGATACCATTGGTTTTGTGCTGTCGGGCTACACGCTTACCGCGCTGTTATTCAGACCTTTTAGCGGTTTCATTGTCGATAGTTTTCCTCGCAAACAGGTGCTTTTGGTCTGCTATTTTCTGTTTTTCGCGCTATTTGCAGGTTATTTGGTTGCAGGTTCGATGTTGATGTTCGCCATTGTGCGCACCATGCACGGCGCACCGTTTGGCGCCACCACTGTTGCCAACAGCACCGTTGCCATCGATGTGCTCCACCCCGACCGCCGCGCAGAAGGCATCGGCTACTACGGATTGAGCAATAACATTGCTACGGCCATCGCTCCCACTGTCGCACTCTGCATCTTTCACGTTTGGCACAACTATGACGCACTGTTTGCTTTGTCGCTGGTTTGTTCGGGCATTGGTTTAGCCATAAATTCAACTCTAAAAATGCCTGAACGAGAACAAGTTAAACCGCAAACACCAGTCTCACTCGACCGTTTTTTTCTGCACAAAGGATGGATTGAGGCCATAGCGCAAGCATGCTACGCCTTCTCATACGGCGTACTATCCACGTACATAGCCATTTACGGCAAGGAGGAACTTGGAATCACAGGCGGAACTGGATTGTTCTTCATGCTGCTGGCATTGGGGTTGATAATCGCCCGCATTGCAGGCAGCCGCCCGCTTCGCGAAGGCAAAGTCATTCGGAATGCATCGTTCGGAGTGCTGATTTCAATGTTCGGATACCTGTTGTTTGCCGCCGTTCACAACCAAATCGGCTATTACGGCGCGGCTTTGATTATAGGATTCGGCAATGGCCACATGTTTCCCGCCTTTCAGACCATGTTTGTCAACCTTGCCCCGAACAGCCAGCGCGGAACGGCCAATGCCACGCAACTCACCTCGTGGGACATCGGCGTTGGTGCGGGTGTACTGATTGGTGGTGTTTTGGCTGAAGCAAGCGGCTATCATTCAGCATTTTGGGCTGCCTGGATAGTCAATGTGGCTGGCGTGGCCATTCTGTTCCTGTTTGCCCGCAAACATTTCATTAAGAATAAATTACGGTAACCCACACAAACAAGAACCGCAAATTCATCAACACAAAAAAAGCGCCCCATTTTGTGAGACGCTTTGTACTGGCTAACGAGCGTTTAAGCCTCATAATCAAGGCATACGCGCAGTTTTGTGTTTGGACGGACAACGCCATCGGCCACAGCCACATGGGCTGGATGCACGGCATAGCCTTTCAACGCATCGAAACTTTCGAGCGTCGAGTCAAGCATAAGGTCGGCGTTCGATGTCGGCAAACCATTGATATTCACTTTAATATCAATCAGTCCTGGCACCTTGCCTGCCAAACCTTCCAAACCTTTTTTGATTTCAGCCTTTACGGCATTTTTCTGTTCAGCCGAAAGTTCGTCTTTCAACCGCCAAAGAATAACGTGTTTTACCATATTAATTTAGAATTTAGAATGTTGAATTCAGAATTTTGAGTTTATCACAAAGATTCAAAGAAACCATTGTTTTTCAACCACTTGTACCTTACAACTTGTATCTTGTACCTAACAACTTGTACCTTACACCTCTCCCCTACTCAATCACCCGATAATTCTCTGGGTTCCACTTGTCTTTCGGCGAAGGATTCTCCGCTGGATGGCCAATGGCGATGACGCACAAAGGAATCTGAGTTTCGGGAATGTCCACCAAAACACGCAACTTGTCAACGCGGTCGGGATTGGGGAAAATGCCAGCCCAAACTGCGCCAAGTTCCAAAGCATGCGCGGCAAGCAAGATGTTTTCAGTGGCGGCCGAGCAATCGTGAATCCAGAAATCGCGGCCAACGCCGTCGAGAGTTTTTGTCATATCGCCGCAAACAACAATGGCGCAGGCAGCAGTTGTCAGGCGGGTGTTGGGCAGCGAATCGGCAATCTGCCGCAAAAGTTGCTTGTTTTTCACCACAACAAACTTCCATGGCTGCTTGTTCACTGCCGACGGCGCCGCCATTCCCGCACGCAGCAAAGTTTCTATCTGGCTGTCAGCCAATGGTTCATCGGTAAAAGAGCGGATGCTTGTTCGCGTCATAATGTTGTTGATGACGGCATCGGCGTTGTTGGCCGTCGGCTCTGCCGATTTTGTGGTAACTATCTTTATTATAGCAAATACCAGAGCAACAGCCAAAACCACCATGATTATTGTTGACGTCTTCATTTTTGTCTAAATCAAATGTTATCAATAAGTTTTACAATAAGATAAAGCCGCGAACGACCTCAACAAATATAATAAGGTTCTGCTTTATTTTTCGATTCTAATCGGATTTTCAATCCTGATGACACTGATTTTGTAAAACATCTAACTTCGCGCAAAAATCGTGTGCTATGTTCAAAAGAATTAACGCATTCATTGTCAAATATATGGCTGTATTGGTGCTGTTGGTTGGTGTGGTGGCAATGTTCTGCCCCGCAACGTTCAACTGGATAAAACCTGGCGCCATCAACTATCTGCTTGGTGTGGTGATGTTTGGTATGGGACTGACGCTCAACCCGTTGGACTTCAAAATCGTATTCAGCCGCCCGAAAGATGTGGGCATAGGCTGCCTTGCGCAATTCACCATTATGCCGCTGCTGGCGTGGGTGCTAGCGCGCATTTTCGGCCTTCCGCCCGAACTCACCATCGGCATTGTGCTGGTGGGCTGCTGCCCTGGTGGCACCGCGTCGAACGTGATTACCTATCTTGCCAAAGGCGACCTGGCGCTTTCGGTTGGTATGACCTGCGTTTCAACCATTGTCGCACCGCTCGTTACACCGCTGCTCACATGGCTGTTGGTGGGCGAAACCGTCCATGTTGATGTGCTGAATATGTTCTGGTCGATTGTGAAGGTGATTATTCTGCCCATCGGTATCGGATTCATTGTCAAGCATTTCTTTGCCGATTTCACAAAATCGGTTGTCGATTACATGCCTGCGTTCTCATCGTTGGCGATTGCTGTGATTGTTGGAACCGTTGTGGCCGCCAACTCGGCTCAACTGCTCTCCGTTGGGCCGCTGATTCTGCTGGTTGTGGCCCTGCACAACATCTGCGGATTCGCTCTCGGTTTCGGTCTGGCAAAACTGGTTGGAATGAGTCACGAGAAATGCACGGCGGTGTCGGTTGAAGTGGGAATGCAGAACTCGGGGCTGGCCTGCTCGCTTGCGCAGACACATTTTGCCGCAATGCCGTTTGCAGCCGTGCCTGGCGCCATCTTCAGCGTTTGGCACAACATAGCGGGAGCCATCTGGGCCCGAATATTGTCGGCAAGAAACGTAAGCGAGAAAGCCGCCTGATTTACTGCACAATGACAATTTTTTGGTCGAAAATCTCCACAACATCGCCGTTGCGGAGTTTGGCGCGTTTGCGGCTCTCGATTTGACCATTGAGTTTCACAATTCCGTCCTCAACAAACTGATTTGCCTGTGCACCATTCTCGCTGATACGCAACAACTTAATAAGTTTGTTCAGTTCAATGAACGGCTCCGACCCATCAGTCGATGGCTTTAATTGAAATTCTCTCATATTCTAAAGATATTCAACAATTTCCGATAACGATTTACGCTTTTTGGCAGGAATTTCATCAGTTGCAGCATAACCCATCGGCAGAAGCACAACTGGCTCACAATCAGAGTCAAGGCCGAAATATTTTGTAAGCAACTCGGCATCAAAATTGCAAACCCAACAAGTGCCAAGCCCTTTGTCGGCAGCGGCAAGCGTGAGATGGTCGGCTAGAATTGCCACATCAATGTTGGCATGGTTTTTCCCATCGGCGCGCGTCCAAGCCTTGTTTTTTAAAGCGCAGAGCATCAGCACAACAGGAGCCGCATTGAACCACTCACGATGATATGCACGCCTGACTTTGGCAAGGTTTTCGGGCGAATCAATCACATAAATCCGCCACGGCTGGGCATTGGTTGCCGAGGGCGCAAAATGCGCTGTTTCAATAATTTGGCTTACCAAAGCGCGGTCAACGCTGCGTGCCTGGTAATCGCGGCACGAATAACGTTTCAGCACCAACTCTTCAAAACTGTTCATACTCTGCAAATTATAGCGGTTAAATAATTGAACAAGAAGCATTTCTGCATCAAAGCCGCGACAATTCGTCTTTGTCGAAAAGGGTTGGGTGGTACTCGTCGCACAAAGACGCCATCACCTTTGACATAAACTGCTCACGGATGAATTTTGTGCGGTCAGTGACTTTCGACTTCTTACAATACTCCTCCAAAGCATTTAATTCATAATCATTTAGCGTGATTACAATTTTATGTGTGCGTCGAAGTCTGGAATCACGTGTTCGCATTGCAACTTGTTTTTTGTAAAGATAGTGCTGCAACGCCTGCCACGGGCGCTATCGGGGCTTTTTAATCAACGAATTATCAACATTCAAGCGAGTATATCCAACCCAATACCGCAAAATCCTTCCTTCATTGCATACACCTCTCCTATCTCTTTGACTTTCTGCGGATTCAATGTGTGTTCAACAGTAATAATCCGTCCGATTCCTGCCGAAACCGCCGAGCGGATTCCTGCATACGAATCCTCAAAAACAACACATTCTGAAGGTTTTACACCAATTTTCGAAGCCGCTTTCAGAAAAATGTCGGGATGCGGTTTGCCTGGATAGGTGCCGTCATCATATATTACATTATTGATATCGAACCATTTAGCCAGTCCAAGGTGGCTGAAATAAAAATCGACATTAGGTTTGTACGAGCCAGTGGCAATTGTAAAAGGTAAATCAGTGGTTTTCAGTTTATTGAGAAAATCTTCAACTCCAGGTGCCAAAGAATGCAGACCATCGGGTGCAGCGCAGCGCGTACGATACAGCAACTCCTTCTCTTCGGTTATGTCGCTTAATTCTGCCGATGATGGTTCGCGACCAAGCAAATAAGTGATAATCTGCAAATTAGTCCGACCTTGCAGGTTGGCATAAAACTCCTCAACACCAAGCGGCTGCGGCCGCAGTTTAGCCGCCATTTCAATCCACGCACGCTCATGCAGAGGCGAGTCGAGGAACATTGTCCCGTTAAAATCAAAAATCACACCTTTCATCTTATTCCTTGATTATCATCGCATTATCACTTTCTCCATTTTCAAACGTCACTCGGCAGACATATATGCCCAACGGCAACTCAGAAACATCAACCCGAACCGACGGCTCCCGCCCGACATTCAGCCGCAACACCTGGCGACCTTGCATATCAACAATCGTAACCGAAGTAATCAACTGATTGTCACACGATATATCTACCACATTCTTTGCTGGATTCGGATAAACCGACAATGCCGAACCTACCTTTTTCTCACTTATAACGCTCGGCTGCGGATACCTGCCATCAATCCTCACAAAATTGGTGTCATTCGGATTGAGCCATCGCTTAAGTTGCTGTGACTCATCAGCATATCTGTCGTAACAGATTGAAAACATTTGGAAATAATCGTTCATCGGATAGGCGCAATCGGCATCGCCGCCAGCCAAAATGCCCACAACTCGGTGATTCGAATCGAAAATAGGCGCACCCGATGAGCCAATCTCAGTTGTGCCGACATCCCACTCCTCAACATTGAAGAACGAATTCTCGTCGAAATTGCGGTACGAAGCCACCTTCAACGAATCGTTATCGACAGATATCAGTTTGCCTCCGCTGGCGGGGTGGTGAATACAAACCGCTCCCGACGGCACCTCACCTGACGCATCCCAACCAGCATAATAAACGCCCAAACCATCAGGCCGCTCACTTAACTTCAGCAAGGAGAAATCGAGAAATCCATCATCGTTGTCTTTGGTTGCAACAAGCGTCGCACCAACAATTGCGGGGACATTCAGAGCATCATCGTTTTTGAAGTAGAACACGCACGTTTCCGCCATTTTCTGGGTGTGGACACAATGACGGGCCGTCAACACGTAAGGCTCGCAAATTCCGTCGGCTGAAGCAAGCAAAGTGCCTGTGCACAACGTTGTGCCACCGATAATTATCTGGCACACAGCCCGTTGCTCATTCTGCCAATCAACACCGAAATCAGAATCAATGCCGATATGGCACTCCGCATCCACGCTGTCAGCGGCAGCAAAAACACCTTTGAAATCGTGAGCAACCTGAACAACGTTGAACATTCCCTGAAATTCGGCATCAAGCGGCTCAACATATTCAAACACAAGCATATCGCCATCAACAGGCGGCAACGGCAGATTCTCTGCGTTTTGCTCTGATGTGTATGTGGTTATCGACCGCAACGTGTCTGTTCCAAAGACAAAAAGTTCGGCATCGACAGGAATGTAAAAATCTGATAATGTGGCATTAAGCGAAAAAGCATTCGGCGAGCAAAGGGCGAAACGCCAAACGCGGAATCGGTCAGTTGTTGTCCACTCTCCGCTATTGCAGGGATTGTAATCGGTTGTGATTGGAATGGCAAAAACATTCTGGTCGGCAGACAATCCGTCGAAATCGGTTTGCGCCAAAGCCTGTCGCGACGGCAGCATGCCGACACCTTGCAAAGCAGGCAACCGCATCCGAACCGATGCCAGTCTATCGCTTTGCGCCAAAACGCAACCAACTGATAATAAAATCGATATGCAAACAAAAAGCAATCGCCTCATAACGCGGCAAAGTTCGTTTTTTTGAAGGATAGTTCTAAAAAGTGAGGCTAAAAATTCATCGCGATTTGAACTCGAAAAAAATTGAAAAAAAATATTCCTCAAACGGAACATTTAGGGCAAAACAAACGTATGCGTAACCGCATTATGCCATAAAAATGGTTTTATGATTAATTTCGATAAATTTGAACTTGAGAATGGTCTGCAAGTTGTTGTGCATCAAGACAAAACAACATCTTTGGCCGCTTTCAACCTGCTATATAAAGTTGGCTCACGAGATGAGGACCCCAACCGAACCGGATTTGCGCATCTGTTTGAGCATCTTATGTTTGAAGGTTCGGTAAACATAAAAGACTACGACCATCAGATTCAAATTGCAGGAGGCGAAAACAACGCTTTCACCAACACCGATTACACAAATTACTACATAACTCTTCCGAAACAGAACCTTGAAACGGCCTTCTGGCTTGAATCGGACCGCATGCTCGGCCTCGACTTTTCAGAGAAAAAACTCGAGATTCAGAAAAACGTTGTGATTGAAGAGTTTAACCAACGCTACCTGAATAATCCGTATGGAGATTGGATGCTATTAATCAGAGGTTTAGCCTATCACAGACATCCTTATATGTGGCCGACTATCGGCAAAAACACATTCCAAATCGAACACGCCAAACTGCCTGATGTTGTAAACTTCTTCAACCATTATTACGCTCCGAATAACGCTATTCTGGTAGTGGCAGGTGACGTGGATGTTGATGAGGTTAAACGTCTGGCTAACAAATGGTTCGGACCGATTCCAAGACGTAACATTCCCGCAAGGAATCTACCCGCAGAGCCGGAGCAGAACATTCCGCAAACACTGATTGTGAAACGCGATGTGCCAACCAACGCCATCTACAAAGCCTATCATATGGATGGCCGTCTGGGTGCAGGTTACCATGCTGCGAACTTGATTTCTGACATTTTTGCCGGCGGCGACTCATCAAGACTGATACAACATCTTGTGAAACAGAAGAAAACATTCGTCAACATAAATGCTTATATAACAGGCGAATGCGACCCCGGACTTTTCATTATTGAGGGCAAACTTAACGACAACATCAGTTTCGAGCAAGCGGAAGAGAGCATCGACTCTGAACTTAAAGCACTTTGGAACAACGAGATAACCGAAAACGAACTGACCAAGGTCAAAAACAACATTGAGATGAAAAAGATTGTGGGCGAAGTGAATGTTCTGAACAAGGCCATGAATCTTGCCCGCTACACCATGCTTGGCAATACTGATTTAATTAACACAGATATTGCAAGTTATCAGAAAATTACGCTTGCCGACATAAATAACACAGCAAGTAAGATTTTCGCCCCGCACAACTGCTCGACACTTCTCTACAAATCATCACAAAACGATTAGAAATGGATTTAAATAGAACAAAAGCCCCTGATTTCTATCAAATTAACAGCATAAATATTCCAAAAACCAAATCCGGGAAACTTTCAAACAAAATGCCGTTTCATGTGGTGAGCGGAGGTTCGCAGGAGTTATCGTACATTGTATTGACATTCAATGCCGGAACAACCGCATCAAACCAGAAACTTGTGGCAACAATTGCCAACGTGATGCTCACAGGCGGAACAAAAAAGCACAGCGCCAGCCAGATAGCCGACTCTTTCGATTTTTACGGCGCCGAAATCAGAACCGACAGCAATTTCGACCACGCAATCATCGCGCTTTTCTGCCTCAACAAATACCTTGAGCAACTTCTTCCGCTTTTCTGCGAACTAATTACTGAAAGCGCGTTCCCTGAATCGGAATTGGAAAACATCAGATCAGAAAGAAGGCACCAACTAATCGTCAATAGAGAAAAAACGAGTTTTCTGGCCAACCAGGCCATGTATAGGCTTACATTTGGGACTCACCCTTATGCCCGACAAGCCGAACCAACTGATTACGACAAAGTTACGCGCGAAATTCTTATCAAGTTCCATGACTTGCAATATCATGCTGGCAACTGCCAACTCTTTGCCGTAGGGCAGATAACTGACAAAGTGATGAGTTTGATTGACAAGACAATAGGTCAACTACCTGTGAAAGAGAGAACCATTCTCACCCCCACTCCGCTGACTTTGCCTTCTTCAACCGAACCATTGTTTATCAAAAAAGGTAACGCGGTGCAATCGAGCCTGCGAATGGGGTTGCAAACCATAAAAATGAACCATCCCGACTACCACAAACTCAACATTCTGACGACAATTCTGGGTGGCTATTTCGGCTCCCGCCTGATGAGAAACATACGTGAGGAGAAAGGCTACACCTACGGCATCTATTCTATAATACAGCCCCACCTGCAAAGCGGACTATTGCGCATTGCCGGCGACATTAAATCGGGCTACGCCATGCAGGTTGCCGATGAGGTTAGAAACGAGATGCGGAATCTGAAAGAAAAACCGGTGAGTGACAGCGAGATGGATCTTGTGCGCAACTATATGATGGGTGAATTGCTCCAGATTTTCGATGGGCCTTTCAACTGCGCCGATGCTGTTGAAAAAGCCATCGACATGGGGGTTGGAATCGATTTCTACGACAAGGAACGGGAGACTATCTTGTCGATTAAACCAGTTGATATTCAGGAAACTGCAAACAAATATTTCGACCTCGACAAACTGACCGTAGCCATTGCAGGAAATGAATAGCACGCCATTCTACGAAAGCAACGATTTGATAATCAGGCCATACAGAAGCGATGATGCCGCCTCGCTGGCATTTTACTCCAACAACAAACTGATTGCCACGCAGATGGAACCGTGGTTCCCCTCGCCTTTCACCTACGACGATGCCTGCTGTTGGGTTGCAGAAAACATTGACGGACAAAACTTTCCCATCATTTTCTATGGCGATGTGATTGGCAATGTTGGCTTACGCAATGCTGCCGACGGCAAGGCAGAAATTGTGGTGTGGCTCGCTCCCGATTTTTGGGGAAAAGGAATCGCCAGCCGCGCTTGCAATTGGATTGCGGAGTATGCCGCCAACCAATTATCTATCAGAACATTAACCGCAAAAATCAAAAGCGGGAACACCGCCGCCATGGCCATCGCCGAAAAACTCGGCATCCCCTACACCAACTGGCAATAAAAAAGCCGTCCCCAAACGGAAACGGCCCTTAGTTAATGTGCTATCTTTTAGAATTTGAAAGAGATACCAGCGTTGAAATATGTCAGGTGAGTTCCCCACATCAATTCTGATGTAAGAGCAAAACTGTCTGACATAAAGAAACGGATGCCAGCAACGCCTGCGCCACCAAAATCAACACTGTGGCTATCTTCGTTCTCAACAGTTGTACCACTTTCATATTTATATTTCCAATTGTGATAAACTGGGCCTGACATTGCGCCTGCATGAACCTCAAACACGTCAGTGATGTTCAAACCGTATGTTGCACGAGCCATCAAGGCAAAATTGGTATAGCGGATATCATAAATTTTTGCGCCACCATAAGAATAATCGTCTTTTGAAGTGTTAGAACCCACGAATCCACCAATAGTGAAATGGCCTTTCCACCAAGAGTTTACAAGAACATAGTCGGCAGAAACGCTTGCGCCAACACCGCCAGAATATTCTGACAAAATACCGCCTTGAACATTCAAGAAGAAATCGCCCTCGTGGTTAGGAGCCTCAATTGCCGAAGCACTCTGTGCACCGAAGCACAACATTGCAGCCGCTGCTGCCACTAATAAACCTTTTACTTTCATAATCATTTAATTAAGTATTAAACAAATAAAATTAAACAACATTAATTTTATACAAATGTACGATAATTTGTTAATTATGTTATCGCAATTTACTAGCCTCATTTTTTCTTCTTCCCTGTCAGCAAACTAACCACCACAATTGTGATGCACGAAAGCGGGAAAGCGAACATAATCGGGTCGATGAATTTCATCATACCGTCGGTGATGAGCACATCGGTGCCGAACAGAGCCTTGCATACGCCAAGCGCTGTGGCTTCTTTGGCGTGAATGAACAGCAGCAGCAGAATGGTCACCACCACGCCCACAATCATACTTGCGAAAGCGCCTTGCTTGGTGACGCGTTTCCAGTAGAGAGCGCAGAAGTACGACGGCAGGAACGCCGACGCGCAGATGCCCATAAAGAGCGATGTGCTGATGGCGATGACTGGTGAGTCGCTGCTTTCGCCTAATACAAAGCAAATTACGTAACTGATGAGTATCGAAACCAAAACCGCCAGACGAATCATAATGGTCATACGGTCTTTGTGCTCGCGGTTCAGGCGGCGGCCCGAATTGATGTAGGTGCCGTAGATGTCGCCGCCAGCCGACGCGCCCATTGTGTGGAACTGCGCGCTCAACGTCGACATACTTGCCGACAGGATGCAGAGCATAAAGATGGTCACAAACCAGGTCGGCATCACGCGGCCGATGAAATACGGGATAATCTTGTCGGATGCGTCAACCATTGCTGCCGCGATTTTGCCATCGTTTTGCAGGAAATAAAGGTTCGAGAGTGCGCCAACGTGGTAAATCACGCCAACGGTGATAATCAGGAACACACAGCCGATGGCCACACCCTGATTCAGTTTCTTGGTGCTGTTCACCGTCATAAAGCGCACAACCAACTGCGGTTGCGCCAGGCAGCCGATGCCCACGCCCATAATCATCGATGTGACAAGCGTGAACCATTGCTGCGAGCCGAAGCGCGGCATTGCCGTCCAGCCCTGGTGACCAATGGCGGCAAGTTTCTCGGGCACGCGGTCCGACATTGCTTCAAGCGCACGGTTGGCTTCGCCGAAGCCCATATGCAGAGCCTTGTAAACGCCAAAAACCAGCACGCCCATACAGATGAACATTATCACAGCCTGCAGAGCATCGGTGTACATCACGCCCTTCATACCGCCAGCCATCACGTACGATGCAACTATCACGGTGAAAATCAGCAAAGAAAGGTCAAAACTGATGCCGAACACTTCCTGCATACAGAACACACCGCCGCGAAGCACTGCCGCCGCGTAGAGTGGCATACAAAGGAAGATGACCGATGCTGCAAACACTCTGATTCTCTTTGAGTTGTAGTAAGCACCAAGGAAGTGAGCGAACGATGTGGCGTGCAGTTTTGCGCCGATGCGCCGCGTTGGCCGTCCGAAGATGATGAACGCAATGACCACGCCCACAAACATATTCAGGAACATCAGCCACTGAATGCCCATTCCGAAGGTTGCGGCCACACCGCCGAAACCAACTATGGCTGAAGCAGATATGAACGTTGCACCATACGAGAGCGACATCACGATGGGGTTCATCTCGCCGCCACCAATCAAAAAGTCTTTTGAGTTTTTCGTCTTCTTATAGCCCAAAAATCCCAAAAACGCGATGGCCAGGAAGTAGACCATCACAATCATATACATCGAAAAATTTTCCATCTATAAATTATTGATAGTTAATACTAAAGATTGTCGGCATCGTCTTCTTTGTTCCAATACTTTATGCCAAAAATTATCGAGCCTATCACGCATAAAATCGACAGCAGATAGACAATCCAGATACCAGGGTCGGAAATACCAAACATTGTAGTGCGGTTTTAAAATTGATGTTTAAAAAAGTGCATAAAAGTAGATAAATGTAGGATTTGAGCAAGTGCGGCCGCCAGATTGTACGTTTTTCACTTATTTGCCTTTGTTTTAAGTTTTTTCTGCTCGCGTTCGAATTGCTCGATAAAATGCAGTTCGACAGGCGACAACTCATTTTGGGTGCGCTCTTTGAATTTGTCATATTCTGCATCGGCTTTGGCTTTAGCAAGTTGAGCCGAAACTCGCCCTGCGTGAGTCAATATGTCTTTCCGCGATATGCGCAGAAAATCATCGAGTATTGATACCCAATCTTTCATATACATTGGGCGGTGTTCTTCGGCCTGCAACTCCGCAAAGTCAAGATAAAGACTCACGATGCGGTTGAGCGTGGTAAGTTCTTCCTGCGAAAGATAATTCTTTGCCACTTCAGCATCTGTTTTTTGTGGCAACGACCCTGTCCACGACGTCAGCCCCATAAAATCTTTTTCCGCATCAGCGCGTTCGTAGATTATCTCTGCCGCTGTATGCCCGTGGACTGAATAATGGATTTTGTTTTGAACCGTTTTGAAAAACTCCTGTGTCATTTCCGTTTTTGGGTCGTAATCGATACTTAACGCATATATTTCAAGAACTTTACGATAAAAAACTTTCTCCGACGAGCGAATATCGCGAATGCGGGCAAGAAGTTCGTCGAAATAATTGCCACCGCCAGCACGTTTCAAAAGGTCGTCGTTGAGAGCAAAACCCTTCACAACATACTCCTTCAACACTTTAGTGGCCCACATTCGGAACTGAACGCCTCGGTATGAATGCACACGGTATCCAACACTGATTATCATATCAAGGTTGTAATACTCAACAAAATGTGTTTGTGTTTTGTCGCTTATGGCGCCGTGTTGAGTGGTTGTTGCAAATTTTGCAACAACCATTTTCGCATCCAATTCTCCCTCTTCAAACACATTTTTAATATGCCTTGAAATGGTTGATTTGTTGCGTTGAAACAATTCGGCCATTTTGTCGAGACTCAACCAAACAGTTTCGTTTTCGAGCCGAACTTCAATTTTCGCCTCGCCGTCAGCGGTCTGATAAAGCAGTATTTCTCCTTTGTCGTTATTTTCCATTATTATATTTGTTATTCAATCTGCGATTTGTTTTAGTATTGGCAGATATAATAATACTATCGTTATTAAACTTTGCTTTTTGAGTATCTATTGCTTTATTCTATATTTCTCCATCAAATAAAATGGTATAAAATATATGTTCCTTTTGGCTCTAGTACAAGCCACATATAGTTTGTTCTTGGTACTTGAAGCTAATATATTTAAAGAATGATTATTATAGTGCTTTAAGGTTTCTTTGTTTAGTACAATACCAACATCAACAAAATCGTCCAATCCTTTCGATTCACCCCAATTCATTCCATTACACATATATTTGGACCTATCTCTATAAAACAATAATGGCAAATCATTTTGCACATATACATCTAATAGCCTTTGATTGTCAATATACTTTATTAAACTTTCATCGTGCCTATGAGAAAGTATGTCAATTGAAAGAGTGTGTCTTACGTATTCACAAACGGAAGTAGAACAACGATAACTTTTGTTTAATGTTGTATTATCAATGGTTAGTCCAACAAATTCCCATCTTTTACAGTATTTAATTAATTGTTCATGTAAGCCATTGTTGACATTACCATCTCTACTGGTATCAAATGTGTGTTGGAAAAAGTCGCCTACAAATAAGACATCAGTCTTTTGTGGAATAATTTGAGATACTAAATTAAAATCATGTCCTGCCAAATCTTGAACCTCATCAAAATAGAAACAGTCAAAGTACTTGTCAATTCTATTGGCTATCAATTGACAAATATTTGCATGTTGACATAATTTTGCTATTCTATTATTGTACAAATAACCATTGGATGTCATATAGAATGCTTTATTATGCGTATATCTCGTTTGTTCATGTGGGGTTATGAAGGTGATTCCTTTGGCATTGCAACGGTCTTTCAGATAGGGACTATAACAAATTGACCACAAAAATTGAAAATAAGATAATAGCATTATATTTTTAGGGAAATATCCGAATTTTCGTATTATCTTATTTTTTAAATTATTGACGTTATTGTTTGTATATGTTACAATCAGAAAACGTCTTGTCAAGTCTATTTGATTGACAAGATATGTGGTTTTTCCTGCACCCGCCACAGCCAATATCAGTCGTTTATCCATTGTATGGCGTTCATAATATATTGAGGTACAATAATTTCATCCATCCTTTTCGTAGCAAGTTGAAATGCTGCTTCAGATTTATTTTTTAACATATATTCTTGAATTCCAAGACTTCGCCTCGGTGTTTCAAACAACATATCGCAAAGTTCTTGATTGTTTTTATACATACAGACTTCAAATGTGTGATTCGCATCATCGCTATCTGCATAAATATGAATGTTTGCATCAGTTTGATACTCCTGATAATTACTATCAATGTTGTTTTTGTAATCTCCATCGTTATCTGTGATTACAGCAGTTTTGATGTTTAAAAATTTAGCAATTTCTAAATAGCGTTTAAAACACTTACCATCTACTGCAATAACACCAATTCCAACATCTTTCAAAGCCTTGTTGCAAACTTTCTTACACATTGCATCCATTAAAATGTACTCGGCATCTCCTTCAACAAGAATTACTTTTTTTGATAATGTAAATCTCAACAAGTTGTTGTCTGGGGCTTTTTCAAAAAATTTTGCCGTTCCTTCCGAAATACCATTTAATGTAGTAACATTATTAGAATTGCTGTTAACTAAAAAACACTTTCTCAAGTCCAATCTCGTTGCTATTAAATCGCTATGTGTTGCAATAAACAATTGTCTATCCTCCGAATTTGCGATTTTATCAATCAGTTCAAGCATTTTGAGGTAACTCAAATGGCTTTCTGGTTCTTCTATTAAAACTACATCAATATCTTCCTCGGCCTTTTGCAAGGCTAATTCTGTTTTAATGAAACATTGAATTCCCATACCTTTGTTTTCAATTGGAACATTCTTTGAAAGAATGGTAATGTCTGTTTCTATATTAGATTGAGGTGTGTTTTTAAGAGCAAAGGCCAATTCTTCCTTTTTATCATTATATGTATCAAGTAC
>JAEEGG010002230.1_pt1 | contig 50543 bp, 40 predicted proteins | sample 9134161 | NCBI WGS metagenome assembly JAEEGG01 (sample SAMN16246543, study PRJNA631951) | gut metagenome | biome: gut microbiome; feature: rumen; material: CR-attached | host: Bos | place: Iran: Karaj | collected 2018-10
CGCACACGAGCTTTGTGTCGGTCCCGAGAGCTTCGGCAAGGTAGTTGCTTGCTGCCGGGTCGATGGGTTTCTTGAAGTGACCGGGAATCACCGAAGATATCCATTCGGCCATTTTATACTGCTTGGGGACATCGAATTTCTCGATTTCGGCAGCCTTCTTGAGCGCCTTGTATAGTTCCGTTGTAGCGGCCAGTTTTTCGAAGTCGAACAGCAACTTGCAATCCGGCGAGGTTGAGAGCCATTTTGCGAGGCTCTTGCAGTCGTCGGCTTTGAGGGCTTCGGCCTTGCGCACGACGATGGCCTGCTCCGGGGCGAACATGGATACCGAGCCGCACGACTCGATGACGATGTCGGCTATGGAGGCAATGTTCGTGTCCGTGGCGTACAGAATCTGCTTGGCCAGGGGGTCACTTTTCCGGTCACCCAAGGAATCGGACAGAAACTTCTCTATCCGCTGGTCCTTGAGAAACTGGTCGTCTCCGATGAGCGCTACAATCATGGAATTGTATTACTTGAAGTCGATGATTTCGAACTTGTTGACACCCTTCGGGGTCGTGACTTCGACGGTATCGCCGCGCTTCTTGCCCATGAGGGCTGCCCCGATGGGGCTCTTGAAACTGATTTTTCCGTTCAGGGCGTCGACGCTTTCGGGGGAGACGAGCTGGTAGACGACGTCACGCTTGGTCTTGATGTTCTTGACGGTGACGGTCGCTCCGAACTTGATGGTGTCGGAGGTGGCGTCAAAGGCGACGACTTCGGCGCGGGCGAGCTGGTCCTGCAACTTGGGCAGTTCCACGTTGTCGATGGCGGCAAGACGTTCCTTGGCCGCATGGTATTCTGCGTTTTCGCTTAAATCGCCTTGTGCACGGGCGTCAATGAGTTCTTGCAGGACGCGGGGGCGTTCTACATTTTTTAAATTATTGAGGTCCTTGACGAGCTGGTCATAGGCTTCTTGTGTAAACGGGATCTTCTTTTCCATGCTCTACAAGGTAAAAATTTATCGGGCTTTTGTTTTGCCCCCAATGATGAAGATGGCTTCTTTTTAGGAGATGGTATGTACAATATCTTGGAAAAAGGCGGTGTCTGTTCCCCGAAGGGATTCACCGCGGCTGGAATCTGCGCTGGCATCAAGGCTAGCGGAAACGCCGACATGGCGCTCCTCAGGAGCGAGAAGGCCGCACGCTGCTTTGCGGTCTTTACGACGAACAAGGTGAAGGCGGCTCCGGTCCTGTACGACAAGGCAGCGCTTGAACATGCCCACTTTGCGACGGCCGTTGTCGTGAACAGCGGTAACGCGAACGCTTGTACTGGCGAACAGGGTTACAAGGATGCCGAACGCATGGCGACCCTCACCGAAGAAGCCTTGAATCTCGCCCCGAAGAGCGTGCTCGTTTGCAGCACCGGCGTGATTGGTCACCTGATGCCGATGGACAAGATTGAAGCGGGCATTCCGAAACTCGTGGAAAAGCTCCACGCTGACGCTTCCGAAGAATTCGGCCGCGCCATCCTCACGACGGACTTGGCACTTAAGAGCCATGCCGTGGAAATCCACACCGAGAAGGGCGTGGTGACGATCGGCGGCGCCTGCAAGGGTTCGGGCATGATCCACCCGAACATGGCGACGATGCTCGCCTTCATTACGACTGACATTTCTCTCCCCATCGACTTTTTCGCAGAGTTCCGTGCCGACATCGCCGACTCCTTCAATGCGATTACCGTCGACGGTGACACCAGCACCAACGACACCTGCATCCTGCTTGCAAACGGCATGAGCGGACTCCGCTACGAAGACCTGAGCCTTAGCGAACAGGGTGAATTCCGTGCAGCACTCATGCTCATCATGCAGAGCCTCGCGAAGGATATCGTGCGCGACGGTGAAGGCGCAACCAAGCTTATCGAACTGCGCATCGAGAAGGCCGAAAGCCACGAAGAAGCGCTCCGCATGGCACGCTTTATCGGTACATCCAACCTTGCGAAGTGCGCCATGTTCGGCGAAGACCCGAACTGGGGCCGTATCCTCAGCAGTGCCGGTTCCAGCGGCTGCAATATGGTGGCCGAACATACCGACCTGTACTTTGGCGACGTCAAGGTGCTCGAAGGAGGCCGTCCCATCCAGCTCGACGAAGCCCAGATGGCAGCCCTGCACGCCGTGGTCCGCCAGCGTGAGTACAAAGTAACGCTCGTGCTCAACATCGGCCAGGCATCCGCAAGCGCATTCACCTGCGACTTGAGTTACGGCTACGTGAAAATCAACGCGGAATATACGACGTAGAGCTTTGAGGCATGAGGTCGGGCCTTGCGGCCCTTTGAGGTCGCTTCGCTCTGAGTAAAAATAAGGCCCCCGGTTTTTATACCGAGGGCTTTGTTGGTTTTATCAAATAAAAGTTAGTCTTTCAGGCAGCGGAGGCTGGCGCCGAATTCGGGATTGAACTTCTCGAACTTGGCGGTGTTCTTGTTCGTGACGAACGTGAGGACTTCGCCTTCGCTTGTCCAGAAGTAGGCCTTCTGTCCGGCTTCTTCGAGTTTGCGTTCCTTGAGCGGCACGTCGCTCTTGGCGAAGTGTGCGCCGCCGGCCTTGGCGCCGAATCCGAATTCATCCTTGCCGTTGCCGCGTTCGGCGGTTCCCTTGATGGGGTCCCAGCCGTAGCCGGCTTTCAACTTCATGCCGGGTTCCTTACCGGCGAAGTCAAGCAAAACTTGCCATTCTTCCTTGCTCGGCATGTGGAATCCGTCGGGGCATGCCTTCTGGGCGTTTTCGAAGTCGTAGAGACGGCCCCAGTGGTTGCACTGGTAGCAGAGCGATCCGCTTGCCGTCGCGTAGTTGATGTTCTCGGCGGTCCAGAGCTGCGTGCCGATGCGCACCCATTCGTAGGCGTAGCCGTCGCGCGGGTCCTTGTAGCTGCCGCTGGTGGCGGGTTCGCCGTTCTCGTCCAGGTACTTGCCGAACTCTATCTGCTTGTTCTGCTTGTAGAGGGCGCTGGAGGCGAGCTTGCCGTTTTTGTGGTAGCGGTTGACGGTGCCTTCGATGTAGCCGTTTTCGTAGGGGAATTCGGCTTGCAGCGTGCCGTCTTCGTAGTATTCCTTTGTCAATCCCTGGCGACGGTCGGCTTCGTAGTTCGTTTCGCGCTTGAGAACGCCGCTTTCGTAGTATTCTTTTTCGATGCCCTGCTTCTTGTCCTTGACGTACGTGGTCTCGAAGCGGACGGCGCCACTCGGGAACTTTTCGACGCGGACTTCTTCGCAGCCGGTCAGTGCAAGAATGGCCGCTAAAGCCAATCCCGGAAGTACGATTCTTTTATCCATAGTTAACTCCTTTATATGGAATATAGCAAACAAGGGAATGTGCTAAATTTCGATTTTCCCGGTGGCGGCCAGCAAACCGATGAGGTAGAGCATGCCGTCGTAGTAGCGCCAGAATCGGATGGGCACGGCCAAATTCGCTAGGTCGGCCACGAAGGGCTCGACAAGCGGGCTCCCGACCGGCAATACCTGTGCGCTCGCCGCGTTCATGGCAATAAGGCCCGGAGTTGCGTTACGACCTTGGCGCGGGTACGGGGAACCGTCGACAGCGTAGTCCGAGAGGTAGGGCCTGCGGTCGTTGAAGTAGTGCAGCTGGCGGGTGCAGATTTCACGTTCGGCTTCGTCCGTGTGGAACAGGGTGTAGTCGAGGCTCAGGTTGAGCGCCACGCGCCATGCGTCGCCGCTGAAGTTGTCGCTCTCGGGGAACCAGGGCATGGCCTTGGGCGTGCCGTCGTATTCGGAGTAGTCCGGGAAGAGCGCCGTAACGGGGTGGGCGGCCTTTTTCAGGTATTCAAGGCTGCTTGCTGCGACGTCGAGCCAGGTGTTGTCACCGGTCGCTTCCGCGAAGGCGCGGTAGAAGGCGAGAGTGTGGTAGCTCGGGTCGGTGAAATCGTTGCCGAGGACCGGGGAGAACTTGACCAGTTTCCGTTCGGGGTCGATCATCGGGCCTACGAGTTCATTGACCGGCTTGTACTTGATGTCGTTGATGAGCTTGAGGGCGTCATCGAAGTAATCGGGGCGGTTGAACCGCTTTGCCGCGATGAGGAGCGCCATGGCGAAGTATTCCTCGCCGTCCGGTGCGGCGCCCGGGTCCATCATGGTGAACTCGGTGGTGGAAACCTGCCAGGAGAAGTAGCCCTTGTGCGGTCCGTCGGAGTTGTACAGGTACCTGCGGGAGAAGTTCCAAAGCTTCTGGAACATTTCGGGGTGGTCGGTCAAAGCCGTTATGAACATCCCGTAGCTCATGCCCTCGGACCGGATATCGTCGTGGCCGATGTCGATGATGTACGACATATCGTCGGACGCGTCGAAGCAGACCCGTTCGTCGACGGGATCGCCTTCAAAAAGTTGATGGTAAGCATTGAGAATGAGCTGGTCACCAAAGTTTGGACCGTAGCCCGATTCAATAAAAAGGTCGCGGGGCTTAAAACGATTTTGCATAGTGAGAATATATATATTCAAGGGGTGCAGGGACGTGAACTAGGTAAAAAGACGTTCAATAATACCCTGCGTAATAAAAAAATATACAAAGAAGGGGATGAAAAAAGAAAAAACAAAAGGCCGGCGATGATGCCGGCCTTTCGAGTGGAGATAGTGGGAGTCGAACCCATGACCTACAGATTGCGAACCTGTCGCTCTACCAACTGAGCTATATCCCCATTAGGTGAGCCAAATATACGTTATTTGGCCTATTTCGTCAAGCGAAAATCGAACTCACGTGGGTCTGTTGGTCGTGGTTCGCCCTACTTTTTGGATGGCTGAAATGAGATTCCGTTTATTGCATGTTTTTGTATCATATTTTTATTTTGAATAAAATAATTCTTTAAAAAATCTAATTTTTCTATGCAATATGGCCAATTTTGTATTATTTTTTAGAATATGAAATCAATTGTCGAATATAGAGATTATCGCCAATATATGCGAGACTTCTACGAAGAACGCAAGAGGTGTTCGTATTTTACCTGGAGGGAATTCGCTAGCCTTTCCGGATTCGTTTCGCCGACGTACCTCAAGTTGGTCTGTGACGGCAAGACTCGCTTGAGCAAGCCGGGGATTGCTAAGGTGGCGCGCGCCATGGGCCTCGAAGGGTTCGATTGCACTTATTTTACGCTGCTCGTAAAATTCGGAAATGCGAAAACCGACAGTGAAAAAGAATTGGCGCTCAAAGAACTTGAACGCGAAGCTCGCATGAACAAAATACGCATTATCGACGCCGATATGCTCCATTATTACGAATCTCCCGTTTGCCCGATTGTGCGTGAACTTGCTCCTGCCATGCCGAAGGCGGCTTTTAGCGAGATTGCTTCTAAAATAAGGAGTGGTGCGACGGTTGTCGATGTTCGAGAAGCGTTGCAATTTCTCGTCAAGGTGGATTTGCTCCGGAAAAAAAATGACGGCACGTATGAACAAACTGAAAAGGCGGTCAAGGGGTCCAAGGAGGCCATCCCGCTTGCCATACGCGCAATGAACAAGAAAATGGCCGAGTTTGCGGTACAGTCCATTGACAATGATCCTATAGAAGAACGCAATTTTTCGAGCGTTACTATGGGGGTCGACAGGCCGACATACGACCGCATTGTCAAGGAGATTGATGCATTCCGCAAAAGGATCGTTTCCATTGCGAATGGATGCAAAAAAATAGAACAGGTTTATCAGTTTAATTTGCAGATGTTCCCGCTTACAGATAAAGTGGGCGCTTCTGAAATCAAAAAGGGTAGGTGAATATGAATAAAATGAAATGTTTAATGATTTGCGTTGCTGCATTGTTTTTTGCCTGCTGCGATTCTTCAAACGGGGCGGGAACGACCGAGAACGAAAATACGGCGACGGCCTTTAAGCTTGGGGTATGTGTAGGTTCTCCTTTCGATGATGTGTTTGATGCCGAAAATGGAGATGCGTTGGCAAGGAAAATCTTCACAGCTGCAGACAACGTGGAAAGCGCGTCTGAGGATTTGCCCAAGGCCTACATTGTCCAAGATTCTGCGGGCAATGATCAGGTGATGATTCTCAAGGCTGACGATTACTGCGATGTTGATGCTAGTCTTGGGTATCGGCGTTCCGGTGATACGCTGACAATTGCTTATGTTGAAATCCATGGGGCGACAAATTGCATGTGCTATAGCGACCACTGGTTCAATTTGCCCGCAAAATACCGTGATATCAAATATTTCCGTTTTGACGGGATTGTCTACGAAATCGATCTTGGCCCGGCTCCAGAACCGTCTAAGCCCAAGGAAAGGGAACCGGTAGACATGCCTCCGGCGGAATACGACCCGGAAACGGGAGATTCGGTTGTGGTTATTGAATTGTAGGCTTTCTTTCGTCATTGCGGTTACCCTGTTTTTTATATATATGTATAGGGTATGAAAGGAAAAATCCATAGCAATGCATCAAATTGTGCTGATTCAAAAAAACTTGTCGTTGCATTTTTTCTGACTGCTGCGCTATCTAGTCTTGTGGGCTGCTCGAACGATTCCGAAAGCGTTTTGTCGACCGTCGAGCCGGACCTGTCTTCATCATCACAGCTAGACTCGTCTTCTTCGTCATCACGGCCAGGTCCGTCTTCTTCATCATCACTGCCTGGCTCGTCTTCTTCATCATCACAGCTGGCCTCGTCTTCCTCGTCATCACAGCTAGACTCGTCTTCTTCGTCATCGCTGCCTGAGCAGTCCTCTTCGTCACTGTTTGACTCGTTGTCTTCGTCATCGCTGCCTGAGCAGTCCTCTTCGTCTCTGTCTGACTCGTTGTCTTCGTCTTCACAGCTAGATCAGTCTTCTTCGTCATTACTACCGGAATCGCATGAGACCATCGACGGAATTACCCTTCTTGTCGATTCCGCGTTTTTTATGGATAAATTCAATTCCTCGTCGGTCAAGATAGCTTTCAATGACGACGAAACGAGCGAACTCAATTACATTGAATTTGATGGAAACTCGGTCAGGCACGAAATCATCCCGACTTCTGTTGCTCCCAATCATCCCCAATTTTCGCCTGACGGAAGCAAACTTGCTTTTTCAACAGGATATGAAGGCTTCGCCCAGCCATCGGAACTTTTCGTCGTCGACCTAGCCTCTGCCGAGCGTACGATTTATAAGCTCGATGTAGAAAGCGCCGCGATTCCTCGTTGGCGTGTTTTGGAAAACGGTGACACGGCAATCTTGTATAACGATTTTGTCGGTTCAAACAGAGAGGCCCGTTGGACAACCTCGGGAACTTTTCTCGTCTCCTATTCCAACAACAGTTTCGGCGTTCCCCAAAAAATTTTCAACAGAAGCTATAACGGGGGCGCTTCAAATGACAATTCCATAGTTGTTACGGGATCACCGCGATTGTTGTTCCATTACGCCACTGATGATGACTCTGTCAATATTGATATGTATAACGACGAGCAGGTCTGTAACGTTTCGATTGCAAGAGATACAAGCGAGATTATCTCTTTCTTGGAAACCCGAGGTTCCAAGGGAGTTGAATTCACGCAAAACAAGGAATACTATTGGCATCAGTACATATTCTATATGGACTATTCGGGTAAAATGTTGAAAGCAATCAAGGCTGATGGCAGTTACGTGTTCAACGGAACGGAATGGTTGTCCATTCCAGGGTTCCAAGTAGGCACGATAACCTCGGCACTGGATGGCACGAACAAACATATCGTGCTGATTGACTACGAACAGGGCTCCTACGTCCCTATCTTGATAGCCCCGGAAAAAGAAATTGCCTACCCGGATATTTGGGTAGGCGAACAGTAGACTGTCTGCGGTAACGTTTTTTTGAAAAAGAAAGGTCTTGGTGGATTTTTATCGATTTTGTGTACATTTGTACACTAATTTTTAGACACCTGGGGCGTCTTTTTCTATATTGCGGGGCATGACAAAGTCTATCGAAATACGCGACGCGCACGAGCATAACCTACGCCATGTGAACCTTTCCATTCCACGCGATTCTATCGTGGTGGTGACCGGCGTTTCCGGTTCGGGCAAGTCTAGTCTCGCATTCGATACGGTGTTCCAGGAAGGCCAGAGGCGTTTCGTGGAGTCGCTCTCGGCGTACGCGCGCCAGTTCATCGGCCGTATGAAGCACCCTGAGGTGGAGAGCGTGCGCGGCATTTCGCCGACGATTTCGATTGACCAGAAGACGGTGAACCGCAACCCGCGTTCCACAGTGGGTACTGTGGTTGAGATTTTGGACCATTACCGCTTGCTTTTTGCGCGCTTGGGCGTGCCGCATTGCCCCGATTGCGGGCGCGTGATCCAGGCGCAGACGGTGGACCAGATTGTCGATAATTTGTATGTGAGCGACGAGGGCAAGCAGATTACGGTGATGGCGCCGATTGTGCAGGAGCGCAAGGGTGAATACCGCAAGGAACTCGCCGAGCTCAAGGAAAACGGCTTTGTGCGTGCCCGCGTGGATGGCACGATTTATAGGCTTGAAGACGTACCTGCGCTCGTGCGTTACGAGAAGCACACGATTGAAGCGGTGATTGACCGATTGACGCTGGAACGCAAGAACATGAGCCGCTTGCGTGAGGCGCTGGAAGGCGCGCTGAAACTGACTGACGGAAAGTTGGTGAGCTTCTTGTTGTCTGCGCCGGGGGCGGGTGCCGGGAATGCTGGTGCTGGGAATGCGCCGGCGAAGGAAGAATACCGCCTGCAGGGCACGTTGCTCGCTTGCCCCAAGTGCGGCATCTCCATCCCGGAACTGGAACCGCGATTCTTCAGCTTTAACGACCCGAAGGGCCGCTGCCCTGCCTGTAAGGGCATGGGCGAAAGCTACAAGTTCGACTTGGACTTGATTATCCCGGACAAGACGAAGTCCATCAAGGAAGGCTGCATTGCGACCATCAAGAAGGACGACGGCACACTGATTTTCAGTGACTTCGGCCGCCGCAACTTGCGTAACATCGCGAACGAGATGCATTTTTCGCTGGACACGCCGTGGAACAAACTCAAGAAGGCGCAGCAGGACGCCGTACTGTACGGCACGCCGAGCGAATCGGAACGCGGGATTATCCCCATCATGCAAGAACTGTGGGACATGTGGCACATTTACCACTTCCGCAAGTACATGCAGATTGGCGTTTGCCCCGAATGCCACGGCACGCGTATCAATCGCACGGCAAATGCGGTCACGTTCCACGGGCATAACCTCACCGAGATGACGGAATGGTCCGTCGAGAAGTCGGTGGAATTTTTCAACAAGCTCGATTTGTCCGAAAAGGAAAAACGAATCGGCAAGGAAATCCTGAAGGAAATCCGCGGGCGACTTTCTTTCTTGAATGCGGTGGGGCTTGGCTACCTGAATATCAACCGCAAGGCGTCCACCTTGAGCGGTGGCGAGGCGCAGCGAATCAGACTTGCAAGCGCCGTGGGTGCCGGTTTGCAGGGTGTGCTTTACGTGCTTGACGAGCCGAGCATTGGGCTCCACCCGCGCGATAACGATAAGTTGCTCGGGATGCTGGAGCATTTGCGCGCGCAGGGCAACTCCCTGATTATCGTGGAGCATGACGAAGACACCATGCGCCATGCGGACTGCGTGATTGACGTGGGGCCAGGTGCCGGTGTGGAAGGCGGTCGCGTGATTGCGGCAGGGACTGTTGAGGAACTCGAGAAGAACAAGGCTTCGCTGACGGGTGCGTACTTGAGCGGACGCAAGGCAATCGAGATTCCCGAGAAGCGAAAGAAGATTGACAAGAATACACCGAAACTCAAGATTTGCGGTGCCGCCGAAAACAACCTGAAGAACATCGATGTCGAAATCCCGCTTGATGGCGCGTTGACCGTGGTGACGGGCGTTTCGGGCTCCGGCAAGAGCACGCTGATTAACCAGATTTTGCGTCGCGAATTGGCCCGCGTATTCTATAACGCCGAAGAACCGGTCGGAAAGTTTGACCACCTGGAAGGCCTCGAGAATATCGACAAGGTGATTGAAATCGACCAGACGCCGATTGGCCGCACGCCGCGAAGCAATCCGGCGACTTACACCAAGATTTGGGACGATGTGCGCGACCTTTTCGCGAGCATGGAAGAAAGCAAGATTCGTGGTTACAGCAAGAGCCGTTTCAGCTTCAACGTGAAGGGTGGCCGCTGTGATGCCTGCGAAGGTGCGGGCGTGAAAATCGTGGACATGCACATTCTGCCGAGCGTGCAGGTGACTTGCGAAGTCTGCGGCGGCAAGCGCTTTAACGATGCGACGCGCGAAGTTTATTTCAAGGGCAAGAACGTCTCCGAAATTCTCGATATGAGCATTGCCGATGCGGCGGAATTCTTCAAGGACATCCCGAAGATTGCGCAGCCGCTGAACCTGCTCGTGGAAGTGGGCCTCGGCTACCTCACTCTGGGTCAGCCTTCGACAACGCTGAGCGGGGGAGAGGCACAGAGAATCAAGATTGCTTCTGAGTTGCGCCGTCCCGGTACCGGCAAGACGCTTTACCTGCTCGACGAGCCGACGACGGGCTTGCATTTTGAAGATATCCGCAAGCTCATGGATTGCCTGAATCGCTTGCGCAGTCTCGGCAACAGCGTCGTGATTATCGAACACAACCTGGACGTGATCAAGTGTGCCGACTGGATTATCGATTTGGGCCCGGATGCTGGCGTTCACGGCGGTCGCGTGATTGCGACGGGAACGCCCGAACAGATTGCGAAGAGCAAGAAGTCCGAGACGGGCCGCTACTTGGCGCCGGTGCTTGCGAAAAAGCATGGCGAGAACCATCATTTTGACCGGACGCTCAAGGGCGGCGAAGACTTGTCGCTCGATATCGAGGTGCATGGCGCTCGCAAGCATAACCTCAAGAACATTGACGTCACGATTCCGCGCCACAAGCTCACAGTGATCACCGGCGTTTCGGGTTCCGGCAAGTCGAGCCTTGCGTTCCATACGCTTTTTAGCGAAGGCCAGCGCCGCTTTGTCGAAACGTTGAGCACGTATGCACGCCGATTCCTCGGTCGCCCCGATCACGGGAGCATCGATTCCATTTCGGGCCTAGCGCCGGCGATTGCGATTGACCAGAAGAGTGCGAGCAAGAGCCCGCGCAGTACGGTCGCGACCCTCACTGAAATCTATGATTACTTCCGCATTTTCTGGGCGAGGGTCGGGACCCCGCATTGCTTGAAATGCGGGAAGCCTGTGGCTTCGTACAGCGCGGGCGACTTGATGCAGTTTGCGTTTGACCGCAACTTGAACAAGAAGGTGACCGTCCTTGCCCCGTTCGAAATCAAGGACGTGCTGAAGCTTTCGAAGATCCTTACCGAGAAAGGCTACCGCAAGGTTTATTTCGGCGACAAGCTCGTGGAACTTCCGCTGCCGAAAATCCCGACTCGCGAAAAGCAGCTGTTCGCCGTCGTCGATACGGTCATCGTGAAAGAAGAAAACCGCGCCCGCCTAGTAGAAGCGTTCGAGCGCGGTTACCGCGACGGCAACGGAATCCTCTACGTGGAAGACGAGAAGGGGAGCCGCCTGGCCTGTTCCGAGAAGCCGGGTTGCCCCGAATGTGGCTGGTACATGGATTCGGCGCTCAATCCGAAGCATTTCAGTTTCAACACGCACTGGGGTGCTTGCGAATCTTGCCTTGGCCTCGGCCACGATTACGATGGCCACGTTTGCCCGGACTGCCATGGCGAACGTCTGAAGCCCGAATACCTCGCGGTGCGCATCGGCGGCAAGAACATCATGGACGTGAACCACATGAGCATCGCCCAGGCGTACGAATGGTTCAGTAATGAGAATTTCAAGCGCGATAATTTCAAGAGCGACAAGAATGCTGACGGCAAGATGACGGTCGCGGAACCCCTGCTCCGCGAAATTGTCGGCCGCCTGAACTTCTTGAAGGGTGTGGGCCTCGGCTATATCGGCCTCGACCGCGCGGGCGACACGCTCTCCGGCGGCGAATCGCAGAGAATCCGCCTTGCAAGCCAGATCGGTAGCGGCCTCGAAGGCGTGCTCTATGTGCTTGACGAGCCTACGGTGGGCCTGCACGAAAGCGATACCGCCATGCTGCTCGATACGCTTTACCGCCTGCGCGACCTCGGCAATACGCTTGTGGTCGTGGAACACGATATGAAGATGATGCAGGCTGCCGACCACATTATCGATATGGGCCCGGCGGCGGGCGAGTTCGGTGGTGAGGTCGTCGCCGAAGGTTCTCCGGAACAGCTTGCCAAGCCTTATGCACTCCAGCAGTTCCCGCGCAGTGAGACGGTCAAGTACCTCACGCACACTATCCCGATGGCAAACGAAATTGCTCCGATTGCTATCACGGATTCTACGGAGTTCTACGAGTTCGAAAAGCTCAAACACAACAACTTGAAGAATTTGTCTGTAAAGTTCCCGAAGGGTGCGATTAGTGTAGTCTGTGGTGTGTCGGGCTCGGGCAAGAGTTCCATGGTCATGGACGAAATCTTCCCGCGCCTCAAGAAGAAGTTCCAGGCCCGCGGTCGCAAGAAGCAGAGCGGCGATGTGCTGCTGGTGGACCAGAGCCCGATTTCGGGAACGCCTCGCAGCACGCCCGCCAGTTTTACTGGCGTGCTCGACGACATCCGTCGCCTCTTCGCCAAGCTTCCTCTGTCCAAGGTCAAGGGTTTCGACTACGGTCGCTTCAGTTACAACTTGGCTCGAGGCCGCTGCGAGGCCTGCGAGGGCCGCGGTGCTGTGGCCATCGAGATGCACTTCCTCTCCGACGTATGGGAAGTCTGCGACGTCTGTGGCGGCAAGCGCTACAACCAGGAAACGCTCAGTGTCACCTTCAAGGGCAAGAACATTGCCGACGTACTCGATATGCGTGTTGCTGAGGCCTGCGAGTTTTTCAAGGACCAGCCGAAAATTTTGCCTAAGCTTGAATGTCTTCGCGACGTGGGGCTCCCGTACGTAAAACTGGGCCAGTCGGTTACGACTTTGAGTGGAGGTGAGTCCCAACGCCTCAAACTGGCTGCCGAGCTTGCCAAGCGCCCTGCAACCGAAATGGTCTACTTGCTTGATGAACCGACCACCGGGCTCCACCTCAAGGATATCCAGACGCTTTGGAACCAGTTGCGCAAACTTTCGGCCCGTGGGGCTACCGTGATTATCATTGAGCACCATCCCGATATTATCCGTCTGGCTGACTGGAAAGTCGAATTAGGACCTGTTGGGGGTGCTGAAGGTGGATATTTGCTCAAAATGGGGCCAAATGGGACCCTTTTGTAAATTTGTTGTAAGCAAAAATATATCTTTATGCCGAAAGACCACAAAGGAGTTTTTATGCGCTTCCTTCATTTGTTTGCGTTGCTTTTAGTTGTACCCGCATTTCTTTTTGCTGCGGGTGATAACAACTATAAGATCACATTGGACAAGTTCAAGGTCGGCGCCAAGATGGAACCGACTGCTGGTCAGATAATCGATCTCCCGAAGGGCGTGCTTTCTATCCAGCCGGGTTTTCCGTTGAAGGAAAATACGATTTACCTCCGTCAGAAAAAGGGGTCGAAGGAATACAAGTGGTTTGCGGGAACGATTAATTCGGAAAACTTTGTGAAAGTCCATGCGTTCAGCCTTTCTGAAAATAGGCTGAAGGTGGGCGAGGTCGTGCTGATGCGTTTTTATGCCACGGGAAATTCCAAGGCGTTCCAGGACGAAACCGATATCTATTTTGACAAGGAATACATCTATTCTACGCGTTTGCCCAAGTTGTTCTTTTTCAAGAATGGCCGTTGGCAGTTGTTGAAGGAAAGTGAAACTCCGTCTATTATCGAGTTGAACTGGGGTGATGGTAAGACCGAAATTGCATCCGAGGATATTTCTGTCAAGAAGGGTGTGCGCTATTTACATCCGGTCGATGCTGGCCTTTACACCTTTATCTTCATGAAAGATGGTTGCATGCCTTATGCAGAAATGGTGTCGGTCAAGTCGGCCTCTGTTCAAGTTGTTGCTCCGAAGCTTGTTTCTGCTGCGGTTTCGGGAAATGCCGCTCCGAAGTTGTCCGTGAACAAACAGATGCTGGACGCTGCGGCAAACCTGCAGGAAACAGAAGAACTGTACGACCGCTTTACTGCTGAAACGCAGGGAGAAATTAAATCGGCGGATTCATCTGCATTCTACAAATTTTATCCGAAGCAGAAGAGCGCTTCTGCATTCATGACATCTCCGTCTTCCATGGAATACCGCAATTACGTCGCCCGCTATACGTCGAAGCGCAACGAGGCTTACGGCATGTGGAAGAAGGGACAAAATGCTGAAGTTGTCGCGCTGGAAACAGCGTTCAAACACAAGTTCGATAGCTTGCAGGCGCTGGAAAGCCGCATGTATGTTTGGCCGAATACAGTGAACCCGGTCTACCCGATTGCCGTTCCGGAATATTCTGCGGAATTGAGCCCGGCATCGGTTCAGATGCCCGACCAGTCTAATCCTCCCGCTCCGCTTCAGGAACCTCCTGCTCCGGTAGCACAAGGTGCTGAACCTGCTGCCCAGCCGGAAGCACCTCAGGTCCCGGCTGAAAAGATTGAACTTGTCATTGGCCACCCTGGCGATCGTTACGATTTCAAGTGGACTGGCAAGGCGCTCGGGATGGATGCCGAGAATTTGATTACCCTGATTCGTGCGGGCAAGGTGAACATGATTGTCTCGCTGCAGAACGACAAGCCGGTCTGGATATACCAGAACGATGCCGTGTCTAGCCGTCACCATTACCGCTATGTGAAAATGGAATTTGAATTCGGTGGGCAAATCTATCCGGGTGAAGGCGATTTCATCTTGCCTTCCTACATCTTGAAACAGACTGAAGTTCAGGATTGGCTGCATCCGAAGCCGGTCGAGTCTTCTTCGTCGGCACAGCCGGTTTCGTCCTCTTCTTCTGTCCCCGAATTAATTGTCATTCCGCCGTCTTCTTCTTCCGAGGATTCTCGCATTATCCATGATGCCTTCCATGGCGATGTGGTGATGATTGATTCCGGTTCGTTCCGCTACAAGGGCCGTGTGGTTGACATGTCCCCGTTTGCGATACACGCGACGGAAGTGACGCAGAAGTTCTTTGCCGAAGTGATGTCTCGCCGGGATTCTGCTCAGCGTGTCGAAGACCGTTCCAAGTTCAAGGGCGACATGAAGCCTGTACATAATGTGACGTGGACCGTTGCGAAGGAATTCTGTGAGCAACTGGGTGGCGATTTGCCTAGCGAAGCCCAATGGGAATTTGCTGGACGCGCCGACAACAACGAAGGTGCTCTTTGGGTGCTTGACGATGTTCCGGATCCCTCGAACTATGCGGTCTACAGGGACAATTCTTACAAGCTGGGCAAGAATTCTGAAGCCTACGGTCCGCAGCCGGTGGGCAAGAGGAAACCGAACGCATGGGGACTTTCCGACATGTCGGGTAACGTGGCTGAATGGACGCGTGACAGGCATTTCCCGATATCGTTCTGGCAGGAACGTTCCAACCCGACAGGTTCTATGTTCGGGTACCTGCGCGTGTTCAAGGGCGGTTCCTGGAAGGATTCTGAAAAGGACATAAACTTGGTTGAAACCGATGACGAGGATCCGCGTTATTGGTCTGACCGGATTGGTTTCCGCTGCGTGTTCCCGCAAAAGGCAATCCAGAAAAAAGATGGAAAGTAAAGTGGATAATAAACAGGAAAAAAAGTCTTTCAAGGATTCGAAGGAATTCAGCTTTTTCAAGAAAATAATAGCAGTCCCTTACTTGCTTGTACTGCTTGCGTTGCTGATGCCGCTTGCAAATGTGTCGTGCTCGTTTGACGAGGCGCAGTCAAAGCCGATTTTGGAAGCGAGCGTCTATGATTTGGCACTGGGTCTTAATTTGGATGAATCCCTTGCATCCGATGCGTCCAAGCAACTCCACAATATGATTGACAAAAACGAGGCAACGCAGAAAAAGCTCACCTCGATCATGCCGAATTTCCCGAAGATGGAACCGATGAGTTATCTGTGGGGAATCGCGATCGCCGTGTTGCTTGCCGCTGCGTTTACTTTTATTTCTCCGCTTGGCTCGCTTACGATGGGCATGCTCGCCATGTTCTCGCTGTGGGCTATGCTGATGCAGCTGGGCGGGCTATGCTCGGCTATGGGCATCCCGATGCTGAAAGTAGATCCCGGAGTCGGCATCTATGCCGCGAGCGCATTAATCCTGGTAGGTTCCGCGATGAACCTTGCCGTGATTATACGCCCGATTGTCGAGGAAGTCCGCGCAAAGAAAAAGGCAAAAAAAGCCTAAACTCGCCGGCTTAAATTTCGAATATTGAACTTGGGGGATCTAGCCCCGAGCCTCACCTACACATTGAACAGGAAGTACATGATGTCGCCATCTTGTACTAGGTAGTCCTTGCCTTCGGTACGGACAAGGCCTGCTTCCTTGGCGGCGTTCCAGCTGCCGTGCTTGAGGAAGTCTGCGTAGCTCAGCGTTTCGGCACGGATGAAACCGCGTTCGAAGTCGGTGTGGATGACGCCTGCGCACTGCGGGGCCTTGTAGCCTGCATGGAACGTCCAGGCGCGGCATTCCTTTTCGCCGGCGGTGAAGAACGTGCGGAGGCCGAGGATTTCGTAGCCCTTGCGCACGACGGCGTCGAGGCCCGATTCCTTCATGCCAAGTTCCTTGAGGAATTCAGCCTTGTCGGCGGGTTCCATGGCGGAGAGTTCTTCTTCGATCTTTCCGCTGATGACGATGACTTCGTGGCCGTTCTTGGCGGCGTATTCCTTGAGCTGGTCCACATAGGCGTTGCCCGTGAGGATATCGTCTTCCTTCACGTTGGCGCAGTAGAACAGCGGCTTGGCGGTGAGCAGCGCGAGGTCCTTGACGACGCCGATCATTTCGTCGCTGTCGTTCATGACGGTGCGTGCGGAGCGGCCTTCTTCGAGTGTCTTCTTCAAGAGTTCGCAGGCGGCGAGGCGAGCCTTCGCTTCGGCGTTACCGGTGCGGGCGCCCTTGGCTTCGGTGGCAAGGCGCTTTTCGACGGAGTCAAGGTCCTTCAGAATGAGTTCCGTTTCGATGACTTCCACATCGCGAACCGGGTCCACGGAACCGCTCACGTGTACGATGTTCTCGTCGTCGAAGCAGCGGATGACTTCCATGATGGCTTCGCATTCGCGGATGTGGGTGAGGAACTGGTTGCCGAGACCTTCGCCCTGGGCGGCGCCCTTCACGAGGCCTGCGATGTCGACGAATTCCGTGACGGCGGGGACGATGGACTTGGGATTGTAGACCTTCACCAGTTCGTCCAGGCGGCTGTCCGGCACGCTCACCATGCCCACGTTCGGCTCGATGGTGCAGAAGGGGTAGTTCGCGGCTTCGGCGCCGGCGTTGGTGATAGCGTTAAAGATGGTGGACTTGCCCACGTTGGGGAGGCCTACGATGCCGCATTTGAAACCCATGATAATCTCCAGTTTTGTGCAGGCTAACGCCCGCTTTTTCCGACCCAAAGGTAGTAATTTTGGTGGTGCTTGCCTCCTCAAATGTTTAAGGGTCCCTGTTTTCTGTTGGCAACGAATGTAAACATTTTTTATCTGGACGTGGCTGAAATTATCCATGTTTCGTTTTTTGACATTTTGTCAATAATCCAAAAATTCGATTCTGCGTGATTGCTCATATAAATAGATAAGTTATATACATCCCTAGGCTTCTAGGGGGTTGGTTTAGAGCAGTTGGTTTGGAGTTCCTTTGGTTTTTGGAGGACCGTTTATGCGTAGTGCCGTTATAAGTGCAGTTGTTCTGGGTTTATGCGGTTACGCATTCTCTCAGGTTCCCCTCAATTTCGATACGGAAAACCGTGGCAAGGACTTGGGCGCCAAGGCTGGCGAGCTCAAGGAAAATAAAAAATTGCCCAATCCGTTCGAATTCAATGACGGATCCAAGGTCGCAACTTTCGACGACTGGAGCAAACGCCGCAATGAAATCAAGGCGGATATCGAAAAGTACGAGATTGGCGAGAAGCCGATTCCTTCTGATGTTACGGCAACGTATAGCGGTGGCACCCTCACGGTGACAGTCAAGGAAGGTGGCAAGACCGCGACGATTACTTCCAAGTTCAGTATTCCTTCTGGAGAGGGCCCGCACCCGATTATCATTGGTATGAATAGCGGTACGGGCTCGCTTTCCTCTAGCATTTTTAGTGGCTTTGTGCAGGTGCCCTTCAGCCATGACCAGGTGGCCAAATATTCCATGAACGGCCAGAAGGACACGGGCGTAGGTTTCTACAAGTTCTACGGTGACAAAAATTCCAATGGTGACTATTCTGCATGGTCTTGGGGCGTGAGCCGCTTGATTGACGGCCTTGCGCTGATTGCCGAAGAACATCACCTTGACATGAGCAAGATTGCCGTGACGGGTTGCTCCTACGCAGGCAAGATGGCTCTCTTTGCGGGCGCCTTTGACGAACGCGTGACGCTTACCATTGCCCAGGAATCGGGTGGCGGCGGCATCAACTCCTGGCGTACCTCGGATGATTTTGCCAAACGCGGCACGAACATCGAGAAGATTGACAACACGAACTACAGCTGGTTCATGCAGAGCCTGCAACGTCAGGATCCGTACAAGCTCCCGCACGACCACCATGAACTTATTGCCATGATTGCTCCGCGTGCGGTGATTGCTCTCGGCAACCCCGGTTACGAATGGCTGGGCGACGAATCGGGTTACAAGTCCATGATGGCGGCGACCGAAGTGTGGAAGGCCATGGGCATCGAGGACCGTATCGGTTTCGACTTTACCGGTGGTCACGAACATTGCCAGGCGGCTTCGAGCCAGACCAAATCGGTGACCGCGTTTGTTGACAAGTTCCTCCGCAATAAGGAAGCCAACACGGATATCCACGTGAAGCCCACTAATGGTAAGGGTTTCAAGATAGACAACTATGCTGACTGGATCGACTGGGAAACTCCGACCATCAAGTACGAAGCGTCCACCACGACAACGCCTCCTGGGGATTCCACGACGACGCCTTCTGTGAATGACTCGACTAAGACTACGCCGGGTGATACTTCTGCAACCGATTCCACCAAGAAGCCTTTGTTCTCGGCTGTGAGGGGTGTGGCTCCTGTTGCCGAAATCGATATTGTCGGTAATTTCCTCGCTCTGTCCGGAGCTCCTGTAGGTGCCGTAGTCAAGCTGTTCGACCTCCAGGGTCACTTGGTCAGTGTCTTGGGCGAGAATGGCGGATTGATTCCGCGTTCCGGAAAGTTCGTTGCCATGGTGCTCAGTTCCAATGGTTCTGTGCTCATGACGAAGAGTTTTACCCATAGGGCTCGTTAGTTTGTACGAGAAGTAAAATGCATAAATCTATTTTTCCTGCGTTTGTTGTTGCTGCCACAGTTTCCTTGAGCTTTGCCCAGGACCCGAACCTCCACATTTATCTTGCCTATGGGCAGTCCAATATGTCCGGTCAGGCGGATGTGACCGCAGCCGACCGTGCGGAGGATCCGCGCTTCTTGGTCTTGCGTGCGGCAAACCATTCGAATCAAAAGGTTGGAGAGTTTTACCCTGCTGCACCGCCAATGGGACATAGCGCGTCCAAGGTAGGAATTGTCGATATCTTCGGTCGCAAGATGGTGAAGGAATTGCCCGACAGTATCAAGATTGCCGTGGCAAATATCGCCATTGGCGGCCAGAGCATCGACTTGTTCGACAAGGACCGCAACAAGACGTATGTCCAGAATGCAAAGAACAAGGGCGACACGTGGTGGATCCAGTACCTGGATGAATACGGTGGCGACCTCTACAAGCGCATTGTGGAAATGGGAAAGATTGCAAAGGAAAAGGGCGTCATCAAGGGGTTCCTTTTCCATCAGGGCGAGGCGGACTACCAGATGAACGACTGGCCCAAGCGTGTCAAGAAAGTTTACGACGATCTTATTAAGGATTTGGGATTAGACTCGACAAAGGTGCCTATCCTTGTTGGGGAACTGGCAACAACCGCTGCGGGTGGAGATCTGGGCTGGCGAAACAGTGCAGTTGCCGAAGCGGCGAGTCTAATCCCTAATGGTCATCTCATTTCGGCAGAAGGATGCCCCGCGTTGAAGGAACCGAACTACACGCTCCATTTCACGCGAAAGGGTTATGAAACGTTCGGTGAACGTTATGCCGAAAAGATGCTTGAACTGCTGAAAAAAGCCGAACCGGAAGTTCCGCCGGCTGATACCTCGGCAAAAGACACTGCAGTTGCTGCCGCTGATTCGTCTGTGAAGGATTCTTCTGTTTCTGTTGCAGATACTTCGAAGGTTGCTGCAGATACTTCAACGACTGCTATTCACAATTCAAAATCCACGGAATTAGCCATAAGATACTCCTCCAAAAACAACGGCCATCTTGTCTACGATGAAAAACGCCATAAGGTGTTTATCAGCGTAGAAAAAAATGGTCGAAAATGGCTAATCGATGTCACGGGGGGTCGGAACAGGTAACTACTTCAGGTCGTCCCGGTTGATGCCGTACATCCTTACGTTGTCGACCAGGATACTGCTCCCGTCATAGGCGAAGATTGTAAACCTAGTTATCCGATTTCTCGTGACATCCCAGCCGTGGTATTTCACCGTGTCCTTCGTATCGAAATCCTGCGGACGCACTGCGTAGCGTTTCCAACTTCCGTTACCTTCCGTCTTGTACGTGGCCTTGAAGTTGGTGTCGGATTCGATAATTGTTTCAAGGATAATCTCGATCTTTCCATCCGTCTTGATCCATACTTCGACAGAATCGAGGCGGCTTAGGTCGTGCGGAATGTCCGAGATACGCGTGCCGATGACAACGTATTCCGGTTTTTCTGCCTTGTAGTTTACCTGAAGAACCTTGGATTCGAAAGCTCCGCCACCGGAATCGATGACTCCTTTGCGGATGTCTTCTGCGACGGAATCGTAGACGGTGGCCCCGTCGTGTGCCTGGACGTACCAGTCCTTCGGTGTCAGCGGCGTCGGAAGATCGTTCTTGTAGGTGCCACTCTCGAAATCGAGTATCTGGACGGTATTTAATGCCCAGATGAGGGAGTCGTTAAGGTCTTCCCATACATCGGATCTTTTTTGCGGGGCCTCGGTCGAATCGCCCCACTCGAGCGTCCAGAGCTTTGCAGTGTCGGCTTTGGATTCGATGCGGATATTAATCACACCGCTCTGGATGTCCTTGTCCCAGGAGTCAATCTCGATGGGAAGCGGATTGCCGTCGTTGTCGAGCAGGTGAATATCCCTTCCGTCTTCTGTGGTCTCGAAGAAGTTGAATGTGGAATCGAGGCGCAGGATGAGGACGGTCGGTATCGGTAACGGGCGCATCCAGCTGGAAATCAATTCACGTGGGTTGATTTTCATCGTCCTCTTGAACACGACTTCGTCGGTGGAGTCGGAAACGTTGCCTACGTCGAGTGTGTCGTTTGCGGGCACGGACACTTCCGCCTGTGCGACGAACTTCTGGATGTTGGGGACCCAGGCCTTGAGCTTGAGGTCGCCTGCCGGCAGGTTGCTGATGGCAAAGGCGCCCTTGCGGTCCGTCTTTTCGACCCTTTCGATACCCTGCATGTAAATCCAGGCGTATTTCGCGGAGTCCGGCAGGTCAACGCGGCCCTTGATGGAGCCTGGCTTGGCAAGCGCCACGCTGTCGATGGTGACGTGGGGTGTCAGGTTGTCAAGCGTGTATGTCGCGACAATGGAATACTTGTTCTTGCTGAACTGGACGGTGAAGGATCCTTCCGGATGCCCGTCGATGTGCATCCATCCGTCTTCGTCGGTTTCGCCTGTGTAGACGTATTCGCTGTCAATCGCCGTTTCGTTGGTGTCGGCGACGAACCATGAAGGCAGCACTCGGTAGGCGACTCCGTGTGCCGGATTATCCCCGTCGAATACCCTGATGGCAATAGCGTTTTCGATTTCGGTCGTGTTGCCAGCCGTGTCGCTGCGGTCGCAGGACATCATCAGCCCCAGGGGAAGCAATAAGAGTAGTCTCGATGCGAATCTCATTTTGACTTCCTCCTGTTGTTCATGGCAACCGGGAAAAGGGCAAGATTGAGCTGCATCACTCGGTCCGGGACGCTGCACTTGTCTACGCGAATCTGCAATTCTTTCCGAAATTCTCGAATCATGTTCTTTATGTCGCTAAACCCCTTGGCGTCAACCGCCATGGTAATTGTAGAAACATCTCGGTCGCTTGGGGGGATTTCTGTCAGCGAACGAATGGCAAATTGCATGACTTTTGACTGGAAACTGCGGATAGCCTCCGCTTTTTCGGCCCCCTGGATGGTAATATGGGAGTCCGAAATCTTGACAAGATTGTCATTTATGGGTTTAATGAAGCCCAGGGACTTGAGAATATCCAGGCTGGTCTGGGCCTGTTCTTCGGTAATGGGCGGGATAAGGCTGTTGGCAATTTCGGCAACGTCAATATTGCCGTGCTTGACTTCGACCAGGGCGCGGACGACGACGGTCCACCATTCGCTCAGGTACTTGATTTCGGTGTCTTCCAGCATATGACGCTTGACGTCGCGGAGCTGGAAGGCCTTCTGCATAATTTCGGCTTTCTTCTTTTCTGATTTTGTACGGGAGGCGACCAACAGCAGGTCGAAATACGTGGCAGCACGACCTTCGAGCCCGAGCATCTTCTTGGCTGCAGGTACTGCATGGACGGGCAGGTTGCGCTTTTTTTGTACAATGTAGTACGCGTGGCTGGCGTCCAGCCCAAGCATTTTTCCGAGAGTGTTGAAGGAATACAGGGAGTTCTTTTTCTTATGCTCCTGGTAGTAATCCTTGATCATATCCCGGTAGTCATCATAGTCAAAGATTTCTGCCATGACATACTCCATGATTTGTTTAAAATATACTTAAATTTGAAAGAAAGAGAATAATACCATAAGGCTATTTTTTTGACGATTTGTTAAGGCGGAATGTGAGAAAATGCACAATAAACGCGTGATTTTTCTGTTAATCCTGTGCCTTGCGACATTGTTTTTTGCGATTCGCGAGATTAAGGAAATTTCGGACCAGCGGGCTGAATTCGAACATCACAATTCTCTGGTGATCGAGGCGAACGATTGCCTTGCTTCGGGGGATTGGATATGTGCCGAAAAGGGGATCCGTGCTTTGCTTGAGGAGACCCCAGACGATGCGAACTTGCAACTCCATCTGGCGGGAATCCTTTTTGAACAGGAACGTTACGAGGAGTGCATTCGGTATGTGGATTCGTTGCAAAACGACGGTGCCGATTTCAAGGTGCTCAAGGAAAAGTCCCAGACAATCATGCGCGAAATGCGCGAACTCAAACTTGAATCGTCGGACCATTTCCGTCTGGAATTCGAGGGAACTCCTGCCTTGAACGATATCCTGGAGGCTTTGAGCGTCCTCGAGGTGGCTTACGATTCCCTGAGCCGGCTTTTCGACTTCAGGCCGGCGAACAAGATGGGACTGGTGCTCTATCAATCCTCGGAATACCAGGGCGTGGGTCCGCGACCCGACTGGGTCGGGGCCGTCTTCGACGGCAAATTGCGCGTCCCGGTCAATGTGATGCAGTACCGCGAAGTGTACCGCCCGATGCTATTCCATGAGTTGACGCACGCCTTTGTCCGCGCAATGACCCGCGCCAAGGTCCCGCTTTGGCTGAACGAGGGCATTGCCCAGGTGGTCGATGCCTCGCGTAACGACAAACCGCGGCCCGAAGGCCCCGTTCCTGATTTGGAAATGTTGACGCAGCCGTTCGTGAACCAGGAAAACTCCGCCGTGGCCACTCGGCTCTACTGGTATTCGCAGAGGATGGTAGAGGCTTTGCTGTATCGCGATGGTGTTAGCCGTGGGGACGAGCGCGCTGTCGAGTCGGTCCGCAAGTTGCGAGCCTGCATCCAGGATTTGTACACGCTCGGGACTGACGGCGCATTGAAAAAACATTATGGCCTGACTGCGGCACAGTTGCTGGACCAGGTGAGGTAGGGGTGCGTATGAAAAAGATTGTTGTGCTCGCTACAGGTGGGACAATTGCTGGTGTCGGGAAGCCCGGCGAGGATTTGGGCTATCGTCCCGGCAGCATTTCCGGTGAAGAACTGGTGAAATCGGTTCCGGGGTTGTCCGGCATCGCCGATTTGGAGGTGGAGCAGGTGTGCAACATCAATTCCGACGACGTGAATTCGGAGATTTGGATTGCCCTGGCAAACCGCATCCAGGCAGTTTGTGAACGCGGGGATGTCGACGGCGTTGTCGTGATGCACGGGACGGACACGATGGAAGAAACCGCATTTTTCCTGAGTCTCGTGCTGGATGTAGAAAAGCCCGTTGTGCTGACGGGGGCCATGCGGCCTGCCACTTCGCTTGCACCCGACGGTCCGGCGAATTTGTGTTTTGCCGTTGGCATCGCCGCGGGCTGTAACGGCGCCGCTTGCCGTGGCGTGTGCGTTGCCTTTGCGGGGAAGGTGCTCGATGCGGGGCGTGTTCAGAAGGTCCATGCGAACGACCTCGATGCGTTCGACGCCATCGGCTCGGCATGCGGGAGCGTGTTGCCCAAGTTCTCCATTGAAGGCTTTTCCGAGTTGCCGAAAGTCGCCGTGCTGTATTTCCATGCCGATGCGGATTCGGCTCTGCTCGAATTCGCAGCGCAACGTTCCGCCGGGATTGTCATTGCGGGCGCCGGTGCTGGTGAGTTCAGCAAGGAATGGGCGGATGCACTTGCCCGTGTGAACGTGCCGGTCGTCGTTGCTTCACGTATCGGGCGCGGAACGGTAATGCCCGAAGGGTTGCTTGTTCCCGGCACGATTCCGGCATATTCGCTCCCGCCGCAGAAAGCCGCAGTCCTCTTGCGTCTTGCGCTGACGGAAACACAGAATGTCGAAAAAATCAAGGAGTTTTTTGAGGAGTTTGTATGAAGTTTTTGATCCAGCGGGTCACGCAGGCCGATGTGAAAATCGATGGCGAGGTCGTCGGGAAAATAGATGGCCGAGGCTTTTTGGTCCTTGTTGGTGTGGCTGAGACGGACACCCGCGAAATTGCCGATCGGTTCATCCGCAAGATGCTATCTCTGCGCATTTTTGCCGACGAGAACGGCAAGACGAACCTCTCTATCAAGGATGTCGGCGGCTCGTTACTGATTGTCTCGCAATTTACTCTGTATGCCGATTGCCACAAGGGAAACCGTCCTACGTTCAATGGCGCCGGAAACCCGGAACTGGCAAACGAATTGTATGAGTATGTTGTGGAACAATGTCGGAAGGAAGTCGGCATCGTGGAAACGGGACGCTTTGGTGCCGACATGCAGGTGAGCCTTGTCAACGATGGCCCGTTCACCATCATGTTGGACTAGGTGATAGCATTGCCGTTCGTGTCGAAATAGTATATCTTTAATAGGAGAACATGAGGTTTTTTCTATGAAAAAATGTTTTTTAGCGTTGGGCTGTGCCGCATTGCTGGCAATCGCGTGCTCGGATGACTCTTCCTCTTCTGTGAAGGTGTCGGACGACGAAGTGGGTAACCTTTCTCAGCAGAACGAAAGTTCGTCATCCGTAGCGGATTCGTCAGATTCGGACGAAGAGGATTCTGATGATATCAAGAAAAAAGTGAACGACGATGATGAAGAGGCGGACTCGAATTCTAAGAAAAGTTCGAGCTCGAAGAAATCTTCTGACAAACAGAAGAAGAGCAGTTCGTCGTCCAAGCGTTCTACCCGATCCAGTTCATCTACTGCAAAACCGGTCACCTCGATTGCAGGAACTCCTACGCCAGATTCACCGATTGAAATTGGTGTGCTGCAGTATTTGGCCAATGAAGATAAAACCATATTTGTTATTAGAGGTGGGGCGTCCATCGACCTGACGGATTCGTCAATCAAGAAAACGGATGCCGATGTCTTCTTTACCGACGTGAAACTGGTGATGGCGAAAGTGGATAGTGATGGCAATAGTACATTAATCGACAAAATCCAGGTGACACACGAGGATTTTCCTGACAGTGCGACTAGCATTAACTTGTCTCAACTAAAGACGAAAGTTCTTTTTGATGAGTTTAATGAGTGCGGAAAGTTCCGTCTTTTTGCAGTGTTCTATGCTTCCGACGAAGCCGATAATCCGACGAAGTATATTTCGATAGATTCCATTGATGTTGCGCGTGAAATGAAATATTGCCCGAATGGTAATGGAGTGTCGAGTAGCTCCTCGTCTGCATCATCGAGTGATTGGCGACAGACTTGCCTTGACGTTATCAACGATTACCGTGCGACAGAAAATTTGGGCCCGATGTCGCTTGCCTCGGAAGAAAAGCAGACCTGTACCGACCAACAGGCCGCCGATGATCTCGCTGATGGCAAGGGCCATGCCAATTTTGGGGACTGTGGGGAAACTGCACAAAATTCGGGACCGAATGTAAATATGCCTTCCTACAAGACTTACGATGATATTGTCAAGAAGTATCTGAAGATGATGTGGGAAGACGAAAAAAAGCTTGTTACATCGGGTCAGAGAGATCCCGACAACGATGAAGACTTCCCGTATATCGGGCACTACTTGAATATGAAGGGCTCCTACAGGACGGTCTCCTGCGGGATTGCAGTGTCGGATGACGGACAGACGGGTTGGCTGAATGTCGATTTCTATCCCTAGGTTATTATGAAAATCCGTTCTCTTTTCGTGATGGCTCTTTTGGGGGCACTTGTGGGCTGTGCCGGTTCGGTCGGCCCCGGTCCCGGTGCGGGCGACAATTCCGGAATGATGGACGGCCCGTGCAATGAGTGCGGAACCCAGGGGGATATCAAACTCAAGATTTCGAAAGAGGTTGCCTATCGCGAATGGAATCAGGACGCTTATTCCCGCCTAGATTCCAATGCCGTGGTGGGTGTTTTCCAGACGCTCAAGGTCATCGCGAAACGTCCCGAGAAGTGCAAGATGTGCCACAGCTTTAGCGCTGACGCCCTTGATTTTGACTTGGCACATATCGAGGATTCCCTGTTCGTGAAGGCTTTCCCCAAGATGAAACGTGAACTGATGTTGCCCGGGATGCGATTGCCCGAAGGGGATTCTCTGTACATAGATACTTTGTCTAGAATTATCCTGGGCTCGAAAATGGCCGATGGAAAAACGCTCAACAGTTTTGAACCATGGGAAAGCCGTGACGGAATCGAGCAGACGTTTGTTCGCGAAGTACCGGCTAAACTCAAGGAAGTCATGAACGGCGTGGCTGCCCGCTACGGAATTCGCTATGCTTCGATACCGCTAATCCTGGAAGTCGAGATGGATCCCAAGTTGGGCAAGAGCGGTGGCTATACGTGGAAAATCGTCTGGACCTTGTGGGACATGCGCTACGGTGAACTGGTGTTCCTGACGTATTCCTCCTTTGTGGCGGAAACGACGAGCCGAGTGGCTCCCGAGAAGGAATGGTCGGTGCCTTTTGCCCCGCGCCTGTGGAAGATGTTCAGCACAGACCTTTATAAACTTGAAAACCACTAGCCTCTAGTCTCTAGATTCTAGCCCCTATTTTCTATCTTTACCTTTATGAATACCCCCTTCTACGTTTTTATGAAATTGCTGCCGAAGAATGCGGCCAGCCGTATTTTTGGCAATTTTACTCGCCTCAATCTGCCCCCGTTTACCCGTTGGGCCCGTACGGCGTTCGCCCGCTACTACAAGCTGAACATGGCCGAGTCGGAATACCCGCTGAGCCATTACAAGAACATCGGGGAACTGTTTATCCGTAGGCTCAAGCCGGGCGCGCGCATTATCGACAGTGCAGAGGTCGTGAGCCCGGTCGATGGCGTGCTTTCCCAGACGGGTACGTTTGACGACGGAAAGCAGACGCTTATCCAGACGAAGGGCAAGTTCTACGAACTCAAGGATTTGCTCCGCGATGACGAGATGGCCGCCCGTTTCGACGGGGGCGCGTTCGCGACAATCTACCTTGCGCCTTTCAACTACCATCGCATCCATTGCCCGGTCAAGGGCGACCTGGTCGATGCCAGCTATTGCCCCGGAACGCTTTGGCCGGTGAATCCGGGCAGCGTCGAGCGCGTGGAAGGCCTGTTCTGCATCAACGAACGCCTCACTAGCCGCATCCGTCTTGAAGATGGTTCCGAAATCCTCGTGGTGAAGGTGGGCGCGACGAACGTAGGCCGCATCGGTGTCGTGTATTCCGACGAACTGCTTGTGAATGCTGGTAAACTGGACCGCAGCAAGAAGCGTCTGGACTGGCAGCCGGTCAGCAATTTCCATTTTGAAAAGGGCGATGAACTGGGCCGCTTTGAAATGGGAAGTACAGTCATTCTCATCGTCGACAAGAAAATTCGCGAACGCCATCCGGACCTTTTCAAGAGCCGTCTAGGCAAGGCTGTCAAGGTCGGCGAAGCGCTCTAATAATTGACGGTAGGGGATGAAGCTCGTAGAAAATTTTGTGCGCGATGAGCCTGCGGCTTTCGAAGCGACGCGGAAGTTTGTCTCCATGTTCAGTTCTGTGCCCGACCCGGTGGTGCGCGTGGCGCAGCGGGCCAAAACCCCGACGGCGAAAATTGCCTGGACCATCCTTGGGACAACCTTGTTCCAGAGCCGAACCTACACTGAAATTTCAGCTTTATTGAATGCTCTTTTCGATGCGTTTCCCGACGAAAAGCTTTGGACGTTGCCTGTTCCGGTGGCCGCGAAAATCGAGGGCGTGGCGGAACGCGTGTTCGGCTGCCGTCACTGGACCTTGTTCAAGCACCTGTCCGGTATTTTCTGGAGCGTGGGCATGTTCGTGCGTCACCATGGCTGCGACCTTGTCGCATGGCTCGCGAGCCGCACACCCGAAGAAGTCTGGCGCGATCTAGGCGAGGTTTACTTTATGGGCAAGGGAAATCCGCGCCCGAAGGCCTGTGCCGCATTCTATCGCATGGTCGCCCCCGAGCCGCTGGGGCTTGGCATGCAGTGCGTTCCTTCCAAAAAGATGCCTCCGTTGCCACTCACTATGGGGGCCCGCCGCTATTTGGCGTTCCTCGGCCCTGCCAAGGATTCCGATTTTTCTGAAATGGATCCGAAACAGAAACAGGAACTCGCGAACGCGCTGTTCTGTACGCTCAATCCGAGCCGTCCTTACGATGCGGCCCATGCGTTACAGTTCTACCTGGAACAAGGAAACGAAGACTTTATCTGCCGCGAGTGGACGCATTCTTGTGTGAATTGCCCCCTGTTTGAATTTTGCGGCTATGCCGACAATGGGAGCCGAAAATGAAGTTCGTCTGTAATTGCCTGCTGATGTTTTTTCTTGCGATAGGCCTTGTGGCGTGTAATCGCCCGAAACCCGAGAAACCGGTGAACTACTCGAAAATAATGTACAAGAATGTCGCCCCGTTTGCACATTCTGTCAATCCCTCTGTCGCCTCCTATAACATCCCGGCCCTCAAGCGGGTCATCGACTTGAGCTATCGAGTTTCCCCTGGTGATACGCTGAATGTCCATATCCTCGAGTTCAAGAGTGACGTGTACGCCATGGACCACTACATGAACAGCGGAAAGTTCCAGGGGATTACGCCGATTTTGAGGGGCGAACACCTGGAGCAGAGCATCCGTGCCGACTGCCACATATTCATATTCAGCCACGATAGTTTCCGCCAGTACGAGCGAAGCGACCTCGAGACCTTTGTCCGGCATTTCCCGGGGTATCGTGGCGGTTTCCCGCAGGAGTTCCTGAGCCTCCCGTTCGAATTCCGTGAGGCGGGGCGCACGTCGATACAGACAAAATATTTCATGGGGGTCAAGGCGTTTTTCCCGGTGCTTGTGCAAAGCTACAGGAATGCAGACCTTCGTTGGAATGTCGCCCGCAGTTGGGAACAGGTGGAAGAGCAGGACTTTGATTCTTGGGCCCTTTTGCTGAACCGCGTCGAACCCGAGGGAATTGAGCCGGAGAGCGATGTCGTGTACTTTGATGCCGGGAACCGCGGAAACGGTATGGCGCAGCAATTGGCGGGTGGCCGGGTGGCCGTCGTCTGGGGTTACCTTTCGTGGGCTGATTTGGCCAAAAAGTTCAAAATGGCCAGCGACCGCATCTACGAAGCGAGATTTTAGTTATATTAAAGTCATGGCTATTGAAAAACTTGCAGAAACTCTTTTGGAAAAGCTCCGTTTCATTACCCAGGCGGAGACGGTTATCGGAAAACCCATCCAGGCGGGCGAATCTACGGTCGTTCCCGTGAGCCGCGTCTCGGTCGGCTTCGGTTTCGGCGGTCACCAGTCCAAGGGCGACACGTCCGCTTCCGGTGGTGGTGCTTCCGTGGAACCGGTGGCGTTCCTCGTCATCAAGGGTGACGATGTGCGCATTATGCCCATCAGCAAGGACAGCTCGCTTGTCGGGAAGGTCATGGATATCGTCCCCGACGTGGTGAACAAGTTCAGTGGCAAGAAAGCTGATACTTGATTGTCGCGATACTAAAAGAAAGGAGAAGGTGTTGTGTATAATTGGAGTAGGCAATTCCATTTAGGATTGTTTGTTTTTATTGTTGCTTTTTTTTCTAGCTGCACTGACGATAGCTCCAGCAGTTCTTCAGGTGGTGGTGACGATAGTATAGTCCCGATTGCGAAAAAGACCATTAAAGGTGTGTCCCAGAAAGGACCCTTCGTAAAAGGGACGAGTGTTACGGTTCAGGAACTCGAAGGGGAAAACCTGACTCAAACCGGCAAGAGCTTCAAGGGAAAAATTTCGAATGACAAGGGTGAGTTCTCTGTTTCAAGCGTAAGTCTTGTTTCTCAGTATGCTCTGTTGGAGGCGAACGGGTTCTACCGCAACGAAATTACGGGTAAGAAGTCTTCGTCTCAAATTACGTTGAATGCGCTGGTTGACCTTTCCGATCGTGAAAAAGTGAATATTAATTTGCTGACGCATTTGGAATACGAACGTGCCATTTATTTGACGGAACAAGGCCTAGATGTTGATTCGGCCAAGAAACAAGCTGAGTACGAGGTTTTCAATGCTTTCGGTATTGATGGCGATTTTGAACAATCTGTGGATTTAGACATACTCTCCTCTGGAGAGGGCAATGCGGCACTCTTGGCTATGAGCATTCTCATGCAAGGGAATCTTAGTGAATCGGAACTTTCAGAAAGGCTTGCAAATTTTGCAAGTGATATTGAAAAGGATGGTTCCTGGGATGACGATTCCACCAAGGCGAGAATTGCAGATTGGGCTCGCGAACAAGACCTTTCAGGTGGATTTTCCCTGATTCGGGAAAATATTGAAAAGTGGAAAATCGGTGTCGTTCCAGACTTCGAACAATATGTTTCGGATTATTGGTATGAAAATTACGGGATTGGAAAATGTGATGACGAACATGAAGGCGAAATTGCAAAGAATTTGAATAAATTAAGTGATTTGTATGGTTCTCTGGAACGCTTCATCTGTAGGGACGGGGCTTGGATTGAGGCCTCGGATTATGAAAAAGATACTTATGGATGGAAATCTGGGAAAGAGGGTGAAACCAGGAAGGGCGATGTTACTGAAACGATGTACATTTATGATGGCGAGAATGCAGCTTGGCATGATACCCCAAATTATGATTGTTCCGTTTCAGAAGGTGTTGTCGTTGTTTACCCGAAGGGTGGCGAAACCTTCAAGGTTGGCGATACCGTTAAGGTTGTTTACGGAGCCTCCCCGGACCTTGCGGGTCCACAGTTCATTTTCCGCTATCGCGCAACTGATGACGATACGGGGGAAATATTGGTAGATACATCTGCTGGCGAGAGGGATCCCGATGGGAAGACTTGCTATGAACAGGAGGTCATACTGGATGCTAGCTTGGTGCGTCCCTCCACGGAGGCTTTTATCCAGGTTATTCCTTATGTTAAAACAAAGAGTAACGGGAAGTCCGGTAAGTTCACCGTTACGCAGTAGATGGGCGTATAAATTGAAAATTGCCTGTTAGTGACGAAAACCCCGAAAGCTGTGTCCAACTTTCGGGGTTCTCATTTTATATGTATTGATTATTTTGTTCAAATAATGTTATGGCGGGCTTGGCCCGCCATTTGGACTTAACCGAGCACCTTCTTTTCGAAGTCGCCGAGGCAGTCGACGAGGGCCTGCACGCCTTCGACCGGCATCGCGTTGTAGATGGAAGCGCGGAAGCCGCCGACGGAGCGGTGACCCTTGAGCTGCTGGAGACCACGGGCCTTGGCGAATTCGAGGAATTCCTTGGCGAGATCGTCAGCCTTGTCGGCAGCAACCACGTCCTTGTTGAACACGAACGGAACGTTCATGATGGAACGGTCTTCCTTGGCAGCGGTACCGACGAACACCTTGGAGTTGTCGAGGGCGCTGTAAAGGAGAGCGGCCTTGGAGCGGTTCACCTTTTCGATAGCGTCCACGCCACCGAATTCCTTGAGCCACTTGAGGGTGCGGTTCATCACGTACACGGCGAATACCGGAGGAGTGTTGAACATGTTGGCAGCGTCGATATGGGTCTGGAAGTTGAGCATGGTCGGAATGGTGCGGTTCACCTTGCCGAGGAGGCCCTTCTTGATGATGGTAACAGTCACGCCAGCGCAGCTGATGTTCTTCTGGGCGCCGCCGTAAACAACGCCGAAGTCAGAGACATTGATCTTGCGGGCGAGGAAGTCGGAGCTCACGTCAGCCATGAGGAAGCCGGACTTCGGCTTCGGGAAGTTGTGCCATTCCGTACCGTAGATGGTGTTGTTGGCGGTAACGTGGAGGTAGGTCGCGTTGTCGCTGAGCTTCAGGTTCTTGTCGATGCGGCTGTAAGTTTCGGACTTGGTGTCGCAAGCGGCGAGAGCGTTACCGAACTGCTTGGCTTCCTTGTAAGCCTTGTTTGCCCACACGCCGGTGAGGGCGTAGTCGGCCGTAGCGTCCTGATCGAGGAAGTTCATCGGGAGCATGCAGAACAGGAGTGAACAACCACCACCGAGGAAAACGATGTCGTAGTCTTCCGGGATGCCCATCAATTCACGGAGGTACTGTTCCGTCTGGGCGAACATGTTTTCAATCGGCTTTGAACGGTGACTCATGGAGAGAATGCTGATGCCGCTGTTTTCGAAGTCGATGCATGCAGCAGATGCTTCCTTGAGTGCCGGTTCCGGCAGGACGGACGGTCCTGCGCTAAAGTTGTAGACTTTATTTGCCATGGTTGTGTTCCTTTTTTAAGGTTGGACCTTATTCAATTTTGCGTTGCCAAATCTAGAAAAATAATACCCAAGTGGCAATTTTCTTTGAAAAATGAGGGTCTAGGCAAAATACGCCCAAAAAAAGTCGGTAAATAAATTTTTTCAAAAACGGCGGGGCGATTTCCCAATGTTGTAATTATTTTGTAATAAATGAACGGTATGGAGTTACTATGGCCAGACACACTTTTCCCCAAATTATCATGCTTGGCCTGTTGGCGCTAGGCATTGGACTTGCTTCGGCGCAAACACTAACCATTACCCCCAAGCGCGTAGGCCCCGTGAGCCAGTACGGCCAGTTGCAGGCGGGTAAGGATAACGCTCAAAACGGTCGGATTTACGGCAGCTGCAGGCATTTCCGTTCTAGCGGCCACGAGGTGCAGGTCAAGGGCATGAGCCTTTTCTGGAGTTGTGCTGCAAATCAGCAGCGGTACTGGAAAAAGGATATCATTACGGGACTTGTGGAACGGCAGAATATCCAGCTGATTCGCGCTGCCATGGCGGTAGACGACATGGGCGAGTGGGCCGATGGTCACTATTTTACAAAGCCCGATTTCTACCAGGCCATGCTGGATGAGGCCGTAGAAGCGGCCATCGAAAATGACATTTACGTGATTATTGACTTCCATTCCCATGTGGCGGCGGACAGTGTCAAGAACGCGAAGTCCTTTTTCAGGATTCAGGCGGAAAAATGGGGCAAATATGACAACGTGATTTTCGAGGTGTTCAACGAGCCGATTTGCACTTCGGGTTCCGTTGGTGACAATAGCGATTGTAGCGAATATGGCGGGTTCATTGGCATGGACGGTATCAAAACCTATGCCGACCAGGTGGTTTCGGTGATCCGCGAGTATTCCGACAACCTGATTATCGTAGGGACGCCGATGTGGGACCAGTACCCGAATGCGGTGGTTGATTATCCGGTTGAGGACCCTCTAGAAAGAGACAACATTGCCTATGCGTTCCATTTTTATGCGGGGCGTGACGATGGCACGGCGGCTCATGAGTTTTCTTTGACCTCTAATGCGAATTTCGCAATGCAAAGGGGCCTGTCGGTTTTCGTGAGCGAATGGGGTACGGTCGGCTACAATGGTGGCGGTGTGCCGAGTACCACGTTGAATCCGCAGTGGCAAACTTGGATGAATTCCCGGAAAATTTCTTCGGCAAACTGGAATGTCGGGAAAAGCGACGATCCCAGCAGTGAATCCGGTTCTGAATACTTTGGATTCAATTTCGATCCCGACAACGCTCCCGATAATTGGACTTATTCCCGCAGTGGCCAGTGGGTCAACGCAAACGTCTTTAACGATTTGCCCGCCACTTACACGGCCTGCGATGACTATGTACCTGCTTCCAGTAGCAGCAGTGGCGGAATCAGTAGTTCCAGTGGTGGGTCTGGAATATACACGCTCATGCCGGTTTACGATTATGCCTACGCTGGTGGTGGGTGGACTGTTGCGAACCCGGAAGGTGAATGGGGGACAGAGGCAACCGTTTATGACCAAGAACTGGGCGATTATTTCTGGGGCTTGAAAAATGTGTCCACGGGAACGGAGGACGGTTTTGCCGGTGTAGGCATGAACGTGTCCGATTTGAGCGGATGCCGGACTCTATCGTACAAGTATATCGGTATTGCACACAACCTGACTTTTGCCAATACCCCTGATGGTGCTGACGTGACAGCGGAATGGTCCATCTCCGGTAGCGACACATGGACGACTCACACGTTCAATATGGCATCGCTATCTGGAATCGATTTGGATAATGCTCTGGATATCAAGTGGCAGGTTTCTGGCGGTGAAAACGGAAACCTCTATATCAAGGATATTCAGTGTATAAAGGATGGTAATTACTCCAGCAGTTCCAGCGGTAAGGAAAATTCCAGCAGTTCAGTGCAGCTCCCCGAACCGAACGCACCCACGACCAACACGGAACTGGTGGATGACTTCGAGGACGGCGACTACAATCCGCTGTGGAATTCCGGGCCATACTGGGTAGAAACAGATGTTATCGGTGGCGGTGGCGCTTCGATGGCGGAATTGTCCATTGTAAAGGGAAACAATTCTTCCCATGCTTTGCAGATGACCTACTCCCTGGATGTGGGTGAGTACCCATGGGGCCCTCCCTATGCATCGATTTCTACCAACGACTTCATGGACTTGAATCTTTCGCAGTGTTCGGAAGTCCGCTACGATTACAAGGGCGCCGCCCACAGTTTCCGGGTGAAAGTTAGCGAGACAATGAACGACTTGCTCGATATGGGCTGGGGATTGCCCTCTTTCGTGGTGAGCGATTCTAGCGTATCGTGGCAGACCGTGACAATCCCTGTTGCCAGCTTGAGACAGCAATGGACAGGCAGTAGCGGCAACTGGGTGGATATAGAAACGGTCCTCCCGTATGTTAACGGATTTGACTGGCGAATTGACGGTAAAGATGTGGACGATGTATCCAGTGGCACTCTTGCTATCGACAACATTCGTTGCATTGGCCTTGCCGAAACGCAATACTACAAGGTTAGGTTCATGAACGGCGAAGAACCGTACGAGGAAAAGGACTGGGCCGCCGGTTCCAATGTTCCCGACCCGGCCGGGGTGCCCGCCAAGGCGGCCGATGCCCAGTACACCTATGTTTTCGACTATTGGACATGGTACGAGGATGAATGGGGGTATCCGACAAGGCTCGTTGTCGGTGAAGCCACCTACGAGGCCGTTTATACGGAAATTACGAATGCCTATACCGTTACCTTCCTGTTGGACGATGGCGAAACGGTTTATGGACAAGTGGAAGGTGTGGAATACGGCACTCCTGTCCTGAGTGTTGCGCCTCCAGATCCGGCCAAGGAAGCCGATTCGCAGTTTACCTATACGTTCGACAGCTGGGATCCCGCGATTACTGGCGAGGCGGTTGTGACGGGTGACGTTTCCTACACGGCGAACTTTACGACGTCCACGAACTTGTATTCCGTCACTTTTGTCGACGATGATGATACTCCGTTAAAGGGTGCTGTGGAATATCCTTATGGCACTCCGGTTGACCAGATTGATGTTCCCGTTGTCGGCGATAAGGGCTCGCTTAAGTTTGCTGGCTGGGAACCGGGACTTGCTCCGGTCACTAGGAGCGTGATTTACAAGGCGCTCTATACAGACAAGATTGTCATCACTTGGAAGGATGACGACGGTTCTGTGTTGCGCTTGGATTATGTTGATGATGGCGATATGCCGTACTATGGCGAAGATCCCGCAAAGGATCCCACGGCTGAATACACTTATACCTTCGACAAGTGGACTCCCACGGTGGTTGCCGCTACGAAGAATGCGACCTATACGGCCTCGTATACAAGCGTGAAGAACAAGTACGACGTGACATTTGTGGCCGAGCATAACCCCGATGCGAACATCGCTGTTTCCAAGGAGTACGGAGAAGCGGTCGCATCGTTTGCTCCGCAGGTCGATGGCGCCGTGACCGCCGAATTCACCTATGTTTTTGATGGCTGGATGCCGGCCATTACGGACCAGACTGTCGTTACGGGTGGAGTCACTTACACGGCCAAGTACAAACAGAACAAGAACCAGTACACTGTGGCCTTCGTGAGCGATGACGGCTCCACGCCACTCTCCAGTGTCACCAGGGACTACGGCACTGAAATTGTCTCCATGTTCCCGTCGTCAGACCCGACAAAGGAACCGACAGATGCAAAGACCTACGAATTCGACCGGTGGGTGATAAAGGTTTCCGACACCGAGGATACGGAACTGGCTGAAGGTGCTGTTCTTGTTTCCGACATGAAGCTCAAGGCCGTATTCAGGGAATTTGACCGCAAGTATGCAGTTACTTTTGTGAACTACGACAACTCTCCGCTCAAGCCGGCGACTCTTTATGTGTATAACACGCCTGTTTCTGGAATTGTGCTTCCGGATGATTCAATTCTCGTCAGGCCGGAAGATGACAATTACACCTACACCTTTGCGGGCTGGGAACCGGAGCTTTCTGCCGTGACCAAGGAGCAAGTCTATACGGCGAAATACACGCGCACCGCCAAGACGGTCACGTACACCATTACCTGGATGCCCGACGAAGGCGAGACTCCGCTGGGGACGGAAACCTATGCCGAAGGTGAAATTCCGGCGTTTAACGGAACCCCGGCCAAGGATTCTACGGCGGAATACACCTACACCTTTGTGGGTTGGACTCCGGAGATTGTGCCGGTGACGGGTGATGCCACGTATACGGCGGTGTTCAAGCCTGTGAAGAATTCCTATACCATCACCTTCCTTGATTGGGATGGTTCTGAACTCGCGAAGGACAGCTATGACTACAATACCGCGGCGTCGGTCATTGTCCCGGAGGATCCTACTAGGGAAAATGATGCGCACTACTCTTACACCTTTGCGGGCTGGAGTCCTGCGGTTGTCGCCGTGACGGACAGCGCTACCTACAAGGCGACGTATACGTCCAAGGCTCTGCCGCAACCGGAAAGCAGTAGCAGCAGCAAGAAGGTTGCTTCCAGCAGCAGCAAGGCCGTGTCGAGCTCCAGCAAGAAATCAGTTGCCTCCTCCAGCAGCAAGAAGTCTGGGAAGTCAAGCTCGTCTTCGAAGGGCAAGTCAAACGCTCTGCCGGCCGTGGCGGCAATGAACATGGTGGTTCTTTTCGCCGATAACGACCTGATTGTCTCTGCCCCGCATTCCAACCGTGTTCAGGTACAGGTGTTCGACATGCTCGGAAATAATCGTGGGAACTTCCATGCCAACGTTTCCGGGAGCCACGTGTTCTCCTTGCAATACCTGGAACAAGGCCGCTATCTTGTCCGCGTTAACAGCGGGAGTTCTGTCCAGAATCTCAATGTTTTAATAAAATAGCGCCTTTCCGATAGAAATCGCTCCGGCCGAGAATGGGGTCGGGGCATTTTTTTCTAAACTAGCGTTTTTTTTGTGCGAAATGACGGATAAACTAAATTTTGAAAATAAAAATTTACGAACGTTATGCTCAAAAATTGCATATTTTAAAAGTGAAAAAAAGATACTCTCTCCTCCATCAATAGGCGCTTCGGTTCTGCTAGGGGCCGAAGCGTTTTTTTCCGGGGAACGGGGAAAAAAGAAGACGGACATTATGTGTCCGTCTTCTTTTTTTGGGGAATGTCAAATTGTGTCAGCCGTGAACTCGGGGCTGCTGGCTTAGTCCGATTACACTCCGAGAGCCTGGATGGCGGCCTTGTACTTCTTGAGCCTAAACTTCGTCTTGAGTTCGCGGCGTTCCTGGCGCTGGATATACTTGTCTTCGAGGAGCACGTTCAAGATGGCGCTCTTGGCCTTTGCTGCCATGGGATTGTCCTTCAGAGTTTCAACGAAGCGCACGAAGTCCTTCTCGCGAGCGTCGTAGGTGGAATCTTCGGCGGGAACGCCTTTCTCGATAAGCTTGCAGCTGTATTCGTCGATCCAGCCCTGATTCTTGTGGTAGGTCATCTTTTGGATAAGTTCGACCATGTCTGCCGGAACGCCCATTTTAATCATGTCTTCGGGAGTCTTCTTTGTGGCAGAGGTGATGGAGTCCTGCAAAATGGCAAGGGTCTGTACTTCCTCGGATTCGCCCTTGTTCTTGAGGTAGTTAGCGACGTTCTGGAGAAAATCAATGTAGGGGCCTCCGGCCTTGTCTTTTTGACCCTTGTGAATTTCCTCCGCAATTTTGTAGGCTTCGTTATAAGAAAGCATTTCTAATCCTTGTTAATTAAATTTCTTGGCACCATGGGTGCTTGCTATCAATATATATAAAAAAGGGGCAGGAAAAAGCTGTCCGCGGTTGTTAAATTGGGAATTTTCCCTTTTTTTGAAATTTAATGACAAAAAGGATGGATACGACTATCTTTGTCCATAAAAATAGCTGGAGACTGAAATGCCCAAAAGTTTTGTGTGGTTAACTGCCGTGTGTTCTGTTTTTTTTTGCAGCCTGTGGTGATGACTCATCGTCCAATGCGACAGGAGACCTTTCTTATGTCGACGAGGACGGCGAAGAAATAACCGTTGATGTTTCTACGGGAAGTTTCAAGGATCCCCGTGACGGGACATCCTACAAGACCGTAACTGTCGGCGAAAAGACATGGATGGCCGAGAACCTGACTTACTCGGAACAAGGCAGCAACTCCGAAGAAAAGTACGGCTGGGGCACCGCTCAGGTCGTCTGTCCCGAAGGATGGCACTTGTCTCTACGGGAGGAATAGCAGGACCTTTTTGAGACACTTGAAAATGTTTACGGGGATTCCGCCGGATGGGCGCTCAAGTCGACAAGCGGCTGGGACAACGACACGACCGACGGCGAGGTTGTCAGCGGCAACGGTGGGAACATTCTCGGATTCGACATCGAGCCTACGGGCATTTGCAGGGGTGGCGACTGTCGCTATAAAGGAAGCATGGCTGGATTCTGGACCATGTCAAAGATGGATCGTGACGGCTACGCCAACTACATCCGTTTCGAAACGGATCCGGACTGGCATTCGGGCGAAATTTACCGGACGCCAGGTTGCACGTTCGCTGCGTAAGCGACAAGAACACCATTTTCGAATCACTCGGCAAATGCTCCCGAGAAAAAGAAGGGACCATCGGCGAATACGATTCCACCTTCTACAAATGCTCCGATAAAAATGTCAAGGAAATCAAAAAATACAACGGACAGAAATACGCCTGCCACATGCTGACCTCAAGCTGGTACAGCTGGGAAGAGGCCGGTGCAAACGACCTTCTTCCGGAATGCAAGCAAAGCATCGAATTTAAAATCGACTATTTCAACGACACCGCCTACATTTGCAAGGAAGGATTCAGCAGCTATACCTGGCAAATTGCCACCGAGGAAGAAGAAGCGAAAGGCAAACTGGGCGAATGCACCAGCGCCATGCAAAACAAGGTGGAAAAAACCAAGGCTGGAGATTTTGCATGCGTCGACAATTCCTGGAAGAAGATGAACCAGGTGGAACAAGAACTGGGCCTATGTTCAGAAGACAAGAAAGGGTCGCAGAAAACAACTAGCAATGGAACATTCATGGCCTAGAGCAAACCATAAACATCGTTGCATTCGACAGCGTTTTATGGACGGACATGCGTTATTTCGAAGGAGACAGCCCTTCCGGTTTCTATCCGGCATCGCGTTCTGTTTGGGAGTCGATCATTCAGGCCTTGACGGAGAGAGACCAACATGACGAACTGTATCTGGACAGAGATTCCAGCTATTATGGATTAAACGTGTTCAGCGGAGCCCAGCTGGAGTTTTTCTCTTTGGGCGAAGAACTTACCAATTGCCGCATGGAAACGGTCGACGGATACTCATGCCTAGCGGGCAAAGGCTGCGATCACAATTACAGGGAAGTGGAGGTATGCAAACAGGCCGCGATTACGCTATCTAGAGTGGACCCGGATAACAAGACATACAAATTTGAAAACCTTGTCAAATGTAAAGGCTGGATTCCCACAGGTTCTTCCAAATGCACCGAAAAACCCAGATCCGACAAGTGCATAAAGAATTACGGCAAATCTGACGATGCTAAATCCGAAGATTCGGAGTAGGGAAGGATATCTTGACGTTCCTTCGAATCGCATTTTGCTATCTTTGCGCTCGGTTGGCGCATGTGCGCCGCATTTAACCGGAGGCTAAAATGGCTCTACAGTTCTACAACACCGCATCGCGCAAGAAAGAAGTATTCACACTCCCCGAAGGCGTTCCCGCCGTGCGCATGTACTGTTGTGGCCCGACGGTGTACCATTTCGCCCACATCGGCAACCTCCGCACCTACATTTTTGAAGACTTCTTGGTCCGTACGCTCAAGTACTACGGCTACAAGGTGAACCACATCGTGAACATCACCGACGTGGGCCACTTGACCAGCGACGCGGACTCCGGCGACGACAAGATGGAAAAGGGCGCCGCCCGCGAAGGCAAGTCTGTGTGGGATATCGCAAAGTTCTACACCGACGCGTTCATGGCTGACTGGCACCGTCTCAACATCCAGGAACCGACCCGCTGGACGCCCGCTACGCAGCACATCCAGGAACAGATTGACCTGGTGAAGACCCTGGAAGAAAAGGGTTACACCTACCGTACCAGTGACGGCATCTACTTCGATAGCCTCAAGTTCCCGCGCTATGCCGACTTCGCGCGCCTCGACGTGGAAAACCTCCGCAAGGGTAGCCGCATCGACATGGGCGAAAAGAAGAACGCCACGGACTTCGCTCTGTGGAAGTTCAGCCCGAAGGACAAGAAGCGCGCCATGGAATGGGATAGCCCGTGGGGTGTCGGATTCCCCGGCTGGCACATCGAATGCTCCGCTATGGCCATGAAGTACAATGGCCCCACACTCGACATTCACTGCGGCGGTACGGACCACATCCGCGTGCACCACACGAACGAAATTGCCCAGAGCGAATGCGCCAACGGCGTGACCTTTGCACGTTTCTGGATGCACGGCGAATTCCTGCGCACCGCAAGCGAAGAAAAGCTTGAAGACGGCACCACCGAGCAGAAGTTCGGCAAGATGAGCAAGTCCAGCGGCGAATTCCTGACGGTATCACTCCTGATGGACCGCGGCTTCAACCCGCTCGACTACCGCTTCTTCGCGATTGGCAGCCACTACCGCAACTACCTGAACTTCACGTGGGAAGCCCTGGAAGGCGCGAAGGAAGGCCTCAAGAGCCTGCACAAGAAGACGGATCCGCTGATCGGCAAGGCTACCGCTATCACTAGCGAAGCGGCCAAGGCTTTCCAGAACGAGTTCAAGGAAGCTATCGGTGACGACCTGAACATGCCGCGTGCGCTCGGTATCATGAACACGATGCTCAAGAGCGAAATCGATGACGGAGAAAAGGCTGCGCTGGTGGCCGACTTCGACCAGATTTTCGGTTTGAAGCTCGATGAACCCCGTGAAGAATATGCCAAGAAGGGTGCGAACGACGGCGTGGATGTCGCGAAGATCGAAGCGCTGATTGCCGCCCGCAAGGAAGCCCGTGCCAACAAGAACTGGGCCGAAAGTGACCGCATCCGCGATGAACTCGCCGCGATGAACGTGGTCATCAAGGACTCCAAGGAAGGCACGACCTGGGAGATAAAAGGTTAGAGACTAGAATCTAGGGACTAGGCTCTAGAGTCTAGAAACTTGAATCTGTACAAAAAAAGATGAGGCCTTGAATCGGGCCTCATCTTTTTTGCTTTTGAAAGATTTTGAAGGCTAATTATTCGTCCAACTCTTCGTCTTCTTCGTCTTCTTCGTCATCACCTTCGTCTTCTTCTTCAATTTCTTCAGGTTCTTCATCCTTGATTTCAGGGATGGTCCAGGTGGCGACCTTTGCTTTCGCTACGCTCGGTTCACCAGCTCCGTTATACGGAAGAACGATGAACGAGACCTTGGACACCGAGGAGTCCTTGACGAACGACAGGGTGCTGATGCTGCGAGTGAAAACGGAGTCTTCAGAGGCCGTTTGAGAGAAGAAGATGAAGTCGTCCATGGCATCCGTCTTATAGTAGATGTTGTAGCCGGCGATGTCCTTGGCGCTTGTGTTCGGCTTCCAGGTCAGCTTCAGGTAGCCGTTGTATTCGAAGTTGTACAGGTTGCTGTAATTGTCGTCGTATGCAGATTCGTCCAGCTTGACCTTGAGCTCAGAAACATTCTTCGGAATGGCAACGGAGCCGACGGAGAAGGACTTGGAAACCGTGATACGGACACCGTCCTTGCTGTACACTTCGCCTTCGACGGTATAGGAGTCGTTGGTGGTCCAGCTTTCAGAGAGCGGGGCGATGGTGACGGTCTTCTTGTCCTTGCTCAAGGTGGCAACCGTCAAGACCTTGCTGGAACCTTTCTTCACGACCCAGAAGCCTTCGATGGAGTCCTTGTCCAGTTCGGTGGAGAAACCGAATTCGAGATCCGTGGAATCATCGATAGCGTCAAGGTTGGAGTTGAGGAGCTTCGGAATTTCGCCGTCGGCAACCATGGTGATTTCGTCCATGTTCTTGATGGAGCCGGCACGGGAGCCGCTTGCGCTGACGTAGCCAGCAGAGCGGTAATACTTCGAGTCAATCTTGGACTGAAGCACGTCGACATAGAAATTGACCAGTTCGGCGACGTTGGTGAATTCGTATTCACCCTTGTCGTTTGTTGTGGCGAAGACTTCGGACGGATAGATGGTGAATTCCGGATCCGGAGCTGCGGCGCTGCTTTCGCTCTTCATCAGACCGTAATCGTCATCGCTAACGTCAGCGGCCTTTGTGGAACCGGAATAGGACAAGACGACCTTGACCTTTTCTGCCGGGATGAGGTTGCCCGTCGTGCGGTCACGATAGTAGACTTTACCCTTGACAGTCACGTCGGCCTTGTAGAGAGGAACCGTCAGGAGAACGTCCGGGACGCGGGACACGTCGTTTGCGCCCATTTCGACAACGGAAACGGTGGCGCGGGTTGTGGAGTAGCCCTTCTTGGAAATGTCAAAGACGTAGGCACCGATATCATTCTTCGTGTAGGAAACGAAGCCATTCTTGTCCGTGTAGCTGGATTCGTCTTCGAACTGGGGCTTGACCTTTGCAGAGTCAAGGGCTTCGTTCGAGCTACCGTCCAAAACGGAAACGGTGATTGTAGCTTTGGACTTGGCCTCGTCGAATGAGTTGACGACGGTGTTGTCCGAACAGCCGACCACCAGAGCGATGGCGGATGCGGAGAGGAGGAGTTCTTTTTTCATGTTTACCTTGCCTTTTTGGGGTCAAACAGATGTTACAATTATATGTCTGAAAAATAGTTATTTTTTTTTGAAAAGTACTGTTTCCCCTGCCAGACCCCCTTTTTTGCTCATTTTTCCGTTGTAATTTCCCCTTTTTTCTACATTCTGCTGCATGAAGGTCAAGCAATTCGTTTTTAACCCCTTCGGTGTAAACGCCTACGTATTGAGCAATGATACGGGGGATTCCATACTGATAGATCCCAGTGCGAGCAACGAACGGGAACGTTCCGTTTTGGCCGCCTATATAAAAGATGCCGGTCTCAAGGTTTGTCGTGTGCTGAATACACACTTGCACCTGGATCATGTTCTAGGCAACGCTTTCGTAGAACGCACCTTTGGCGTGAAGGCGGAGGCCCACGAGGCCGACACGTTCCTGTTGGACTTGCAGACGGAGCAGGGAAACATGTTTGGCTTGCCTTTCGACGATCCGGCTCCCGCGTTGGGCGGCTATCTAGTCGATGGCGATATTGTCGAGGTGCCGGGAATCAAGTTGCGCGTAATTCATGTGCCGGGACATTCTCCCGGAGGTCTCGCCTTTTATTGCGAAAACACCGGCGATAAATCAGGTGAAGAGGATGCTCCGGCATTGTTCTCGGGCGACATTCTCTTTGCAGGCAGCATGGGCCGTTCCGATCTTTTCGGTGGTGACGGCAGGGCTCTTGTAAGCGGTATCAAGTCCAAGATTCTGACGCTTCCCGGAAATACAGTTGTGCTCCCGGGCCACGGTCCGTTCACGACAGTTGCCGACGAAAAGATGTGGTTCTAAGAAACGATGGGCGACGGAAGTCAGAGAATAGGCTGGATTGACGAATTCAAGGGATTCGTGCTGTTGCTCGTTTGCCTTTATCACGTGGAGCAGTCCTTCCCGTGTGCGTCCATGGGAATGCTCCACCTGAGCGCTCTCCGCATGTCCGCATTCTTCTTCATTTCGGGAGTGCTGTTCAGTACACGTCGTTTTCGCAATTTCGGGAGCTACGCAGGCCATAAGACTAAGGTGCTCCTCTGGCCGTATGTTGCGCTGTCCTTGCTGTTCATGCTGCTCGATCCGGTAATCTATAACTTTGACCTGTTCCCGAAGGCCCCGCGCATGACAATCATGAACATCCGTCCGGAAATAGCGAATGTCAAGGATTATATCGGCTGGAATGCCGCGAAGATTTTCGTGGCCGGAAAGTCTTCTATCGGTTCGGGTCCGCTGTGGTTCGTGTTCACGCTCTATTCCGTGAGTTTGCTCTTTTACCTTGTGCAGCGTGTCTTGAGTAGGGTGGGGAAAGCGTCTTCGTTTGCCGTTGCCGCGTTTGCCTTGGTGAGCCTTGTTTCCGGATGGCTGATGTTCAAGAACCACATACGCCTTCCGCTGGGGATTGAGCGCGACCTCACCGTGGCATTCTTCTTTGCTTGTGGTTGGCTGTGCAAACCGGTCATAAAGAAGGCCGGAAAGTTGCGAGGCGCCGTTGTCGCTGCGGTTGCTGTCGTTAGCCTTGCGCTCTATGCCTTTTTCGAAGTCCCTGATCCGAATTTCAGCATCATGAACAATGTGCTTGGGAAGAGCTTCTCTGTTTTTTTGGCCAGTTCCGTTTTCGGCATCGTGGGACTTGTGGCGGTGTTCCTGCTCGCAAGCCGGATTCCCGGGGTGGCGCCTGTGCGCATATTCAAGGGAATCCTTCGCAACATCTCGCGGAACGCTCTGGTCATTCTCGCTGTCCACTGGTGGGTTTTGCTTGTGATGCGGCTCCTGTTCAAGCCTGAATTCAACAGGCCAGGCATCGCCTACCTTTCGATACCGGTTGTCGCTTTGATCGTGATAGCCGCTATCCCGCTATTCCGCTGCAAACTGTATAAGTTGCTGGGCAAGGAACGCATCAGCGTGAAGGAAAGCTTGAGCCTTAAATAGATGGAGCGTTTGCGGGGTTACAAGTAAACTTTGACAGGCCGAGTAATCTCGGCTTGTTCCTTTTTCTTCGGAACGTAGATCTTTATGGCGTACACGTTCTGTTCCGTTTCGGCGACAATATCGCCTTCTTGCAGGTCCTCGTAGATGTCGATTTCTATTTCCACGCCATCGCGGGCGATGCAGCGGATGGAATGCGCGGAAAGTTCTTCGCGCAGGAGCGGGACGTCGACAACCTTCTTGTAGGTTCCGTGATGCGTTGTTCCAAGGATTCTATTGCAAAGCATGGGCTGAATATAAAAAAGACGGTGAATTAGTGTTGGGTTGATTCAGGATAGATCCGGATGTAGTCTACGAGCATCTCGTTGGGGAACTGCGAGTCGTCAATCTCGAATCCGGGCCAGTTGCCGCCCACCGCGACATTCAGCAGCAGGAAGAACGGCTTATGGAATGCTTCGGTTCCGCCGGCGTTGTCTTCAATGGACATTTCGTGATACTTGAAGTCGTCGACATACATGGCGATGAGTTTTTCGTCCCAAGTGAGTTTGTACGTGTGGAACTCGGTGATGTTCAGTTCCTTTTTCGCTCCATGGAAATCACTTGTGTTGTTGCCGTAATTGGCATGCTGCCCTTCGTATTGCCAGTGGTGGGTGCCGTAGACAATGCTCTCGTCGTTGATGGATTCGATGATATCGATTTCCCCGCAGGCGGGCCAACTCACTTTATCAATGTTTTCTCCGAGCATCCAGAAAGCTGGCCAGATTCCCTTACCTACGGGGAGCGCGATGCGGGCCTCGACTGTACCGTAGGTGAATGTGAACTTGCCCTTGGTTATCATGCGTGCCGAAGTGTAGCCGGAGCCTTCGTAGTCTTCCTTGTTGGCGCGGATGTGGAGGATGCCGTCTTGCACGTAGGCGTTTTCTTTGCGCTCGGTGTAGTATTCCTTCTCGTTGTTGCCCCAGCCGCTACTGCCTGTGCCGATTTCGAATGTCCACTTGGAAGTGTCGATGGCGCTGCCGTCGAATTCATCATTCCAGAGGTAAGGCGATTCGCTTGAACTGCCTGGGATGGCGGAGGAACTGCTCGGAACGGCTAGGGAACTGGAAGAGGAAACCGCCGTTGAATCGTCATGGCGGCCTTGATCCGCCTTTTCGCTGCTGGAAGACTCCTGCGCGACGATGCTGCTTGAAAGCGTGTCGTTGTGAGGTGTCGAGGACTGAGCCTGCCGTGAACTTGACGAAGTGGAATCCGTCTCTTTAAAACTAGAGGATTGAATGACGTCAGTGGAAGAACTGCTTGAGTCAACGATTTCGATGGGCTCTTCGCAAATAGTTTCACTGTTTCCGCAAGCAACAAGAACTCCTGCGACGGCAAATGCCGTGGCCAGTTTCGCCATGAAAAATGCGGATGTGTGTAGGGACTTCTTGTTGCGCATGGGAGCCTCTTAATCGACGGGGGCTTCGGGCGGGACTCTCGCGATGACGCCGACGGTCGCGCGGGTCGCCTTCACTAGGTCGGCGGGCGCTACCTTCAGTTGCAAGCCGCGTTCGCCGGCACTCACGTAGATGAACGGGAACTGCATCGCTGTCTCGTGAATGAAAATGGGGAAGTTCTTCTTGAGGCCGAGCGGGCTGCAACCGCCGCGGATGTAGCCGGTAAGCGGGGTCAAGTCCTTGAGCGGGACGGTATCGATTTTCTTGTTGCCGCTGACCTTCGCGGCGCCTTTCAGGTCGACTTCAAGGTTGCCGGGAACCACGCATACGAGGTAACCGATTTTGTCGCCGTGAACAAGGATGGTCTTGAAAACTTGATTGATGTCTTCGCCCAGGCTATCGGCCACATGCTGTGCACCGAGGTCGTTCTCGTCGACCTTGTAGGGGATAAGTTCGTAAGAAATTTTCTGGCGGTCGAGAATTCGAGCCGCATTTGTCTTCTTGATATCCATAAATAGTCCTTTGCGGTAAATATACTTTAAATGACGAATGCAGAATAGCGATGGTACGTGCTTCTTCCATTTTCTATATTGTCAGCGCAACGCAATGAAATCGTACAACGCCATATTGATTGGAAACGGAACCATGGGAGCTCGCCACAGGGCTCGTTTTGAGGCGTGTGGAGTTCGCTTCGTGCAGATTGTCGATGTTGGGGATACCGTTAAAAATTGCGATGTCGATTTTGCAGTTGTTGCATCTCCCGCATCGACCCATTACGCCTATGCCAAGTTTTTCCTGGAGCGCCAAACGCCCGTGTTCGTGGAAAAACCGCTTGCGACATCGGCCGAGGAAGCCCAGGAATTGGTGAATTTTGCGTTGCGCAATGGTGTTACGCTATTCGTGGCTCAGTCGGAGTGCTACAATCCCATTTTTCTCAACTTTCGCAAGCATTTTCTTGCCGAGTTGCGTTCGCTTAGCGGAGCCCATCTTGAATTCCGTCGCGAACACCGGCCGACGAACCGCTGCCTGGATGTCGGGGTTTCGCTGGATTTGATGGTGCATGATTTTAGTTTATTCTTAACTATGTTCCCGTATCGCGATATCCGCGTCGAAAACATTGAAGAATCCCCAAACGGAAATCGTGCCCGAGCCCAGCTCAAGGTGGTGAGCGGGCCTTTTGCCGGTGTTTCGGCTGACTTTGTTGTTGACCGTGAAAGCGCTACGGACCTTCGGAACATTACCGTGAATTTTCCTCGGAATGGCGAATTGCCGTCTTCGAGCTATACAGTGAGCTTGGCGCATTACACTCCGGAAGGTGAAATTGCCCATATTCCCGATTCTCTCGACAACGAACACAAGTTTTTCCTGAAGCTCCTTGCCGGAGCATGCGGGCACTGGGGAAGGCGTGCCGCACAAAACGCCGCTGATTGTGTGAAGTTAGCAGCGAGCTATGAGCGGTGAGCAATGAGGCACGAGGCTCGAGGTTCGAGCAGTGAGCAATGAGCAATGAGCGATGAGGCTATTACCTCTCTCGTCTCTCGTCTGTAGCCGCGTAGCGGCGTTCTCTCGTCTATTAACCCCTAACTACTAACCACCAACCACTGTTTACTTGTCTCATACCTCAAAGGGGCTTTAGCCCCGACCTCACACCTCATCGCTCAAAGCGACCGAAGGTCGCGCCCTCATTCCCCATCCGTTCGTGCATTTTTTTATTTTATGAAAAGGTATGCTGAATTTTCGTATTAATAAATTGCTCTTTGTGCTTGGTCTTTTATTTTCGTTGAATGCTTTTGCACAAAAGAATGATTCATTGGACGTTCAAAATGAAGATCCGGTTGCTCTCTTGGATAGCATAGATCATTATCAAAAACTAATTGATAAAACTGAAGCTAAAATTGAGAATAGATCGTGGGGTTATTTGGGAATTGGCCTTGGCTCAGTCAGCCTTGTTTCTGGCCTGTATTTGTTGCATGGTATTGCGGGAGCTGGTGGCGCTGGCTATGCCATTGGTGTGGGCGTGATTCCTGCAGTGCTTATCTCTGGGGGCTTGGCCTTGACCATTGCTGGAGGGATGGCTTTGTCTACTACAAGCAAACTGCCTGAAAAAGTTGCGGAGTATAAAGAGCGGAAGGCGTTTTTTACGGAGCGCTATGATGAAATCAAAGTCAAATATGTCCAAGATTCTAGTTCTGTGAATATGGCTTACATTGAACTTTTAAATGACGATACTTTTAAATCCCTTAAGAAAAAAGCTCAGTGTCGCGAAAAAGCAAATATCTCGGATTTTTACCAATGTGTTGGCGACCTTTATAGCGAGGCATCCTTATGGGGCTTTTCTTTGGGGGGTATATTTACAACTCTTGGAACAGCCTATGTCGGTAGCCAAAAAAATTTTACAGCATCAACGGCAATCATGATTCCTCTGATTGGGTATGGTGTCTACTTTATCGTTTGCGGCGGAATATTCAATAGTAAGGCAAATGAATATAGGGCCAAGGCTGGCCACTGACTTACAATTTTAGATACCTAAAAAAAATCCCGCGATTTCTCGCGGGACTTTTGACATTCTTGCCTGAATCCTTCGCAGCGCGCTTCGACAGGCTCAGCGCCCTTGCTGTTCAGGATGACTCCGGGACCTGCAATCTTTCGTCTTTCGTCTATAGGACCGCAGGTCCGTCCTTTCGTCTAACTTACAGCTTGATGCTGCACGGCTTGGCGTTCCAGATTTCTTCGGCGTACTGCTTGATGGTACGGTCGGAACTGAACTTGCCCATGCGAGCCACGTTGAGGATGGCCTTCTCTGCCCAGGTCTTCTTGTTCTGGTATTCCTTCGCGACCTTGGCCTGCATGTCCACATAGCTGCGGAAGTCAGCGCAGAGCATGTACGGGTCGTGAGTGAGAAGTTTGTCTGCAATGTGTTTGAACAGATCCGGACGGTCGGGGCTGAAGAAGCCGGAACCGATGAGGTCGATGACGCGGCGCAGATCGTCGTCCTTCTCGTAGAAGTCGCGCGGACGGTAGCCCTTGGCGAGCAGGTCGGTGACTTCTTCGACGGTGAGGCCGAAGATGAAGATGTTCTCGTCGCCGACTTCTTCCTTCATTTCCACGTTGGCGCCGTCAAGCGTACCGATGGTGAGCGCGCCGTTGAGGGCGAACTTCATGTTGCCGGTACCCGAGGCTTCGGTGCCCGCGGTAGAAATCTGTTCGGAGAGGTCTGCTGCCGGGATAATCTTCTCGGCGAAGGACACGCGGTAGTTCTCGAGGAACACCATCTTGAGCTTGCCCTTGCAAACAGGGTCGGCGTCGATAATGGCAGCCACGGCGTTTGCGAGGCGGATAATCTGCTTGGCCATCCAGTAACCCGGAGCGGCCTTACCGCCAATCATGATGGTGCGCGGCAGGATTTCCTTGCCGTCCTTGA